>ADJS01003965.1_pt1 | contig 14901 bp, 12 predicted proteins | sample 268128 | NCBI WGS metagenome assembly ADJS01 (sample SAMN00007486, study PRJNA43253) | human gut metagenome | isolation source: feces sample TS28 | reverse complement strand
CCGACGCTTACGGCCCGGTCGCCGATAACGCCGGCGGTATCGCGGAGATGGCCCACATGGGCGAAGAGGTCCGCAAGCGCACCGACGCTTTGGATTCCCTGGGCAACACCACTGCCGCTACCGGCAAGGGCTTTGCCATCGGCTCCGCCGCTCTCACCGCCCTGGCCTTGATCGCTTCCTATATCGCGGAAATCCAGGTGCTGAAGCCTGATTTCAACTTTAACCTGACCATTACCAATCCCCCCGTACTCATCGGCCTGTTCATCGGCGGCGTGCTGCCGTTCCTGTTCGCCGCCCTCACCATGGACGCGGTCGGCCGCTGTGCCCAGAAGATCGTGGTGGAGGTCCGCCGCCAGTTCCGTGAGATCAAGGGACTGATGACCGGGGAAGCGGATCCTGATTACGCTTCCTGCGTGGATATCTGCACCCGTTCCGCCCAGAGGGAAATGATCGCTCCCGCTATCGTGGCGGTAGCCGCCCCCATCATCGTGGGCCTGATCCTGGGCGTAAACGGCGTTGCCGGTATGCTGGCCGGCGCCACAGTCTCCGGATTTATTCTCGCCGTTATGATGGCAAACTCCGGCGGCGCCTGGGATAACGCTAAGAAGTACATTGAAAGCGGCGAGTATGGCGGAAAAGGCTCCGATAACCATAAGGCCGCCGTTGTGGGCGATACCGTGGGCGATCCCTTCAAGGATACCTCCGGCCCGTCTATCAACATCCTGATCAAGCTGCTGAGCATGGTTTCCATCGTGTTCGCCAGCGTGGTGCTTTCCTTCAGCCTGATTAAATAAAGAAGCTGAAAGAGCGTCTCTTGTTTCTTACCCGCGCGGCTGTTCCGTGTTCCACGGTTTTGGATGCCTGCGGGAGACGGGCGCGGCAGGCTGGAGCACCTCCTGCAGGTTACATTTAAGCATAAGAAAGGCCCGGGAAAGGTATCTTTTCCCGGGCCTTTTCGTCAGGCGGACGGCGCCGCTCTAGGGCGCTCGCAGCCTTGCTGAAGTGATATCTGAAAAAAGGAAAATCAAAGACGCGCCTGTCTTTACGGCAGGCGCGTCTTTAGCAAGAGTAACAGTGCGGTTAAAGTTCTATGGAGGGGTTGGCCCCTGTATGGATACCATCCCGACAGCCTGCCGGCTGAGAAGCCTTCCGCCTCGCGGCCGAGGGGCTGTCAATCTGACGGGTACTGCTGCGAATGGCGGCGGCACTCCGGCGGGCCAGCTTACTTTGGCTTCCGCTTTCTCCGGTACATGTCCCACAGAAGCTTGCCGAGGAACAGCAGGGAAAGCAGGTAGCCCACCCCGGCGGGCCAGGGAATTCGCCCCACTTTGGCTCCAGCTCAATGGAGCACAGCAGGCTGGAGCCAACCGTCAGCCCTGCGGTGATTATGCACAGCGCCAGCTTGTTCACCATACGATCTATTTTTTGCAGCGGCTCCTCAGAGCCGACGATTTCCAGATTCAGCTTAGTTTGGCCCTTAGCGGCCATCCGCAGCACGTCGGAAAACTGAGCCGGCACGGTGACGCCCTTGTTTAGAAACCCCTGCAGGGCTTTCCACAGGGAAACACCGGCTTGTCTCACGTCGAATTGGTCCTTTATGCCGCCGGCTAGGTGGTTCACGATAATTTGAATGACGCTGACCTGGGGACAGCAGGCGGTTATGACCCCTTCGATGGTCATAACGCCCCGGCCCAGCATGCTCAGGCCGGCGGGCAGAGAAATACCGTTGGTTTTCGCCAGATCCATCAGCTCCTCCAGCAGCTGCCCCATGTTCAGGCTGCCGAGGTCCAGATCCCCGTAGCGGGTAACGAAATCATCTAAATCGGTATACAGCCTGGTATGGTTGACCTTGCCCTTGACCACGCCTAGGGTTAAAATTACGTTTTTCAGCTCGTAAACATCCCGGTTCGCCAGCGCCGCGATGGCCTGGCGGAACAGGCTCTTATCCCGGGCGGTGAGCCGCCCCATCATGCCGAAGTCCAGCCAGACGATCTTACCATCCCGAATCCAGATGTTTCCCGGATGGGGATCGGCATGAAAAAAGGCGTCGTCGAAAATCTGCTTGCAGTAATTGTCCGCCAGCTTTTCCCCGATCTCCGTCATGTCGTAGCCCATTGCCTCCAGAGTCTGGATTTGGTCAATAGGGATGCCTTCGATGTATTCCATGACCAGGATTTTCCCGGTGGAAAGCTTCTTTTCCAGCTTGGGCGCGGCGATATATGCGATTTCATGGTTCAGGTCTTCAAATTCCAGCAGGTTTCCAGCTTCCTTTAGGAAATTCATCTCCTCCTGGGCGACTGCCCACATTTCTGTCAGAACCATGTCGAGATCCACAGGCTGATCGCCGCCGCTCAAAAGCTTTAAAAGGCCCGCGGCCTTCCGCAAAAGCAGAATGTCGTTGGCCATGACCTGCTGGATGCCCGGACGCTGAACCTTGAGCACCACCTGTCTGCCGTCGGGCAGAGAGGCCTTGTGCACCTGGGCGATAGACGCGGAACCAAGAGGCTCTTTCTCTATATGAGCAAAAACCTCTTGGATTGGAAGCTTATATTCTTCCTCGATTACCCCTTTGATCTCTGAAAAGGGCAGAGGCTTCACATCCGCCCGCAGCTTGGAAAGCTCCTGGCAGTATTCCTTGGGAAGCATATCCGGATGCATGGACATGATCTGGCCAAGCTTAATAAAGGTAGGCCCCATATCCTCCAGGACCGCCCGCAGCTTTTCCGGGGTCAGGCCTCGGACCAGATCGTGCCTGCGGAGAATGCCCAGCAGCTCCCGGAAACGGCTGCCCATGGCGGTATTGTCTGAACCCCCTGCCTCTTTGACAGAGGCAGGGGGCGTTTTCCGGTTCTCATGATTTTGGTTTGACGTCTGGGTCATCCTTTTTCTCCATTTCGGCAAGCTTGCTCCGCAGAAGCTCCAGCTCCTCCGGGCTCATCTGCTCCAATTGCTCCAAAAGGCTTTTCCGGACCAGGGGAGCGTCGGAATCCACAGCGATTTCCACATGCCTTTTCACCGTGTCCTCCGCTTGGCTCACCGTTTTCTTCACATCCCGTTTTAGTTCCTCGTTGATGATCCTGCCTTGTTCCACGGTAAGCTCGCCCTTCCGGACGAAAGCGTCCACGATTTCCTTGGACTTCTCCGCCGTCGTGGCCATGGCGCCGATACCGGCTAAAAAGAAGCGTCTCAGTTCCTCGCTGCAGCTCATAGGGTTTCCTCCCCTCAGTTCTGATCCTCCGCGTCCTCGTCGTCAAAGGTGATGCCGCTGCACGCGGCGCAGTCGCCGTCCTCGCAGCCGTCGCAGTCGCTGAAATCGTATTCATCCATCACGGGTGTGGAGCTGAAAACGATTTTGCGGTGATTCGTGATCTTGACCAGAAAATAGGCCAGGCCGGCTAAAGCGCCGATCACCAGCAATGCGATTCCGAATTTACCCTTTTTATTTCCATCCATTTTGAAAGAACCTCCTTTAATAATACGTTCCGTCTAGGGTTATTATAACACGCGGAAAGGGAAAAGTCACTAGTCTAGTGTGAATTTACTATTAACAATCGGGCCGGTCCAAAAGATACCGGTAAATCGCGTGGGCTACGCCGTCTTCGTCGTTGCTTTTGGTCACGGCGTCTGCGGCCTGAAGCACCTCCGGAATCGAATTGGCCATCGCAACCCCGAATCCGGCGTATTTTATCATAGGAATATCATTGTAGCTGTCCCCGAAGGCGGCCAGGCTGTCCCGGGTTAATCCAAGATGCTTGAGCAGGACTTCCAGGGTGGCGGCCTTGTCTATGCCCTTTGCCACAAATTCCAGATAAAAATCCCTCCGACCGGAAAACATCCACCCGGCTGCCAATGGCCTCCCGGGCCTGCTTCTCCAGCGCCAGGATCTGCTCCGGCGCGCCGCAGGCCATCAGCTTCACCACTGGAAAGGTGACGTAAGCCGCCAGGTCGGGAACCTCCTTATATTCCATCCGGCACACCGACGCCTCCCGGTCGAACCACAGCCGGTCCACATGCTCTAACAGCACGTATTGATCCTGATAGCTGATTGCTTCCATGCCGGCATCCCGAATCATACGGATAATGACGGGCACCAGGTCCTGAGGGATATCTTTTTCATATATTGCCGCACCGGTTTTGCAGTTTACGATTTTTCCGCCGTTATAGGACAGCAAATAGCCGCCTTTTTGGGCCAGCCGCAGCTCCTGGGCGGGCCACAGGCCCCGGGTGGGCCGGCCGGAGGCCAGAGCCACTACGCCGCCGGCGTCGATATAGGACCATACAGCTTGTTTCGCGGCCTCTGTGATGCCGCCGTGAGAGGTCACCAGGGTTCCATCCAGGTCTAACGCCAATAACCGATATTGCATAACCACACACCTTTTTTGATTACTCCGGGGAAATTCCCGTCTGCTTCATTATATCATATGGACCGGTTCCTGGCTATGCCTAAGCTGAGAAAGCCGGAAGCCGGAGAAAAAAAGGATACCGGCCGATTTCTCAAGGCTGTCAGCCGCTTAGGCGGCCGTTTACACGCAACAATCCGCCCGCTCCCTTAGAACAGGGAACGGGCGGATTCACTTGTGAGGCTTGGCGGAAAAGGGGCGCGCCCAGGGAACCCCAATTTTGCTCAGCGTACCTATGCGGGCGGGCCCGATGAACGGAAACAAAGCCGGTGATAGGAATTTTTTTGAGGGCTATGCCTCAAAGACGGAACGAAAATGAGCGAGGAATCCATCGGGATTGATGGTGTCGGCAACCTGATGCCTGCCGTCCGGAGCCTCATCGTAAAACACAAAGCCGGCCAGACGGGGACTGGTGGTTTCTACAGTGACATTCACATTGCGGTAGGTAAGAATCCCATCCGGCATGAAGATGGAAGCGGTGGGAACAGGGTCGTGGAAGGAAACGTTGTTGGATTCCCGGAACCACAGCTCCGCCATCGCCTTCACTGGTTCCAGCACCGGATGGCGGTAGGTATCCCGGAACACCTGGGGGTCGAGACGGACCTGCCGGGTGATATCCATGCCTACGCTGCGGTGCAGGGCGACGGGAGCGTCATAAACGATTTTGGTGGCGTAGGGATCCACAATGGAATTCATGTCCGTATAGCCCTGGAGTACGGTTTGGGTCCGGGGGTTGGGGATAAAAGCCAGAAGGTCGGCGTGGGGCCGCTTTTCCTCCTCAAAGGTGCCGAACCGCCCGCACATCAGGCACAGCCGCTTTAACAGATGGGGAATTTCCGGGTCGGTCAGAAACAGCAAGGCGATATTGGTCATAGGGCCTACGGCGATAAGAGTGACCTCTCCGGGATTTTCCCGGATGGTTCTGCGCATAAACTCAATGGCTTCGCCCTGGGGGAACACCGTGTCGTGGTCGAAATCGGACAATATCTGATCCTGCGGTACGTAAGGCTCGATTTGAGGCGTGGCGATGCAGTCAGAACACCCGGGATAAATGGGAAGATTTCTGCCCGCCCTTTTGCATACGGCGCTCACCAGCTTAGCCCGGGCGGTCACATCACCGGATACGGTGGTAACGCCCAGCAGGTCGCATTCAGGCTGGCACAGCAGATAAGCTAACGCGAGGGCGTCGTCAATGTCGGTGCCGATGTCGGTGTCAAAAAGTCTTTTTCCATGAAAATCTCCTTCTTTGCGATGTATTTTACAAAAAGTATATTTAATAAAGCTTATTACAAAAATCAGGCTGGCTCCCCGGCAGATAATCGCGCGCTTTCGTATCAGATATCCCTTTCACACACAAAAGAGTGCTTACCTGGGAGTACCCTTAGAGTAATAGCCTGCTGAGACATGGGGAAGCAATCCTTTTTTTGCCATACAATCCGGCCGTTGTGGACGATACGGCAAAAGCCTGATGTCTCTAAGGTTACGTCTCCCGTGGAGTTAAAGGGGATTTCAATATTCAAGGACAGCTGTCCTCCGCTTTGGGCCCAGCAGGCAGCGACGGGGCCTCTTACTGTTTCCAGCGTCCCAGACGCGGAAGACAGGTTTTGGGGCACGCGGGGACGAATCAGGATGTTTTCAAATCCCGGCGCTGAGGGGTCGGGCTGGATCCCCAATAGGTATTTGTAAAACCAAGCGTCAATGGAGGCGTTCATAGGATGGCTTTGGGAACAGCATTCCGTTACTAAGCCGGTGCTGGCCCTCTCCCATCGTTCCCAGATAGTAGTCCCGCCGTTTTCCAGCATATAGCCCCAGCTTGGGTATGAGGTTTGGGAGGCTAACGCGAAGGCCACATCTATATGGCCGTATAGGGTAAGCACATCCATGACATATTTTGTGCATTGGTTCCCTGTTGTGAGGTGCATCCCTTGCCGGTCTTTGATATCAGTTACTAAATTTGCGAGAACCTGATCCGATTTACCCGAAGGAACCATGCCGAGGAGCAGAGCGCAGACATTGGAGGCCTGGCTTCCGGCCGCATACTGATTTTCATCAGCGTGAAAAAATTTTTGGTTAAAGCGGCTTAAAATTCTGCGCCTCATTGCATGGTAGGAGCTGACGTCTTCCCCTTTTCCCAAAACCCGGGCGATGCTTTCCAACAGCACACAATTTAAATAGTAAGCCCAGGTAGAGATAAAATCTGGAGGCGTAACAGCGGAATACGAGCCGCTGGCGCCGCTTTCCGGGTCGGAGGCGGTGACCGGCCCGGCCCAATCTCCGAAATAGCTGAACCTTACGATATCCTGATCCGAGACCCGCTCCAGATAGGCTTCCCAACGCTTCATACCGTCATAGCATTTGGCGAGGATTTTTTTATCGCCGGTATGAAGATAAACCAGCCACGGGACCACCAGCAGGCTAGAGCTGACGGGATCGGCGGGCCGCCGTCCAAGCCGGAAGAAGGGCGCCACATCCGGCAGCGCCCCCGTTACGGGACCCTGTCCATCCAGAATATCGTCGGTCCATTTCTCGTAAAAGGCGCTCATATCAAAATTATAAACTGCCTCCTCCGCCCGAACCGTCATGTCATTCAGCCAGCCTAGACGTTCATCGCGCTGCGGGCAATCAGTGGGAATGCTGTGAAGGTTGGAAAGCTCAGTCCACAGCACCGCCTGATGGATTCTGTTTAAGATCTCACTGCCACAGGAGAACTGGCCCCGGGGAGCTACATCAGAGCAGACCAGGCAGGCCTTTAGAGCCTCCGGGCCGGGAATTCCTGGATAGCCTCGCAGCCTCACATAGCGAAAACCGTGATAGGTAAACCGAGGCTCAAACTGCTCCACACCCCGGCCCTTCAAAATATATTCGTCCTGGGCCTGGGCGTTCCGTGTGGTTGTAACGTCGATAGAACCATCTGGATAGACATTTTCCGCGAATTTCAGTTCATTTTTTGGCCGCGTTGCCCTTGTACTCTCAGCCTTGCCCATCCGGCCAAATTCTGACCAAAATCAAACACATATTCATCCGGTCCAGTCTGATAGATCTCTACCGGATCCAGCGTCCTTCGCACGCGGATGGGCTCCATTACCTGGGGACGCAGCCTGCCCTCCGGCGGCTCCGCCCATAGGGGTTCCTCCCAGCCGTCCTTTTTCTCCGGAAGATAGCCAGGCTGGTCCCAGCCTGGTTTTTCCATGCGGGCGTCATAGGCTTCCCCGTGATACACGCTTTCCCGGCGGACCGGTCCCTTGCTGGTGGTAAGCCAGCCTTGGTGCGGGCCGCTGAAAACCGTAATCCTCTCCCCATTTGTCCGAACCATCACCAGCTGCAGCAGGAACTGCCCGCCCATGGAAGCGGTGTCATAGCACAGATTTCCGTTGGAATACCAGCCGCTTCCCATCATAACGCCCACCGCGTTTTCACCGGCGCGCAGAAGCTCAAAAATGTCATAGGCGGAATACAGCACGGTTTTTCGAAAATCTGTCCAGCCTGGCTCTAAGACCCGGCCGCTGACCCTTCTGCCGTTCAGCGTCACCTCAGCGTATCCCACAGCCGCCAGATAAAGCTTGGCAGAAACCAGGTCCCCGGGCGCGGAGAATTCCTTTCGGAATAAAGGCGCTGTATCTCCGGCCATATAGTTGGCGCCGGCCAGCCAAGAGCCCTCCCAGCGTGTGATGCCTATGCTGAAAAAAGCGGGCTGGCTTTGGGCAAGGGCTCCCTGGTCGTCCTCCACCGTTACGGTCCATTGATAATCTCCGCCCTCCAAAAGCTCAGGCCCTTGGTACGGGATCCCGTAACTGGCCCTGGATAAAACAACGCCGGAATCCCATACAGGGCTGTTTTTCCCACTGTTGTGAAATACCTGGATACGGTAGGATTTTTGCAGACGCCCCGGAAGCGTGTGACGGGCCTTCCAGCCAAAGGAAACAGCTTCCGGCTCAATGGCCAAAGGATTCGCTGCGTGGCCGCAGGTGAGCCCATAAACTTGGAAACAATTGTGCATAATCTCATGCTCCTTATTGTTTTAGAATAAGAGCCGCACTGAAGTACAGTCAGTGCGGCTCTCTGCTTGCCGAAAACTTGAAAACGGGGAATTGGCTTAAGAGTCCAGAGAGGACTGCATTTCCGCCGCGGCGTCGTTCACCGCGGTATCCACATCCTTGGCGCCGGAAAGCACGTTGGTCACAGCGGACTTCCAGATGGTCTCCAGCTCAGCGTAGCAGGTAGGATTCTGCATACCCACAGCGCTGTCGGCAACCGTGTAGAAAATTTCCTGGCCATCCCAGTCGAACAGGTAATTGTCGGGAGTGTTCACATCGGTTCTGGCGGGGATGTTGCCGTTGACTTCAGAGCAGTACCGCTTGGAGAAGTCATAGCTGGCGGTCCAGCAGGCCAGGGCGGCGGCAGCGTCATAGTTGTCGGTTTTAGAGGATACCCCCAGGAAGCCCCAGGCGGATACCTTTTTATCCGAATACTTGGCGGGCATATAGGCGGTGGCCACATTGGTCATATCGTTGTTGTAGCAGGTGGCGGAGCCCCAGCGCCCTACAGAGGTCATGGCGATTCTGCCGGAGGCCAGCTCTACCGGGCCGTCCAGATTGAAGGGGTCTCCCGGGCACCAGCCCTTTTCATAGGAATCCAGCCAGAACTGCATTAATTCCTTGGATTCGTCGCTGTCAAAGGTGACTTCCGTGTAATCATCGTTTACATAGCCGGTGCCGAAGGAATAATACCAGCCGTTGGCGGTGAAATAGGTGGTGGGGATACAGTAAGCGAATTTGTCGGTCTTATCCGCGATGGTTTCACAGTAGGAAACAAAGTCATCCCAGTTCCAATTGGGGTCGGGAACCTCTAAGCCGGCTTCCGCCAAAATGTCCTTGTTGAGCCACATGACGCAGGTTTCATAGCAGTTTAATAAGCCGTACAGTCCGTCGTCATACTGGGCAGCGTTTCTCAAGGCCTCCGCTACGTTTTCCTCATAGTCCTCTACGATCTCCGGATGCGCGTCCAGATAGGGGTCCAGCGGCTGAAGCATGTCGTTTTGGATGAAGGCTTCCTGGTTTTCTACCGCCACATAAATGACATCCGGGGCGGTGCCGGAGGCGAACAGGGTCTGTACCTTGGTGGTATAGTCCGCCCAGTCGCTGTTGGCGATGTAGGTAAGCTCCACATTGATCCCGGTCTCATCGGTGAAGTCCTGGAAAATGTCCTTCATGACGTCGTTTCCGTCCGCATCCTTCACGTAGGTGTCGCCGTGGTAGCAGACCGTAACGGTATCGCCGCCGGCGCTGGCGCCTCCCTGAGAGCTTTCCGCGGTGCTGGAACCGTCCCCGCTGGGAGCGGCGGTGGAACTTTCCCCGCCGGAGGAGCCGCAGGCCGCCGCGGACAGCAGCATCGCTGCCGCAAGCAGAACGCTTCCGATTTTTTTCATGGTTTTCATAATCATACTCCTTTCGTGATCTCCATTATAATGATTGCCTTGGGGCGGTGGCCGGCCGCCTGAGGCAAACGTGCGCTTGATTAAGATTTCAGACCCGAGGTGATGACGCCCTGCAGCAGAAATTTCTGACAGGTGATGTAAACAATCGCCGGAGGAATGACGCTGAGCACCACTGCGGCCAGCATGACGGTCTGGTCGATGGTCCAGCTGTCCTTCAGAAACTGCATCCCCAGGGTTAAGGGATAGTTGCCCTCGGAATTCAGGAAGACCAAAGGCACCAGGTAGTTGTTCCAGTTCACCACAAAGCACAGCACCGCCGCTACAATCATGGTGGAGCGGGACATGGGCAGGATAATAGACCAGAAAATTCTCAGGCGGCTGGCGCCGTCTATGTAGGCAGCCTCATCATAGCTTTTAGGAATGGTCATCATAAACTGCCTGAGCAGCAATAGGCCGATGGGATAGTAGATTCCCAGCAGGATCACCGCAGCCTGGGTGTCCATCAGGTTCAAGTCCCGTATCGTGAAAAACAGGGGTACCAATGTGGAGGAGACCGGGATCATCATGCCGGAAAGCAAAATGGGGAACGCGATTTTTTTGAAGGCAAAGTTGATTCTGGCGAAAGCGTAAGCCGCCATCGAGGTTACCACCAGCATAGCCAGGGTGGCGGAGGCGGAAATAAAGAAGCTGTTCCAGGTGAATTTGAGAAAAGGGATCATATCAAAAACCTTCTGATAGTTTTCGATGTTCCACTGCTCGGGCCAGAAAGCCGGAGGCAGGTTGAAGGAATCGATTTCCCGCCTCATACTGGTGCCCAGCATCCACAAAAAGGGCAGAACCCAGATCAGGCAGATCAGCAGGCAGCCCAAAACGATAAGGCCCTGGGAAACCGCCCGTTTGGCGGCGGCTTTTTTTCTTTTCATGCTGGCTGTTCCTTTATTCATAGTCATACACCACCCATTTCTTTTGGCTCCACAGCTGCAGAAGCGTGAGAAGGAACACGATAATGAACAGTATGGCAGCCACCGCCGAGGCATAGCCCATGTCGTAGGCCTGGAACGCCTTGCGGTAGATATACAGCGCCGCGTTGGTAGTGTAATAGCCCGGCCCGCCGTTAGTGACGAAGAAGGGCTCGTCAAAGGCCTGCATGGTGCCGGTAAGGGAAACCATCAGGATAAAGAAGATCGTGGGAGTAATCAAGGGAAGAGTCACCTTCCAGAACATTTGAAGGCTGTTGGCGCCGTCGATTTTAGCGGCCTCATAGTAGGTATCCGGAATGTTTTGCAGCCCCACGAAATAGTACAGAAAGTGCTGGCCGATGAACTTCCAGGCGCTGAAGATGACAATCGCCCACATAGCGGTTTCCGTGCTGATCAGCCAGCGCACGTTTTGGTCCGGCCCTAAAATTCCGACCTGCTGCAGCAGCCAGTTGATCACGCCCCGGTTTTCGTTGAACATATAGTTCCAGGCGATGGCCACCGAAGCGGTGGTTGCCAGTACGGGAAAATAAATGAGAGTGCGGGTAGCGTACTGGACCGCTTTCAGGCGGCAGGAGTGGACCAGAAACGCGATGAGCAGGGAAAGCCCAACGTGCAGCGGGATCAGATACAGGGGAATCCGAAAGGTGGCGCCCCACATGTCTGCCGCGTTAGGGTCCGAGGTAAACAGCTTTTCATAGTTGGAAAGCCCAACCCAGGCGGGATCCTTCATCAGGTTGTAATCGGTAAACCCCAGATAAAAGACGGTTCGGAATACCGGGATGCCGATAAACACCAGGAATACCACCAGAAGCGGCAGCACAAACAGCCAGCCGGAGAGATGGTCTCGCATCCGGTTTTTTGAGGGCCGCCTGCCATGGGCTTTCGTCATTTTGCTTGCTGCGGACGACGAATTCATGTACATACCTCCCAAAGAATATATTGTCAAATTGTTAAATGAAACGCACTATATTGCACAAGGCGCCGCTGGGGAAAACTGGAGAAAAAAGGGAAAAATCCGTGGCATAACCCATGGAGGTTTGATCAAAGCATCCTCTTTTCCACAAAATAAAACCGCGGCCCTGAAAATTATGTGTTTATTATAATTGACATCAGATACTGTGCAAAGTGAGCGGTCTGCACGTTTTTAGCACTATACTGCTTGAAGGCCTGCTGCTTATTGCATATTAAGCCGCGAAATAATAAATTAGTTTCAGCGAGCCGGCGCGGAAGGCAAGGCTGGCGAATGAAGCTTCACGGAGGACGCGGCCTATGGGAACTATATTGGATTTTGAGAGGATCGGGATTCTGCTCAACAGCTTTTCCGTGATCAGCGGCTTCTGCGCAGATATGCTGGACCGGAATTACTTTGGGCAGTGCATCCATTTTGGAGGCCTCTATCCTTTCTGCGAGCTGGTTCACAGCACGGCGGAGGGCTACCGAAGGTGCCTTGCCAGCGACCGGGGCGGCTGTACCAACGCCCGGCTGTGCGGCCAGGATTATTATGTTTACCGCTGCCATATCGGCCTGACAGAGATGTGCTTTCCGGTAGTATACAACGGCGAGCCTTGCGGCTATATCATTTTCGGCTCTATGCTTACCGACGAGGACCCGGAGGATATCCGCCGGGTGGTTTTGGAGCGCTGCGGGATTTTATGCCTCAAAGGGATAAAGAAAAATGGCGGGCCGCTCTGGAAGCGATCCCAACGGTGAGCGCCGACCGGCGGGAAGCCGGCGCGCGGGTGATGCTTTCCTGCATCGAAACCATCACCGCCAAATACATCCGGATCCAGGACGACCCGATCTGGGAGCGGATTGACGGCTATATCGGCGAGCATATTCACGACAGGATCACCGTGGAGAATATCAGCGCCGAGATCTTTATCAGTCCGTCTACTATCTACCACCGGACTAAGCAAAACACAGGGATGTCCCTGAGCAACTATGTAGCCCGCCGAAAAATGATCAAGGCCAGCGAGTACCTTTATCTTACCGACTATAAAATCAATTACATTTCCACCTTGCTCGGGATCGACGATTATAATTACTTTTCCCGCCTGTTCCGCAGAATTTTCGGCATGTCCCCCACCCAGTACCGCAGCGCAAACATCCACCGGCTGGGCCTGGACCCCAGCCGGTACCGGCCGAGTCCGTCTATTTCCGTTTCCGAGCATCCCAAAAAATTGTAGCAGGAGGTATTTTGAATGAAAAAACTTCGCGCGACCATCGACCCCCTTCAGGAAAAAGGCAAAATCAACAGGGAACTGTACGGCCAGTTTATCGAGCAGGCCGGCAGGATCGTCTACGGCGGCCTGTTTGTGGGAAAGGATTCCCCCATCCCCAACGAAGACGGCGTGCGCCTGGATGTTATCCAGGCTTACCGGGACATCCAGGTGCCGCTGCTCCACTGGCCCGGCGGCGGGGTGGCTGATTCCTACCATTGGATGGACGGCGTCGGCCCTCAGGAGGAAAGAAAGCCCCTGATCAACCGCTGGACCCACCAGGTGGAGGACAACAGCTTCGGCACCCATGAGTTTTTCAATTTATGCGAAGCTCTGGGCTGCGAACCGTATCTGGTATTCAACGTAGGCAGCGCCACCGTGCGGGAGACAGCCTCCTGGCTGGAATACATCACCTTTGACGGCGATACTGAAATGACCAGGCTGCGGAAGAAAAACGGCAGGGAAAAGCCCTGGAGGCTGAAATACATCTGTATGGGAAATGAATGGTGGTTCTATGAGACAGCCCAAGGCTACGCGGAGGATTACCGGAGGTACAGCCAGTTTGCCCGGGAGTATGGGGACAACAAGCTGGTACGGCTGCTGAGGGGGCCCCAGCATTTTTCCTATGAGCATACGGACCAGCTGGCGGGGCTGGTGGAGCCGGGAAGCTTTGACGCGATGACCCTTTATCAGATCATTCCCTCTGTTCCGGAAGGCGGCGGCCAAAGTATGCAGGGCGGGCCGATTGTCAGCGGCGGCAGCGTGGAGTTTACAAGGGAGGAGTATTACGCCGCCTTGCAAAACGCTTTGAAAATCGACGGCAGCATCACCCGGCATCTGGGGATACTGAACCGCCGGACCGGTAATCAAGGCGTGAAGCTGGCAATTGACGAATGGGGCACCTGGTACCGCCAGGAAAAGCCGGAGGAGCTGTGGTCTATGCACATGACCATGCGGGACGCCCTGATTGCCGCCGCCGTGCTGAATATTTATAACCAGCGGTCTAAGGATTTGCTGCTGTGCAGTCTGTGCATGTCCATTAACGCCCTATGCAGTATTTTGGAGACCAAGGGAGATCAGCTGGTGAAAACCCCGGTTTATTACGTGTTCCGGATGTACCAAGGGCATCAGGACGCGGTCTTGGTTCACAGCTTTATGGAGGAGGATACGGTTTCCTTTCAGGGACAGGAGCTTCCTTGCGTATCCTGCTCTGTATCTAAAAAAGGCGAAACTCTGCTGGCGACTCTGGTGAACTGTTCCCTGGAAAGGGACTACGCTCTGGAAATCGAGCTTCCCCATTGGTCCTGCCGCCAGTGCGAAGGGGAAATCCTCACGGGTGAAATCCACAGCCGCAACACCTTCGACGCGCCCTGCGCCGTGCTTCCCCAGGCGTTTACGGATTTTCAGATAGAGGACGGACGCCTGCGCCTGACTCTGCCCAGGGCCAGCGTGGTTTCTCTGACGCTCGCGCCTTAGAGCCGAAGCCTTGGCCTGAGATTCTTTTTACCCTTGAGGGGCAGCTGAACCACAAGCCGCGGAACCGAACAGCCGCAGCCAATTCGCTCAGGGGGAGAAAGAGAAGATGCCCTTTTTCGGCCGCCTCTTGTCCGGAAGCTTAGCGTAACCCGATTGCCCTAAGCCTATGCCCGGTTTTTGCGGCTGAAACCGCTGGCCCTATCAAAACACAAAGGCCGGAGAGAGAACCTCAATTGGTTTTCTCTCCGGCCTTTAAAAGAGTCGGCTTGTTAAAAATTTCAGGCAGTCTAATGGGAATACCTATCCTCCAGGAGCTGCTCCTAAGGAGCCGGGCGCCCGGTTATTGCTTTTGAAAACGGCTGGACAGCGCCTCAACGCATTTGGAATTGGAA
>ADJS01019993.1_pt1 | contig 14938 bp, 10 predicted proteins | sample 268128 | NCBI WGS metagenome assembly ADJS01 (sample SAMN00007486, study PRJNA43253) | human gut metagenome | isolation source: feces sample TS28 | reverse complement strand
CACATTTTTCAGCTCATCCAGAGCAACCGGCAGGCAGCCTTTTTTGAAGTAAACTTTTTCCGGGGTTCTCATCCAGAGCATGTTCTCTCTCCTCTCAGCAACAGTCTTGATATTAATCAGATGTTTCACACCAACGTTTTCAGATACAGAGTTTCCACCCCAGGAACCACAGCCAAGTGTCAGAGATGGTACGAGTTTGAAGTTGTAAAGATCTCCGATACCACCCTGAGAAGATGGAGTATTGATCAGGATTCGGCAGGTCTTCATTGCTGCTGCATGTTTTGCCATTTTTTCTTTCTCATTCACATTGATATACAGAGAAGAGGTATGTCCATATCCACCGTCAGCTACAAGCTGTTCTGCTTTTGCGATCGCTTCGTCGAATGTTTTTGCCTTGTACATGGCAAGTACCGGAGAAAGTTTCTCGTGTGCAAACTCTTCACTGATATCTACAGATTCTACTTCACCGATCAGGATCTTGGTTTCTGCCGGAACTGTAACGCCTGCCATCTCTGCAATCGTAGCAGCTTTCTGTCCAACGATCTTGGCATTCAGTGCACCATTGATCAGGATTGTTTTTCTTACTTTTTCAATCTCATCTTTCTTCAGGAAATAGCATCCTCTGTACTGAAATTCTTCTTTAACTGCTTTATATACACCTTCGAGAACTGTTACGGACTGTTCGGATGCACAGATCATACCATTATCAAATGTTTTGGAGTGAATGATAGAGTTTACTGCCAGACGAACATCTGCAGTGTCATCAATGATAACCGGTGTGTTTCCGGCGCCAACTCCAAGTGCCGGTTTTCCGGAAGAATATGCCGCTTTAACCATTCCAGGACCACCTGTTGCAAGAATGATGTCAGCTTCTTTCATTACAAGATTTGTAAGTTCAAGGCTCGGTACATCGATCCATCCGATGATGCCTTCCGGAGCACCTGCTTTTACGGCAGCTTCCAGAACAACTCTTGCAGCTTCAATCGTACTTCCTTTTGCACGAGGATGTGGGCTGATGATGATCGCATTTCTGGTTTTTAACGCGATCAGCGTTTTAAAGATTGCTGTGGAAGTCGGGTTTGTAGTTGGAATAACTGCCGCGATCAGACCGATCGGCTCCGCAATCTTCTTGATTCCATAAACCGGATCTTCTTCAAGAACACCACAGGTTTTGGTGTTTTTATACGCATTGTAGATATATTCTGCTGCATAATGATTTTTGATGACCTTATCTTCAACGATACCCATTCCAGTTTCTTCAACAGCAGCTTTTGCAAGCGGGATACGTGCTTTATCAGCTGCAGTTGCAGCAGCTTTGAAGATTTTATCTACCTGCTCCTGTGTATAAGTGGCGAAAAGTTTCTGTGCTTCTTTCATCGCAGCGATCTTTGCTTCCAGTGCTTCCGGAGTATCAATGATTGCCGGGATGTGGGTTTCTTTCTTTGCCATTTGTGAATCCTCCTGTTTTTCTGTTATGATATGATCCTTATTCTTTAGTCCGATAAACAATTCCGTCAATTTATTAACGTTAATTATTTATCAATGATTGATATGCGCTTATTATACGGGTTCGTTAATCATTTGTCAATCTGTATTTTGTTAAAATTTCAAACAAATTATTTCTTACATTTTCGCCATTAATCAGCATTTTATACAATCCGTATTTTCATCATTCCTCTTAATTCCCAGGCAAAAAATTTGATATACACCTGTTTTCAAAGTCTGTTTCCTCGATTTCATACTCATAAGATTGTGATTTTCATAACAAAATTTTCTATTTTTTCCTGTCATATTTCTCCACCCCTTTTCATAGATTAAATGATGGGAAACAGAAATCCAAATCAAAATTCCCACACACGGGTTGCATTCCAGCTAACGCTGGCAACGCGACTGTTTAACTTTGATTTAACGCAAATCACGTACAGATTTATTACTGGAGGAGTATTCTAATGGGAACGGGAAATGCATTACGGGCAACAGAAACATTTACACTGATACAATTAGAGGAAGAAAGACAGAAATTGAAAAAGAAAGAACTTCTTAAGAGCATGCTGACCGACAGCGAATTTAGCATTAAAGGACAATGTGCCATCAATCTTATGATGACCAAACTCGACATCATCAACACATTTCTGCTGATGAAATATAAACGGAATTTTATTCAGATGAAAACCTGGAGACTCAAAAGCTATGACAGTGTCTGCAAAAAAATGCAGAAAAAAGGACTGGACCTGAATTTTGATCTGGCACTGGAAAAGATCAATGACCTGATCGGCGTTCGTGCTGTATGTGCTTATGTAGATGATATTTACAAAGTAGCTGACCTGATCGAAAAACAACAGGATATCCATATCCTGAAAATCAAAGATTATGTACAGCAGCCAAAGAAATCCGGCTATCAAAGCCTTCATCTGATTCTGGAAATTGCAATTCCATTCCAGAAAGAAAACCAGTGGATCAAACTGGAATTGCAGCTTCGAACTGCTGCCATGGATTACTGGGCCAACCTCGACCATCAATTGCGTTACAAACGCGGACAAAAGCAGGCAGCAGTGATCAATGAAGAATTACAGCAGTGTGCTTCTGTGATCACACAGCTCGATCAGAAAATGCTGGATATCCGTAAAAAAATTGACAAGATCTGACCAGCGCACCACCGGTGCTTCCTCAATATGCACTGCAAAAGACGCAGGGGCATGACCAAAAAAGTCAGCTCCTGCGTCTTTTTTATCTGTTTTTACTCTTATAAATTTCTATTATACATTTTACAAATTCGTGTACTGTACATTCCGGCTTCCTACAGCCCATACTCTGCTGCCAGCTTCTCAAATTCAGGCAGAGAATTCTGAATCGTCTCGTAAGATACACAATATGCCAGTCTTACATATCCAGGGCAGGCAAAGGAGCTTCCTGGAACCATCAGGATATTGTATTTCTTACCGGCCTCACAGAACTGCTTCTCATCTGCAACCGGAGATTTCACAAACAGATAAAATGCGCCCTGTGGTTTGATACATTCAAATCCACATTCTTTAAGGCCATTGTAAAGTGCCAGACGGTTTCTGTCATAAGCAGCCACATCCACTTCTGCATCTACGCATTTCTGGATGACTTTCTGCATAAGGGATGGTGCATTAACACTTCCAAGTACACGGTTTGCAATTGCTGCTGCTGTGATGACTGTTGCGCTGTCTTCCAGTTCATCCGGGATGACCAGATATCCAATACGCTCTCCCGGCAGAGACAGAGATTTGCTGTAGGAATATCCTACAACCGTATTCTTATAATATTTCGTCAGGTATGGAACTTCTACGCCATCATAAGCCAGTTCTCTATACGGTTCATCCGAAATCAGATAGATCACAGAACCAAACTCCTGCTGTTTTTTCTCGAGGATCGCAGCAAGTTCTTTGATCGTCTCCTCAGAATAAACAACACCGGTCGGGTTATGTGGCGTATTTACGATCACTGCACGGGTATTGGCTGTAATCTTCTCTTCCAGTTCTTTCAGATTTGGCTGGAAAGTCTCTGTATTAGGAGAGATTTCCACAAGCTTACCGTCATAGTTACGTACATATGCACCGTATTCCAGAAAGTACGGTGCAAAAACGATCACTTCCTCGCCCGGATTCAGTATCGTCTTGAGGATGACATTCAGACCGCTGGCAGCACCAACTGTCATGATCAGATTATGTGCAGAAAAAGCTGTCCCGAAACGGCGGTTCAGAGACTGTGCGATCGTCTCTCTGACATCCTCAAATCCGGCATTATTCATATATCCGTGAAGAACCGTCGGTTCTTCGTTGTTTACGAGATCTATGATTGCTTCGCGTACACAGTCCGGTGCCGGAACACTTGGATTACCAAGGCTGAAGTCATAGACTTTGTCTGCACCATACTTTGCCCGGAGACGATTTCCTTCTTCGAACATCATACGAATTGCTGAATTGTTCTGTACAAAAGGTTTCATTTTTTCTGCTATCATAATTTATGCCCCCTCTTATTTCTTACTTCTTGTTTTTCTTACTATGTCCGAATACGATCCATCCTACCAATATCAGCATTGCGATGCCCACGATCATCCATGGAATCAGATAAGTATTTCCTTTCGGCTGGAACATATCATAATAACCTTTCAGATAAATAATCGCTACAACGACCGGAATTACCCACAACATGTAATTTCTGATACATGTCGGGAATTTTATTCCTTTTCCAGTATTGGCTTCCTTAATGAAGTTGTCCCATCCCCACCCATTCTTAGATGCACAGAAGATTACAAAAATTACTGAACCAAGTGGCAGGATGTTATTTGAAATAATGAAATCTTCCAGATCCATGATATTTGTTCCTTCACCGAGGATCTGAATTCCGGACCATGGTCCAAATCCAAGGATTGCCGGCATGGAAAGGATAATGATCAGGACGATATTAAAAATAACTGCTTTATTACGTTTCCAGCCCCACAGATCCATTGCAAAGGACAGAATATTCTCAAATACTGCAATAACAGTAGACAGAGCTGCAAAGGACATAAACAGGAAGAACAGAGCTCCCCAGAGTCTGCCACCTGCCATCTGGTTGAATACGTTCGGCAGAGTGATGAAGACAAGTCCAGGACCCGCACCAGGTTCTACGTTAAATGCAAAGCATGCGGGAATAATGATAAGTCCTGCCATCAGTGCTACAAAGGTGTCCAGAATCAGGATGTTGATACTTTCTCCTGCAAGGGTACGTTCCTTACCCATATAGCTTCCGAAGATCTCCATCGCACCAATACCGATGCTCAAAGTAAAGAATGCCTGAGACAGTGCACCAAAGATCACGTTTCCAAGGCCAGCCTCACGGATGTTGTCGAGGTTTGGTACAAGGTAAAATTTCACACCTTCCATCGCTCCGTCCAAAGTTACAGAATGCACAGCCAGTACCACAATCAGTGCCAGAAGGCAGATCATCATGACTTTTGTGATACGCTCGATTCCATTCTGAAGTCCCAGTGAACATACGCCAAATGACAGAAGAACAGCTACGATCATCCAACCGGTCATCGTTCCTGTAGATGTCATCAGATTCGAAAAAAAACCGCTCACTTCATCAGACGAAGCTCCGCTCAGTTTCCCGGTTGCCATAACATAGCAATAGTACATCATCCATCCGGCAACCATCGTATAAAACATCATCAACATGTAGTTACCGATCATTCCCATATAACTGTACTTATGGAAATTAGAGTCCTCCGGCTCCAGTTTGTGAAATGCTCTTGCCGTACTCAATCTGCTGCTTCGTCCTACTGCAAATTCACTTACAAGAATCGGCAGACCAAGCAGTACGAGAAAGGCAAGATAGATCAGGATAAAAGCAGCTCCGCCATATTTTCCTGTCATGTATGGGAATTTCCATACGTTTCCAAGACCTACTGCACACCCTGCAGAAACCAGAATGAATCCAAGTCTTGAGCCAAATGTTTCTCTTTCCTTCAAAAAAATTTCCTCCATTCTAAATCCGATTCATTATATTTTCGTCGAATCTTATCTATTATAACACAAGGACAGTTCGATGTGAACTGTCCTTGCCGGAGTTGAAAACTATTTATGACACCCTTTTGCCCTTATCATATATTATTTGGAATAAAGATAATTACTGTTGGTCTCATCGCCGATATTTGATGCATCGATCCATTTAGGCTCAAGAAGAACATTCTTCTCTACTTTCTCAGCCTTTTGAGCATCCGTGGACATTGTCTGTGCAGCCGCAATGATCGTCTGATATCCTATAGCATATGGATCCTGTGATACTGTTCCAAGTTCCTGTCCATCTGCAATCGCTTTCTGCTGAACAGTCGTCGCATCAACTCCAACCATAACCGGAGCCTTCTCTCCCTTATCAAGACCAAGATACAGATCTGAAACATTTTCGTTTGTGCAGAACACTCCACTCAGATCCGGATATCTGTTAAGTACATCTGCCATTGCAGTTTCCATATCATCTACTTTATCTGTATACAATTCACTTACGATCGTAATATCCGGATACTCTGCAAGGGTTTCTTTGAATCCCTCCACTCGTTTCTGGGAACTTTCTGTCTTTTCCTGGGCAGAAAATACTGCAATCTTACCGGACCCGCCAATAGCGTCTGCCAGTTTTTCTGCGGCAAGCTTTCCTACATATGTATTATCGGTTCCGCGAAATGCTGCCACAAGTTCATCCTCGTTAACATTAGAATCGAATACTACGACCGGAATTCCGTTTTCACTTGCTGCTTCAAGCTGTGCCTGACAGGATTCAATGTCACCTGCAGACATACAAAGAACCGTTGGATTCTCCGCAATTACCGCATCAAGCGTATTGATCTGTGTTTCTACATCCTGTTCATCGGAAGGTCCTTCAAATGTCATAGTGACTGCATCATCGGAAGAAAAATCATATGCTGTATTGATATCCTTCACAGCATCTTCCATGCCCCGGTGAACAAGTTTCCAGTATTCTCCATCTGTAGCCTTGCTTACAACAGCAATCCTGCTCCCTGCCTCAATTGTGATGGAAGTGTCTATCTGGGATGCACTGTCCTCTTCCTCACCTGTTACTTCTTCTGATTCATTTTGAGCTTTCTCGTTATCCGGCAGTTCATCTTCTGCCTGCACATCCGCAACAAAATTACCAAAGCCATCCATTATACCGGCTTCTCCTGCCACTGCAGCCACACCTGCAAGAAGAAGCACCACAACAGCTGCTTTTTTCATCGTATTTTCCTCTTTTCTGAATATATTTTTATACAAATGCGCTCTGTTACCGTTATCTTTCTACATTATACACATTTTCTTTTTTGCGTCTATAGATTTCATAGTTTTTTCATCTTTTAGAGGAAAATACGGCAATTTTACCAGTTTTAAAATCACGGATTTGGGAAACCTGCAAAACTTTCCCATTCGGCGTTACCTGAAACTCCATCTTCTTTCCGGTAATCGGATGACGAAATATCAGATGACAGGAACACAATCCAAGTGGTAATTGAGATATCTCTCCTGGATTATATTTACGGTCACCAAGAAGCGGCATTCCTGCATGCGCCATCTGTACACGTATCTGATGATGACGACCGGTTTCCAAATGAATTTTTATAAGGATTCTTTTTCCGCTCTCTGTCCTCTCATCTGAAATTTGATGTATAACCTCATAATCTAAAACTGCTTTTTTAGCTCCGCTCGTCTTTGATGTTACTACTTCAGAAGTATTGGTTCTTCCATTTTTTATCAGATAATCTTCCAGTCGTCCCTGGCGTTTCTCCGACATCCTGTCTGTCACTGCCAGATATTCTTTGACAATATTTCCCGTTGTAATCTGCCGCGTCAGACCAGCTGCTGCTTTTTTATTCTTTGCAAATACCAGAACCCCTTCAACCGGTTGATCCAGTCTGTGCACAACTCCCAGATAAGGAACTGTTTCCGTATTTTTTAAAGCCAGATAATTCTTTAAAGAACTTTCCATATCTGCAGCTCCAATTCGTGCATTTTGAACTGCAATACCCGCAGCTTTATGGCATACCAGAATGTCTTTATCCTCAAATATGATCATATCTTCTATACTATTCTTATTATTCCACATAAAAAAAGCTCTCCCTTTTATGCTTTCGCACTTTCTATGGAGAGTATATCGTAAAAAACTTTTTTATACAACAGTCAGACGGTCATCACTTCTCTTAACAATTACTTTTCATAATCCTGAAATGATGACCGTCTTAACAATCTTCAATATTCAATTTTAATTTACCTCTTTGTTCTTTCAAAACTTTTCGTCTTGTTTGCTGATTGAAATCCTCTGATACCTCTTATAGTATACTTCCTTCAATCTTCTGTATTCAGTTTTTATTATATATATTATATCGTGTCTTTATTCGGTTACAGTTCATTTAATTTCCTGCTCATAAACGATATGATGTTTATCATTCGATTCATTTAGAAAGTTCATAGAGTCGAAATTATAATTTACGGATTATAATTCCATTTTGAAATAATCTCTGAAATCTTTTCCGTCAGACTAGAGCAGCTTCAAACTTAACTTCTTAAATTTCAAACTGTTTTCTTCGGGAATAAGGTTTCTGTTATTTCTGTTTAATATCTTTTGTGAGAAGATATTCTTCTGATGTAAAGCTTTGATTCATATAACTCACGTTTATGGATCGCAATATTTGAAAATGTTTCTTTACACAGATTCAAAAATCTTTATATCAGGTTTGTGACAGTTATTCAATATGAGTAATCAATTCTATATACCTGTAATACGTTTATAAAGATTATCCTTTTTCTGAAAGTCCTGTTCACCAGGTAATATATTTAATATTCTCTTCCGAATGTATTCCGATAATCTGATTTAAATAATGGATAATTTATGTATCAGGTCTTTCTTGCAGGAAACTTGATTTCTGCCACTTCTCATATTGAAAATGATTGACTACTTTCCCAACGGTATCACCTTTACCCTTTCATTTAATTTCATCCTTTTCATGTAACATTTATATATATGCTATGAATTGAATGATTTTTAAATTTGTTACTTCTTCGTTTTATTTTCTCTCTTTTCTTTTGATGTCATTATAATAACACCACACCGCATATTTGTCAACACATTTTTATACATTTCTTGTAATTATTATTTATCTTATCATTTACCAAATTGTTATATTGTATATTTTTTATATTATATATTATTTTCTGACAATTCTATCATCTTACGATTTTATACTATCTTCCCCATACCAGCCATTCTCATCTCTCCCCATGCTAATAAACAGACAGGGTATCTTCCATACAGAACCCACAAATACTCATGAGTACTGCGTCATGTGATACAGGCTTAGCTTCTGCCACCAAGCTCGCTGTCTGAGCGTAAGCGAGTTCGAGCGACTGGCAGATCATAAGCGCATGTATCACATAGCAGACGCAATGGTATTTGCGGGACTGTATGGAAAACACCCTGTCGTCTTTATTAATATTATATTACATTACATCACACTATCTTCTATTGTAATTGATCAGACAACCTTTCAGAATGATCTCACGTTCATCATCCGTCAGTTCTCCAAGTGTTACCTGAAATTCCTTCAGTCCATCTGCTTTTACTACATATCCTGTAATACTGTCTACTTTGTCTGCAACTGCCTTGCGAACCTGTGGGAAGAAAAGGTAATCTCCATTTGCAAATGGAAGGTTTCCTGCAGGAATCAGGAACGGAAGCATACCCCAGTTGATCAGATTGGAGCGATAACGTTTGGTTGCATATTCATTGGCAATATTTGCCCATCCACCAAGAACTTTCTGGCATGATGCAGCCTGCTCACGTGCAGAACCATCTCCAGGTTTTACCGCAAAGATCGTACTTCCAATGCCGATATTCTCCTTGCTGACATCAGAAAAATGTGCCCTGATCGCATCCATAACCGGTTTCAGTTCCGGAACCGCTTCTGCCGGGCACTCACCTGCTTCAAGAGCTTTCTCTGCCTTCTGAATTTCCTTTGCACGTCCAACATAAGCCGGATCTTTACGGGAAAGAGTAAACTCAGCCAGTCCTAGTGGATTGGAACGGAAAGAAGAAGTTTCTCCGGACGGAATCAGTTCATCTGTCGTAGTAACCGGATCATGAATCTCAGATACCACTTTAAGCACCAGATTCTCTGCCAGTGCCGGCATCTCCGGCCAGTCTTTAATATTCGGGCCAAACTGGATTTCTACACTTGGATCTGCAACACCCTTGCTGTCAAAGATTCGATTCTCATAAATAGTCTTATCAAAGAAGTATTTCTGATGTCTGTAATTTCCGGTAAATTCTTCCGCGGATGTCAGGAAACCTTTGTTTGCTGCTGTTGCTGCGATAGATCTTGCATCCATAAGTGCAACAGAAGAAATCTGTCCATTCTGGACCTTGGAGCCTTCACGATTCGGGAAGTTTCTGGTGGTATGACGGATGCTGAACGCATTGTTTGCAGGTGTATCTCCTGCACCAAAACATGGTCCGCAGAATGCAGTCTTAACAACCGCACCTGTTTCAAGAAGATCTGCCAGGACTCCATTTCTTGCAAGTTCCATATAGATCGGAGTACTTGCCGGATAAACACTGAGTGTAAATGCATCAGCTCCAATGCTTGCACCACGAAGGATATCTGCTGCTGCGCAGATATTTTCAAATCCACCGCCCGCGCATCCTGCAATGATTCCCTGATCCACATAAAGCTGTCCGTCGATCACTTTGTCTTTCAGTGTATAAGGTACTTTACCATCCAGGCTGATCTGCGCTTTTTTCTCAACATCATCCAGAATATCATAAAGATTTGCTTTCAATTCATCAATGGTATATGTGTTGCTCGGATGGAATGGCATGGCGATCATAGGTTTGATCTCACTTAAATCAACTTCTACACATCCATCATAGTAAGCTACCTTACCTGGTTTCAGTTCTTTATAATCTTCTTTTCTGCCATGGATCTCATAGAACTCTTCAATCGTCTCATCGGTCTGCCAGATAGAGGAAAGACAAGTAGTCTCCGTCGTCATGACATCGATACCGATACGGAAATCTGCACTCAGACCGGCTACTCCAGGTCCTACAAATTCCATAACTTTATTCTTCACATAGCCGTTGGCAAATACTTTACCGATAATTGCCAGTGCAACGTCCTGTGGTCCTACACCCGGACGCGGTTCCCCTTTCAGATAGATTGCTACAACACCCGGCATATTAATATCATAGGTCTGGGAAAGAAGCTGTTTAACAAGCTCTCCACCACCCTCACCCATTGCCATGGTGCCAAGTGCACCATAACGAGTATGACTGTCGGAACCAAGGATCATCTTACCGCCACCGGCAAGCATTTCACGTGCGAACTGATGGATGACTGCCTGATGAGGTGGTACATAAACTCCACCGTATTTCTTAGCACAGGTAAGTCCAAACATATGATCATCTTCGTTGATCGTTCCACCTACTGCACAAAGAGAATTGTGGCAGTTGGTCAGTACATATGGAATCGGGAATTTCTCAAGTCCTGAAGCACGTGCTGTCTGAATAATACCTACAAATGTAATATCATGAGATGTCAGCTTGTCAAATTTAATCTGCAGTTTCTGCATATTTCCGGAAGTATTGTGTGCTTCCAGGATACCATAAGCCATTGTATTTCTGGCTGCTTCTTCTCTGGAAACCGGCTGTGTCATGTTCTCTTCTTCTACGATATCACGGCCATTTACCAGATAAATACCACTGTCATAAAGCTTCATTGTAACTCCTCCATTCATAAAAATCACGCATCTACCGCTCTGCGATTTATGCCATGAATAATGGCAAAACATCTCGCGGGATACTACCTGCGAACAGTAATACTATTATACTTTATCTCGCTAAAATCTGCAATAAATTTTCTTTACTTCTCTATAAAGAATAGCTATACTTAAAGTATTGTTTTTGCTGATTCAGTATAAAATCACTTCTTACAGGAGGTACAGCATTATGTTTCGTTTATGGGGAAAAATGTGGAAAGACAACCACATGCTAAAAGATCTGGTCATTGATGATGACTCGGAAGATACAAGAACACACAAAATTTTTCATGCCCTGCAGGAAATCTGCTATGATTTTGACCTGGAGAACCCAATTTGGCTGGAAAGTAATATTTCTGATTTCAAACGCCATTCAAAGACCAGATTTCGCCAGGACAGTTTTATTGAACATATCGAGTTTGATTATCTTGAAATCCAGGTGATCGAAGAAGATTAAAAAAATCTGCCGAAGTTCAGGCATCTCCTGTCCCCGGCAGATTTTTTATTGTGAAGTAATGATTCTATTTTATTTACATATCTACTCTTATATGATCCACTTACTAACTCGCGGAATCTTTTTAATGATCATAACTGCAGCAAGACTTAGTACAAAAATCATTGTGATCAGAACCGGAATCGCAATTGCAGTATTACTTATCACCATACTGTCAATTCCTATTCTGTGAAGAATATCTCTGATAAGCACATGGATCAGATAGATTCCAAAAGTGCAGCTTCCCAGATAGCAGATCCTCTTTTCCTGTTTTTCATTCCATTTGATCTTGGATACATGGTTTTTGAAAAACAGAAAAAACGAACTTCCCCAGAAAAATCCTGCCAGTGTGTAGTTCTCATAAAATGACTGTATTGGTTTTCCTGATTTCTGTGAGCTGATGTAACACAAGCCGATCGCTGCCAAAATCAATATTACCCCCAGTACATAAACCAGATATTCCAGTTTCTTTGATACCTCATAATGAGACAGATAATGCCCCAGTATAAAATATCCTATGTAACCGGTAACCATTTCCGGCTGCACGGTCTGCAGAATATCCATGATATGATCCTTCCATGGAAGTGGAAAATAATTTATTGTATATGGCAGGATCTGAAACACCAGAAACAGTACGATCATATACTCTTCCCACTGTTTTCCCCTGGCACTGTTTACAATTTCCCATAGCATCGGTGTGATGATCAGAAGTCCGATCAGCATTGGAAGATACCAGAGATGGAAATAAGATTTACTGATATATACCATAAATTTGACCAGGGCTGCTTTGCTGCCCTTCGCCAGCGTTCCATTTGTAATAATCCTGTATACTGCGTAAAACATCTGCCAGAAAATATATGCTGCAGCTATCGGCAGAATATTTCTTTTCCACAAACGTCTGAGATTCCATGTCCGCTTACTGTCAAGATACAGACATCCACTGATCATAATAAAAGATGCTACTGCAAACCGGTTGATCCCGTGATAAAAGTTTGAAACCGCCCATACAGACGAATCCAGTGGCATATCACGAAAATGCTGTGAGCCTGCATGAATGCCAATAACTCCAATACACGCCATGACACGAAGCAGCTCAATCCATATAACTCTTTTTTTATTCATATCGTTTTTACAAAAGGTCTGATACTTCCGACCTTTTTCTCTCCTACGTAATCTCTTTTGGTTACTTTCGATTTCCACAGTGACCACTTTTTACATCGAAAGTATAACAAATCCTTCCCGACTCTACAAGAAATATCCTGGTTATTCCATAAACTCCCGGATGATTTCTCTCATGATTTCTTCCTCCTCCGGACTCAGCATCTTGCTGAAATGACTTCCTGTCGCCGCAGTCTGTCGGATACTTGCAGCAATCCGCTCCACCATTTCCTCTTTGAATACCGGATCTGTTTTCTGTACTGCCTGCACCGGTTCGTATTTACGGGCGGCCGGTGGGTTTTCTTTGCAGGAACGCGCCTGCAGAATATAATCCGCAAGTGAATTCATAACCAGTTCTTCTTTGAAGCTAAAATCCAGAGCCTGCCTGAGGACAAGAAGAACAATTGGCACGGCAGTCCCTATATACAGATAGCTCATCGGAAGTCCTCTGCTGTCACGGATTCTGGATATAAAAAAAAGCGACATTCCCAGACATACAGTAGATAGCAGTGATGGAATCCATACCAGGAAATTCATCCGATTCAGGAGTTTATCTCGTGTCTTCCACAGATTCAGCCATTTTTCTCTCAGGTTTGTTGTCGCTTTTGTCTTTCGCAGGGTTCTTCTGTAAGTAAGGTGTACTGCCAGCATCCCTATCGCTCCAGCTGTTCCAAGAACAGTCATCAGATAGAGCAGGATCTGCAGGTCCATGATTCGTTCCAGCATAAGTCCCTCCTTGAATACAATATTTACCGTTAAGCCTATTCTACACCTGCCCCGTCCTATATGAAACAAAAATCGTTCGTCAAATTCTCGCAAAACTCCCCTCTTAACTGACAAAAATTTACGCAGGTAATACCTTTCCGGCTCACCTGCGTAAAAATTTTCTTTTTTAAATTATCCGTTACATTTCTTCCAGTGCTTTTACGACTTCTTCAAATTTCATAAAATGAGAAGCTTTTACAAGAATCGTATCGCCTTTCTGTACATAATCATTCAGATGCTCCAGAAGGGATTCTCTTGTTTTTTCATAATATACAGGGAAATCCGGATTCGCTTTGCGCGCCGCTTCTGCTATATGAACAGCCAGATCTCCTACACATACACATGCATCAATTCCACATGTTGCTGCATGTATGCCTACACCCTCGTGAAGTGCAGCTTCATCTTCACCAAGTTCTCCCATGTCCCCAAGGATCGCCACCCTGCGGCCTTCCCCATCATGAAGCACATCCAGAGATGCCTTCATGGACATCGGATTCGCATTGTAGCAGTCATCTACGACCAGGAACTTATCTGTCTCGATCATTTTGAAACGTCCTCGAATCGTCTCAAGACTTTCAATACCTCTCCTGATCTCTTCGATCGTCAGACCATAAATTCGTCCTACAGCCGCAGCTGCCAGGGCATTGTAGACCATATGTATTCCCGGAGTCGGAACGAGTACGTCAAAAGCATCCTCTCCCAGATGGATACGGCAGGCAACCCCTTTCAGGCCCTTACTTTCAATCTGATCGGCATACACATCACGTTCACTGTTCAAACCAAAAATACTGGCTTCACACCATTGTACTCACGGACCGTAATAAGTTTATCATCGTCACCATTCAGAACGATATGTCCATTCGTCTTCATAGACTGGAATATCTCTGTCTTTGCTTTCAGGACTCCGTCTCTGTCTCCCAGATTCTCCAGATGACAGGTACCGATGTTTGTGATCACACAGGTGTCCGGTTTTGCAATCTTTGTCAGCCGGGCCATCTCGCCAAAATCACTGATTCCCATTTCCAGAACTGCAATCTGATCTTCATCACGAAGTCTGAATACTGTAAGAGGAAGTCCGAGCTCATTATTAAAGTTTCCCTGTGTTTTCAGAGTGCGGTACTTTTCTTTCAGGACGGATGCGATCACTTCTTTGGTGCTGGTCTTTCCAACGCTTCCCGTAATACCTACAACCGGAATCTGCAGCTGTTCCAGATAA
>ADJS01007972.1_pt1 | contig 14953 bp, 24 predicted proteins | sample 268128 | NCBI WGS metagenome assembly ADJS01 (sample SAMN00007486, study PRJNA43253) | human gut metagenome | isolation source: feces sample TS28 | reverse complement strand
CTATATTTGGTCGCAGGAGATTATTTGTCAGATGATATAAAGAAAATATATGAAGAAAAGCGGCTAGAAGAACACCCGGAATTAAAAAAAGCAATATATTTTCCAGAACTAAACGACATTGATTTTTTGACGAAAGCAAAAAATAAAAAAAATAGATACTTTATTGGGAAAGTCATGGAATAAAAAGGGTTTTTTTGTCATGAATGCTTTTTATAAGGCAGCAAATCTTTATGGAAAAGAACGTGAAAAATTTGATGATTTTGCTTGTAGAAAAGGAATATTTAAAAAAATTATTCATTTTATTGCAAATGCGGAAGATGTAAAAGTCATTTTATATCTGAAACAGAGTATAACCGTATGAAAGACTATTATGTATATGGATTAGGCAGTAAAGTAAAGACTCCGTATACGGATGACCATTATGTTGTTATTTTTTGTGAAAATGACCCTGACTGTACATATGAAATTTGCGATAAAGAAAGCTTTGAAAACGCAAAATATGAAGTCGTATGCGAAACAAATAAGTGCCCGGAAGAAGTAGATTATTAAGGAGAGAAAGATATGAATGAAAAAGACGTAAAGAAATACATTTTTCGGTTACAGAAAAATGGAAGAGAAAAATTATTACATTGCATAATGATTTCAAGAAAAGATCCTATGAAAGCATTACAAGAGGCTGAAAAAGAAGCGGTCAACAAGGGAATCATTTTAGAAAGCTACACAGATATCCCGGTAGAGATTTTAAAATCTTGTGGTATAGTCCCTATGGATGATTCTTTTGAAGAGGTTGTAGTTGGAGATTATCCTAATGGGAACCTCTTTGAGAAATATGGATTTGCAGTTGCATGTTGCGAATATTGTAGGAACTTTTGTGAAGGGATATGCACATACCACTGTGAAGAGGAAGCAGCAGACAATGTTTGTAATTATCTACAAAATGATAATATTGTAGAACTGTATTATGATGGGGACGAAGAAAGAAATTTAATAGGTTCTTATTACATTGACTCTGATAAGATTAAAACTCCTTTGGATTTATTAGATGCATTTAACAAATCAGGACGAACACCAGAAATGGTAACAGAACTTTTAAACGATGCACTTACAGATTGTTCTCGTTTTACTTTCGATTAAATAGGAGACTTTGTATATAATGAATTCTGCATCTGGCCGGGGATTTTCCCTGGCCTTTTTCTTTAGTCAGTGGTGGGCGGAGAAACGATATCCCCCCATTGACAGGAAGTGAAGCCCTGCCGGAAAAAATACCGGCATTCAACCACTACATAAAGGATACCGGCTGTGGATCAAAACAAGCTACTCCTTATATTTCTTACGTACCTGTCTTGCACTGACCTGTTTCATCATTTTTATTGCTTCTACTAATCTCTCATAATAATGGAATAAATTTATTGATGGAAAGGAGGATTAATTGTATATCATTAATATTCCAAATTTAGATACGAATATCAGCGTTCCTTTGCTGATATGTATTAAGAAACTAACTGTAGATTCAAACAATTAATTTGGAGGAAAAAATGAGAGACTTTAATGGCATCGAAATACAAGAAAAGGATGAAGGAAGAAAAATGAAAGCAATCCCGCTTATTGTAACCGATATAGTAAACAATTCTTATCAGTGTTATAAAGTGATGGCAGACGAAGATATGACAGAACTTGATGTTATAACTGCGATAAAAAAAGTAATAACAGAATTCTGCGAAACTGAAACCGGTAAAGATACATTAAAAGAAAATAGTGGCTATTTCACAATAGATGATTTTATCAATTGTGTACCTGATGCCTACTGCTTAAAGTGTGGTTTTTATATTCTTTCAGAGGATACTCCTGTTATACAGGTAGACAGTAACGAGATATTATACGAAGATAAATAATACATAAAGGATACAGGATAATAGAAAACTGAAAATATTAATGATATTAAATTGGCCCTGATTTTATCAGGGCTTTTTTATTATCATGCTCTTCTGTTTTATCCCTAAAATTTCATACTATTCATGAAACAATTAATGCAGATGAGAAGGAGGGATAAATCATATATCATAATTGTTTTGTCATGAATCATAATGCAGAAAGGAGATAGGTTGATGATTATTTTGTTGTTTTGTTTAATTATTGCTTTTGTTTTAAATTGCTGGGGAGCATGTATTGTCAGTAGTAACGCTGATAAAAAAATGGAATCTTTATTTAGAGAAAAAGGAGAATAGCTATGTTTCATTATACTAACGAAAAAGATATGAAAAACTTTTTGGATAAGAATGTTGTTTGTAAAACTAAGGAAGATAAAAAAATGTTAGAACAGATAAAGCATTATCTGGACTGGCCGTTACAGCTTTATGCATTGCAGGAAGCAGAATTTTCATTACAAGATGAATTGAGAGGAAAATTCGATAATCTCATCCTCACTATTCCTAAAGGGATTATTTCTTCTTTGGCGGATGAACTATATGAAAGAGATTTACTAAATAATGAGGAAAAATGTAAAAATTTTGTTGCAAAATTTTTAGATGAAACTTCATTAGAAGAAAACGATAGTCCATTTCATCCAGATAATATTTCATATGAGTGTGCTTATTCTGCTCATGATCCTTATCCTTACGTTTGATATTCAATTTATCAATGCAGATGGAAATGAGGATGAAATTGAATTTACGTGTGAATCTGGACAAAATATTGTTCACTCCTTAAGAGAACTTCATGATTTTTATGAAGACTTTAGAAAAGATAATCCAGGAATTAAAAAGATTATACAGGTTATATATATGGGTACCGATTCTCATTACATGCCAAATAAAGGAGAAGAATAATGACTACCGTTCAACAAAATAATATAAGTATAGTTTTAGATAATATAGAAAATTACGGAGGAAATAATATGTTAATTTATGGAGTATGTGAAGAAGTATACTAAGTATAANGTAAGATAAGGCAGAAAAATTACTTAAAAAATTTGTTAGATACTTCTTGTAAAGATATCGCAGAGAATTATTTTATAAACAAAGAGGAAAACGGTTGTAATCTGCACGATTGGTTGGATAATTATGAATCTTGTAATGGATGTAATGGGTTGTTTGCTTGTTTATCAGAAATAATCAGAGAATTAGATGATATCGATATTTCTTGTGACAATCCTAATGGTCTTTGTTACTTAGGATTACAGGCAGACATGCCTTGGCATTATAACGAAAAAACTAAAAACTTGACATTAAAAGAGTATCAAGATACTTTAACGAAATATCTTTACTATTTTACTGATGATGAAATCAAAATCCGATGGTGGAAAGTGGACGATGAGTGTGATTATTAAAAACATCCGATTTATAACAAAAAAGGAGATTTTAAAATGACATTATATGAATAGTTTGCTGAATATACCAGTGGTAATGATATCTTTGAAAATGATGATGACAAAGAATCAGTGCTTACAGTCGTTAATCTATATGCAGACCATCCTGAACTGGGGATTAAAACAATCAACCATTCATTAAATCGACACTGTGATCTCTATATTCACGAATATATAAGACGGCGGCATCATGAGTTGGACAGTTGTCGATAAAATAGAAGTTTTATAATTAAATACCCGCCCGGCGACGGAATCCGCCGGAGAAAGAAGGAAAATATGACAGCAGAAGAAAGAAACAAGTACATAGAGTTTATGTACGATTATAAAAATGAATATAATTGTGAAAATTGCCCGGAAAACAGAGGCGATTTTCCACATGACAAATTACCTTGCGGACAACAAAATTGCTGGGTAACCTGCCATTGTAAGGAGATGTAAATAAGGAGATGTAAATATTATTACCGCCCGGCGGCAGAATCCGCCGGAGAAAGAAAGACGATAATGATGGAAAGAATAGAAAAAGAGTACAGATAGGATTAAAAATACACAGGGAGAAAGATTATGAGTAGTAATAAGATTTTACCAGAAGAAATTGTAAACATAATAGAAAATGAAGGTTTTTCTTGCAATGGAAAAATCTCCAAACAAAGCGGAGAATATTATGTAGAAATTTTTCAGGGAACTCCTCTCGGGGAGGACTGGAATGAAACAATTTGGTTTGACGGTTCTAAAGAAAGTTTTATTGAAGCAGTTAGAAATCGAGCAAATATTTTTGACGTAGATGAGGAAGTAGAAATCTGGATACCATGCCGCGGAGAAAACGGCTGTCCTAGCAGCATTGAAGCCTTGGTGGAAGATGCAAAGTGGAAGGAAGAACAAATTGAGAAGTTAGCAGATGCTTTGGAAGGGCTCAATCGTTCAGTATCTACTGAGAAAAAAGCGATTTTGCGTATCGTTGTAAATTATGCAGGAACACAGTTTTTTACAAAAGAAGAGGACGGCTATTTTAAACAGCATGAATCGTTAGAAACTGCCAGAGACTACATCATCCATGAATATGGAGCAGATGTAGAAATCGAGACAGAAACTGATATAAGATTCACTTATTGATGAAAGGAGAAAAAATGCATTTACAAAAAGATATTATGAATATTTTGGATAAAACTGGTTTCAATTGTGTTGAACCAACAAGTGAAAAAGGAAAATATAATATTTACATTAATAGCCGCACTCCATTCAACAGTGATTTTGGGTTTTATGTAGTATATGATGGCTCTTTCCAAAGTTTTAAAAAAGCTGTAAGTAAGATTTGTTATGCTTTTGACATTGATAAAGATGCAGAGAAACGGATTCCGATAAGAGGATCTGCCAGCATTCAGACAGTTTTGGATGAATCTAAGTGGAAAAAAGAAAAAATAGATGAGTTGTTAGCTGCATTTGAAACATATATAACAGAAGCAACTTTTACATTTACTGTATCAAAGTTAGCAGGGTATATTGTTGATTCAATATGTAAAAAGTATATTACAGAGTATGATTTTACGGTTTTAGATGATGCAGAACCTCAAATATCCAGTTGGTATGGCATAAAAAATATTAATACTGGGTTTGATAGTTCTTGCATTGAACTGTTCGCTGACTATTATAGTGGCGGTTGCGGAGTTTATAATCGAATTGATGAGGAAATGGACAGGGAGGAAAGAGTAGATATTATAGAAAAGATGATATTGCAGGTTATGGAACAAGAAGTATGTGATAAAGACACAAAACTTCTAGTCCAGCTTTCATATTAAATTTATAAAGGTAATTATGGTATATATTTTAGTAAGCCTCGATATAAATCGGGGCTTTTTCTAATCATCGTTTTTGAAGAAATTTCTTTTTTGTTATATTTTTGAAACTATCATTCTATTGTTGAAGCAAATCTAATGAAGGAAGGAGGATAATATTACATCATTGTTTCACAGAACGATAAGATAGTTGCTATTTTGTGGTAACTATAGATTAAAAAAGAAAAGAAGGAATATTTTATGAAAAGAAAAACAAAAAGAAGATATTGTTATTTATTAGAAAGAAAAACAGATGGAAAGCATTTTTGTGCGTTTGGAAATTTTAAGGCTACTAGCTTGGGAAAATTGTCACAGTGATCGGATTAGAAACATTAGACAGAGTAAAAATATCTGTAGATAATTTTCCACAATGTAATGGAAGAATTTTTAAAAATCAATTTGTTGCAGATAAAGACGAATTGGAAGAACTAACAGAGAAATAACAGATAAAAGAGATATTTCAAATTGAAGATTGGAGGAAACAAATATGAAATTAACTATAGCTTTACAGGACGAAATGAATGCAACTATTGATAAAAACGGAAACATTGTAATTGATATACCAGACTCATGTAAACGTGATTTATGGAGCGCACAGATGGAATATTGGTTGGAGAAAGATTCTTCAAATTGTAAAAATCTAAAAATTGATGGTGGATTTTTAAGAGTAATTAGAAACAAAATTAAACATGTGAGAAATAATTATGGTTGAAAGAAGTCAAATATATATTAGATACAATGTAAATTATATGAGAGGTTCATTAACAGAAAATCCTGAAGCACATAATTATAAGGGATTAATCGCAAGATATTTTCAATGGAATCATGGAGAAAGAATGGTAAGGCGTGCCAGATATGTAATAGAGTCAATTAAAGATGAATTTCCGGGCTGTATTGATAGCCATTGGAATTGGGATTTTGTAGAAAACATTATTGATTATGCAGTAGAGCATAATAATGTTCAAAAGATCAGCTTTGTTATTTTGTTTCCGATATGCTTCCAGAGGTAGAATTTTTGGAAGTCGCAAGATTTTGTGAAAATGGAATCTTGACAAATAGCACGCTTAAAGAGCTAGGAAGGGAGTTTTAAAATGGCAAATATTAAATATCATCAAAATGGTGTAGGTCGTGAATATGGTGCAGATCACACATTAACAAATAACTGGAATCCGGATGCGGACTATGGAAATGAATATGTTAATATACATTTTCGTATTGATACACCGTCATATGATTATAGTTGTGGTTTTTCTTCAGATGATGACCGGCAGAAATGGCACAAAGAAGCCAGGGAGCTTATAGAATCTTTTGGAATCTTTGGAGGCTGTGGTTATGATATTGAAAACAGAAAAGACAAACAGGCACATTTATACGCACATCCACAGGATATAAGCGGCGTTATTTTAAAGAATGATGTGAAAAAAGTTGCAGAAGCGATTAGCAAAATGAAATTATCATCTATTCGTTGGGTGGATCTTTACGAAACAGTATATGTTATATCAGATGAAGAATATGAAAAATATTTATCTGGTAGAGATGAAGAAATTAGAAAAGCGTTGTTTGACAGTTGCCATACAACTAGGACAACAAAATATTATAGTGCTTTTGATGTGTGTCGGTATCTTGCCGGAATGTTCAGATTAAACCGTTTAGGCTTAAATGACGGGCGAAATTATGGTGGTGGTCAGACAATAAACCATATTATGAAAATCATTGATGAAATGGCAAATACGGGCTTGTTGGTTATTGCTAAAGGTAAAGATGATTTAAAACTTGTTAGAAGCATCAATAAGACAGAACAGAAGCGGTTGAAATTAGCATTATAGAGAAGGGGACATGATTATGTTTACAAACATAAAGAAAGACGATAGAAAAAATAGTAGAAAAATAGTAGAAAAAAGATCGAAGGTCATCGGAATTATGTTGCAGCACACAGACGGAGACAAAGAATACTATTGTCCAGATTTTTCTTTGAAAGATATTGCAACAATATATAAGATTTTAGAGAAGTACGGCGATGAAAACGAGTCAATTCGTGGCGATTTAGAAGTAGTTAATAAGGATTTTTAGGAGGTAGAACATGGGACAGCGTTCACAGATTTATGTAAGATTTAACAAAGAAAATGGATAAAGTGGATTAATTGCCAATTATTATGGTTGGAATTTCGGGGAAAGAATGATAAGCCGGGCTAGATGGGGGATTGAATGTATTAAAGAACATTTTGAATACATTTCAAATTCCTGTCAACAAACATCGTTTGGCATGGCTAGAAACATATCTAGCGATTTACGTTGCGATGGTATCTATAAAAAACAATACAACATTTTACAGCAGCAAGTAATCTAATTAGAAATATTTATTAATAGGAGGAAAAAAATGGGAGTAGCAATGAAAGTATTTGCTTATTATAAACCTGAACAAATCAATATCAATGAGTTATATGAACAGATCAAAGAATCCTTTATAACAGCATTTAAAGGAGAAATAGAGATTGTAAAAAATTATTCTTCATGTTTTAAAAATACAATCATAGGAAAAGAAAATCCAGATAAAATTATATCTGCTGTTCAAAAATGGAATGAGGATATTGAACAAAAAGTCGTAAAATCCCTTGAAGCTTTAGAAAAGAAAGCTTCTGATTATGGTTGCAAAAACTTATCTGAATATTTTAATTGCTCTTTTCATATCAAAGAACGCTCGTCATATTCTTGGGATTTGTGGTCCTCGTTAAGGAGTATGGATGATATTTTGGGATATGGTACAGATTGCGCCGTATATGATGAGAATGGAAACTGGACAGTAATGATGCCAGAGGTAATAAAAAAAGAGGCTCTTTCTCATCCTGAAAATTTCGTTATTTTACAATTAATATATGATTAGGAGGATAGTAAATGCAAAAGAATAAATTAGCAATGTGTAAAAGGATATTTAAAGACTTTCAGACAAAAAAATAGTGGATGATGAAAAAATTTTGATCATCGACTGGAAAAACAAAGATGGTTCCGGTGAATATGCGATACGTTACACCCTAGATATGGAAAAAGGAAATTTCATTATTACAGGTGACGTAGGATATTGTATCGCGAGCTGGTATAACCACTTAACGCCAGACAATCTTTGCAAGTTTTTAAATAATATAGGATATTTTTAAAGAAAAGATTAATTGTTGGACTGAATCTTATACATACCCTATAAAGATATCAAAGATGATCTTTTTGTACTTAAAGATGATTTACTGAATGATACTGATTTTTCGGAAGAAGAAATCGATGAGGATATCGAAGAAATATTATCCATGGCTGAATATATTGAAAAAGGTATGGCTTCTTATCCAGATTTAATTGATATTTATACAAAATATTATTCTGATTGGTGAGATTCTGGATTCAGTACACTCGGTCGCAGGATTTCAGATCGAATTTATCTATGGGCCGCAGGATTTCAAATGGCATGGAAACAACTTTCTGAAAATATTAATAAGTGATTTTACTTTCTAATTTTAGTCCAATAAAAAACAATTTTGATGTAATAGAGAAGCCATTGTTTCATAAACAATGGCTTTTTATTCTTCTTCAAAACTATCATCCTATTATCGAAACAAATTCGATGAAGAAAGGAGGATAACATTACATCATCACGTTTCAAAAGTTGTTATTTTTTATATCGACTAGGGACTAAAACAAAGTTAACAGGAGGAATAACTATGATAATCGATCTTACATATTCATGCAAAATGGGATGCAGTCATTGTATGTCAGACTGTAAACCTGAAGGGAAAAATATGTCCATCCAAGTGTTAAAGGATTCGCTTGATTTTCTAAAAAAATATCAAATTCCCACATGGTATTTCTCGGGAGGAGAGATTTTTGAACATCCAGATATTTTAAAAATACTTGAAATTATTGAAACAGAATGGATGAAAGAATCTTTTCGATTCCCTTTAGCCTTAATAACAAATGGGCGAGAACTTGTCAGAAATAAGAAAATTTATGATTATATATATAATCTTATCAAAAGACATGGAAAAAAATACATTTATATTCAAGTAACGGATGACTCTAGGTTTTATCCAGATAAATTAACAGAAAAGGAGCGATATTGGCTTAGTAAAATCGCTTCTGTGACAGAAGGAGTGCCAGGTGACCCAAAAGATAAAAACAAATGTTTATATCCACAAGGCCGAGCTTTACATAATTACTCGGAAAAGAACTGGTATACAGTTGGACCCAAATGTATAAATCCTATATTAATGATAAAACAAGACATGGGAATCTCTAAAATGGTAATGACAATGCTCATGAAAGGGAAAATGTGTGTTCCGGTTATCGCTCCAGACGGCTCTATTAAGTTAGGCGAATCTGCACTTTGTCCAGCTGTGGCATCCATATATGACACTGAAGATGTGATCATCGACAAAATAAAGAATTTCCATTGCAGGCAATGCAAGATTGCATGGGAAAAATTAAAGGAAAATAGTCCAGAGACGTATTTTATACTAAATTGCTTTTGATCTTAAATATAGGAGAATGTGAATGATAAGTCAAAAAAAACAGAAAAAAATTTAAGAAAAAAATGTTAAAATTTCGTTTAATGGAATTTCATAAAGAACTTATTAAAAAAGGAAAATATATGGAGGCGAAAAAAGTTTTAGTTTTGTTAATAAAAGAAAAGCTTCCTTTGGGATTGAATGATAGCGATTATTATTTGGAAGAGTGTTTTCAGAAAATAGGGTGTCGCATATCATACAGTACTCGCTATTATGTTGCATATGTATATTTACAGCCTGTATAGGAGAATAGTTTTTCAAACAGATTTCTTTTTCAGATGAGTAATATATATAAACAAAATCTTCTGTTAAGGAAATCATACATCAAGTAATAATAAGAGTTTTAGGAGAACCATATAAAATAAAATTTTTACCAGAATGAGAGGATAAAAGATATGCGTATAACAAAGAAGGAAAGAAAAAAGAATGCTGAACAATTCTATAACATGTTTATGAGCGGGTGCTGCAATAAAACGGCAATTGTTGCTCAAAAATGTGTGAGCACAAACCCAAATATAAACAAAGTTCAATTTATGGCTGTACCATCTCCATTAAGCTATGGTACTCCAGTTATCATTGCTGAGTCTAATTTTGGTTTAACTGGATGTTTTGCAGAGTTATTGAAAAATATTCATCCGGAAATAATACAGGAAAAGGTTATTTTGATGACGGATTCAATGAATGGTTAGAAGAAAATTATCACTTTCGAATTACATACAAAGATGGATTTGTCTTCTTTTTGGAAAGGGATTAGATATGGATACTCAATCTAAAGATTTTTTATCCAGCCGACACATGAAACAAAACATCTGAAATGTGATGAAAAAACTCTCAGAAAATATCTGGGAGTTTTTTGTTTTTCTCCAAAACTTCATACTATTTATGCGAACAAATATGATGACGAAAGGAGATATAGATCATTTTATCATTGTTCTACAATAACTGAAGAAAATAGGTACAGGAAGGAGAACTAAAATGAGTAATGAAATAGGAACAAAGAAACTCTCATTTAATATTCAAGGTGAATTTATTACAAAGCTTGCACGGGAATGGTTTTATAGCGGAAAGAAAAGCTATGACGAAGTTCTTGAGATGCTTATGAGCAGTCCAGATATTTCAGAAGTGCAAAGCAGAAGATATGCAGAAGATATCCTTCTTGGGCGTGCTGCCTTGAAAGGAAATACAGCGGATGGTTCATATCATCTTGAAATATATGGACCGGGAGAAGAACAGAAACTTCCATCATGCCAAAATATATGGAAGGAAATTGAGAAAAGAAAACAAGCAGAGAAAAAGCTAGAGAAGATGGAGGAACAGTGGAATGTAGCGATGGAGTATATTTCTGATGGAGAACAGCGAGAAATCCGAAAAATTCTTGGAATTGAGACGAATGAAGATAAGCAGAAAGCTCAGGTTGATAGTTTTATTGAACGTATGATGGATGAGAACACCTATGCGACAGAAGATTACGGATGGTTAGCCCCAAATGGAACTTTTTATGCAGTAGAGTGGGGCGAACATCAAGAGTGGGCTCAATCGTATATTGAGAAGAATTTTCCAGATACAAGGGAAAACGATATTATTGATATACAGATGAAGAGTCATACAGGTTTGATTGGAGCTGGAGATTATCTGGTAGAAAGAGGCTGGGTGCTTTTACATAATCCTAGTCAGGGAATTGCTTTTTCTACAAGAAATCCTGTTAAAGAGTATACGAAGGCACAGAAAGAATTTTTGTATGATTATTATATGGAAAGAGGAAAAGAAACAGAGGCAAATAAGGTGTGGAAATAGGATATATATCAGTCGTTATTTTTGGCTGTAGATTAAAACAAAGAAAGGAAAAATTATGAATTTATTATCGTCAATTTTTACAGGAAAAATCAATGAAAAGTTTTCGAAAGATGAGATTGCAAAAATGTTAAAGACAACACCAGAGGCATTGGAAGCATTTGAAAACGCATATATGAAGGCTTCCGACATAGAACAAAAGGAATCGGATAATCTCTTTGATATGAATTCCAGACAAGCTGTTCAGACGAAAAATTCAAAGGAGACTAATAAAAAGGTAGAAATGTTAACATTACGTATTGTTAATGAACTTCTTTGTCAGACTGGTATCAGATGTATTTCTACAAACAACAATGATTATGTGACACTAGAAGATATCAAATCTATACCTGAAAATATTCGCCCACAACTTACTGGACGTTTAATGAAGACAGATATTAATGCACCAGGATATCTTGTCTTATTTGATATACTTAGGACATATCAAAGAACAGGAAATAAAGAGGTCTATCATTTATTCCGACAAGGCCTTGATATTCTCGATCTTGATCCAATTATATATGAAACAATCGGTATGAATCGGAATTCAATCGGATATTGGTTTCCAACATTAAAGAAAGCATCTGAAAAACAAAATTTCTTTCAAATACCTGCTACGAAAATTGTGAAAGTGCCGCTTACCTTATTACAGCTTACTCGGTGTGATTATATGGGGCTTACCCCAACAACAATTGATATTGTAAACAGATGGGCTTACGAGGCCTTTGAGTTAGATGAAAATAAAACATATTTTATCAAAACTGGAACATATTCAAGCAAGTTTGATTTTAGAAATGCAAAAGTAACTACTTCAAAAGAAGTTAGAGAATTGGGTTCTTATTTATTATTTATTCATTTTCAGGCATTACAAATGGCATCACCTTTATCAAGTCCATGTATTTACGGAGTATCAACTACTAATGAATGGTGTGTCCGAGAATATATTGAAGATAAAGAAAACAATCCTTGTATTTATCATGGTATGCCGCTTCATACAGAATATCGTGTATTCATTGACTGTGATAGTGATGAAGTTTTAGGTATCACCCCATATTGGAGATCGGATGTGATGAAAAAGAGATTTACTGCAGGTTCGGATGCTGATACTGCAGATATGAAACATGACTACATTATCTATCAGATGCATGAAAGAAAATTAATGAGTCGTTATAATAAAAACAAAGAATTAATAGTCAATAAAGTAAATGAGATGATTCCGAATATTAATCTTACCGGACAATGGTCGCTTGATATCATGCAAAATGGAGATGACTTCTGGTTAATTGACATGGCAACAGCTGATTGCTCTGCTCTTAATGATTGTATTCCAAAAGAGAAATTAAACAAAGTTCCAGAAAATTGGATACCAGATTTTGAAAGGCTAAAAAGTAATTAAAAATGAATAATGGTAATGATTTGGCAATGCTTGACAATTCGGTCTTGTGTATTTTAACTTTATATATTTGTTTGGAAAAACCAAAATATTTTAAGAGTATGTGTATAATAAACATAATTCTTTGTATTATATTTGCTATATTTTTTTTAGATATATCATTTATGCTTATTATACTAAACAATATATTGGTAATATTAACACCGAAAAAAAGTCAAATGCCTAACTAACAACAAAAAAGGATGTAATCTAAACCCTTGCTACTATCTAGATTACATCCTTTTTATACTTTGCATCATAGGTATTATATCACATTTTTTTAAGATTACAATCAGAATATGGCATTTTGTCATAGCATATCTATACGGAGCTGAATGCTGGTATTCTTATTCTACTGACCGATAAATGCACCATAGCGGTGCTTCACTTCATGTCGGTGAGGAATTCTTGCTTTTATTTTTCTGTTATAAATTTCAATTTTTTGTTTACTTTCGCAATATATCATATTAATAATGAATGAATTTGAGCGATGAGAGGAGAGTAAGAAAGATATTGCTGCATTCAAAATTTAACAAAAGATGCTCTAAAGAGGTTAGATAAAAAATTATACAGAAAAATCGAATACACGAGATTTTTGATATACTATATAGGAAAGGAGGGCAGGGTTTATAAAAAGTAAGAATTTTCCTATCTCTTTAGGCAGTGGGATGAATTGTAAAATTAATGTAACGTCAGAGGAGGGCAAAGGAAACAGTAACCCCCACTAACATGAAGTAAAACACCGCCGGAAGAAATATTGGCATTCAGCCTCCACATAAAGGAAACCGGCTGTGGATTAAAACAAAAAAATGATGAATGAGGAGAAAAAAATCATGAATAGTTCAAAATTAGCAAAGAAAATAGTTGATTGTCTTTCCGATGGATACGATGATGAGGAAAACAGAGAAGAAGTGGAAAGAGCATTATGTAATGACTTGTCACAACTTAAAGAAGATAGTATAGTGAAAGCTGCTATTTTAAGAATGTGCGAAACAATAGAAGAATTAACAGCATAAAAAGGAGAAAACAAATGAATACAAAAAGATTGACAAATAGTGAAAAACAAATTATGGAGGTCTTATGGAAGTCAGATGTTCCATTATCCTCTCACGATATAATCTTATCTTCTTCCGATAAAACATGGAAAAATTCTTCCGTTCACTTGCTTTTAAATTCTCTTTTGGATAAGGAATTAATTGAGGTAGCGGGATTTGAAAAGAGGACAAAGAATTATGCCCGAGTATTCAAGCCTACCCTTTCATATGTTGATTATATCTTGACGGTATTGACAAAAAATTCCGATAAAGAAAAAAGAGCAGAACTTCTTAGCAAATTAATTAAGCAGGAAAATGACACAGAACTCCTCAAAGATATTATGATGGGAATTCAGAATAGACTGCAGCAACAGTAATGTTTTTAAGAGCCAGAAATAGAATACTGGCTCTTTTTTAAGTTTCTCCATAGTATTTTTTTAGATGTTCTTCCATTAACATATAATACTTCATTCCTTGTTTTTCTCCGAGTGAAAAACCAAGCTTCCTTTGTACGTCAAAACATGAAGAACAATTTTTAATAATAGATGTAATTTCTTTTAAAGTAGGATCTTTTGCCTTTAGAGAAAGTATGCATCCCGAAGGTGGAAGCTTTTTTTTATTTTCTGATTTCAAAGAAACAGATGCGATTGAAAACAATTTTAATTTTTCTACAGATTCTTCAATTCTATAAATGTGAATTCCCTTTTTCTTCCAAAAATGAACTACTGCATCATACCCCTTGTCTTTTGATAAAATACAATAAGTTGATTTTGTATCCATTCGTATTAAATATCCTAAATAGGAGACTAATTGAAAATCGAGGGCATTTGCTGTACCATTTTGACAATGTATTGTTTCGAGTTGATGGATAAAACTGAATAATACACTGAGTTCTTTACAAGAAATGGATTTACTTG
>ADJS01014909.1_pt1 | contig 14970 bp, 25 predicted proteins | sample 268128 | NCBI WGS metagenome assembly ADJS01 (sample SAMN00007486, study PRJNA43253) | human gut metagenome | isolation source: feces sample TS28 | reverse complement strand
AAGTGACAGCTTAATTTGTGGACAACACCTGAAGGTAAAATTACTGATGCGGAATATTCATATGAAGAACCTGAAAACGAACAGTTTGTTCAAATGCCCGTGCCTGAAAAAGATTTAAAAGCATTTGTTGAAGCTTTCAAAGACTTTACATTAGAATTCGACTCTGATTAGATGATAGTTAACAATTCTTTAGATGAAGTTAAAAAAAGAGAAAATGCTTTATCTATTATAAAAAATATCATTGAAACTAAAGGTCGTAATGAATTATATGATTTAACAGGTTTATCTGGAGGATTTATTGCTTCATCATCCCAATTAAGCTTACTTGAAACTTATGTCGGACCGGCTATTTTTGAGGATGAAATTCAGGAAGTTGGAAAAAAACATTTAGGTGGAGAAAAAATTCTTCCACTTAACAGAACTTCTTCAGGTATATTGGCCACTATTCTTTCATTAGTTGATGAAGGTTCCAATGTAGTTCACTACCTTGCCCAATTGCCGGCTCATCCGTCTATTCCAAGAAGCTGTGAATTAGTTAAAGCTAATTATTTTGAAACTGATGATTTTGATAAATTTGAAATACCTGAAAATACTTCTTTAGTTGTTGTAACAGGCTCAACAATGGATCATAAAGTAATTGATGAAGATATTTTCAAAAAAGTCATTGAAATGGCTCACGAACAAAATATTCCGGTCATGGTCGATGATGCATCAGGAGCCAGACTTAGAACTGTTGTATTTAACCAGAAAAAAGCCTGTGATTTAGGTGCAGATATTACAATTACAAGTACTGATAAATTAATGCCAGGTCCTAGAGGAGGATTGATGGCTGGTCGTAAAGATTTAGTTGATAAAATTAAAGTTAAAGCTAACCAGTTTGGTCTTGAAGCACAACCGCCAGCTATTTTAGCTATGGTTAATGGTATTAAAAATTTCAATGGTGAAAATTTAATTAGAGGATTTTCAAGAAAAGAAGAGCTGTTTAAATTATTAAATAAGAATTTTAATGCTTTTAGTGAAACTCCGACAGGGGTCATGATTTCATCTCATGATTTAGCTAATGAAATCAAAGTTTCACATAATTTATCTGATGATGATTTGGCATTTATTTTTGCATTTATATTATTAAAAGAGCATGGAATTATTACAATTCCCCCAGTTTCAATGCCTGGTGCATCTACAACAATAAGATTTGATTTGTCTACAAAAGATGCATTTAATTTAGATTTAAATGATTTAAATAAAAAAATAGAATCTTCATTTAATAAGCTACAGGAAGTAGTTACAAATGAAGATAAATGCAGGGAGATTGTATTTACTTCTTAATTATACATTCTCCAGATATTACTTTTTCTAAAGTTCCGTCAATTTTTTCTACAACTAATGATCCGTCTCTGCTGATGCCTAAAACATAACCGTCATAAGGTTTGCTAAATGGTTCATGCACTTCTACGATTTTTCCGATGGTATAGGAGTTTTTTCTCCATTCTTTTAAGATAGTTTCGTATTCTTCATTTATGAATTGTTCGCTGATTTTTTCAAATTCTTCTAAGAATAACCTAATTAGAAGGTTTTCATCAACTTTTTCACCTATTTCCTCATTTAATGTTGTCATGTTTTCCTGCAATTCTTGAGGGAAGTTTTCAGTATTTATGTTTGCATCAATTCCAACACCAATGATGACACTTTCAATAGTGTTAAAGCTGGTTATAGCTTCGGTTAGTATTCCGCACACTTTTTTATCCTGAATTAAAATGTCATTAGGCCATTTTATTTCAGCATTTTCAATGCCTATTCTTTTTAATGTATTTTCAACAGCTACACCAGTTGCAAGGGTAATTAATGGGATTTTTGAGTGGGTTACATTTGGATTCAATATAATTGACAACCAAACACCACCAAGAGGAGATTCCCAATTTTTACCTGATCGTCCTCTAGCTTTTGTTTGCTTTTCAGAAATTACAACTGCCCCGTTTCCAACGCCGTTCATTGATAAAAATTTAGCTATTGTGTTTGTGGACATTACTTCATTAAATATATACATATCTTTACCAATGTATTTGGTATTTAGATTTTTTGAGATTTTGTCCCTTTTAATATACTTAGTTTCTTCTTTTCCAAGTTCTCTAACTAAATCGGAAAAATCACTAATTTCAATATTGCTTAATTCATCAATAGTTTTTTCAGATAATTTTCCCTCTTTTTTTAATAGCTTTACTATTTCATTTTGCATTTGTAAATCCCCAAATTTATTTTTTATTCATTTGTTGGTTTTTAGCAGTATTTAAGTAAGATCCAACAGCAGCAGAAATTGCAGCTATTTTTTTACTTGGCATGAAAGTGGATTTCATTTTATTTACATTTTCCAAATCTTCTGCAATTACATTAACCATTTCACTTTCAATACCGTTTTTGTATTGGTCAATAAAGTGAGTGTTTAAGTCACCGCTGATAAAGTTAGGATTTCTTAAGATAGCTTTATGGAATGGAATTGTAGTTTTAACTCCTAAAATAATGTATTCGCTTAATGCTCTTTTCATTCTGGCTATGGAGTCGTCTCTGGTTCTTCCCCAGGTTACTAATTTTGAAATCATTGAATCATAGAAAGTAGGAATGGTATAATTCATATAAACTCCACTGTCTAAACGTACACCAGGTCCTCCGGGAGACCTGTAACCAGTAATTTTACCAGGGTTAGGTGCAAAGTCATTTAACGGATCTTCTGCATTAATACGACATTCTATTGCATGACCTGATACTTGTATGTCCTTTTGTTCGTAACTGAGTTCATCACCATTAGCTATTTTTATTTGTTCTTTAATCAAATCAGTATTGGTAACAAGTTCTGTAATTGGGTGTTCTACCTGAATACGTGTGTTCATTTCAAGGAAGTAATATTGGCCGTTGTCGTACAGGAATTCAACAGTACCTGCACTGGTATAGCCGATATATTCTGCAGCTTTTACTGCACTTGCTCCCATTTCAGCCCTAAGCTCTTCAGTCATAATTGGAGAAGGTGCTTCTTCAAGTAACTTTTGATGTCTTCTTTGGATGGAACATTCCCTGTCTGCTACATGAATAACATTTCCATGTTCATCAGCCAATAACTGAAATTCGATGTGTCAGGTTTTTCAAGGATTTTTCAATAAATACAGTTGAGTCTCCAAAGTTTGTAGAAGCAACAGACTGGGTAGATTCAATTGCACGTACTAATTCATCTTCTTCATAAACAGCACGCATACCAATTCCCCCACCACCTGCAGAAGCTTTTACAATTACAGGATATCCAATTTGTCTGGCTATTCTTTAGCTTCCTCAATGTCACTAACTCCTTCAGGAGTACCTTCAATAACAGGAACTCCAGCTTTTTTCATAAGAGCTTTTGAAGTTATTTTATCTCCCATTTGATGGATTACATCACCTGTAGGTCCTATAAGTTTAATTCCATTTTTTTCACATGCTTCACCAAATTTAGGGTTTTCAGCTAAAAATCCATATCCTGGGTGAATAGCATCTGCTCCGGATTCAAGTGCAATATCTATGATTTTTTCTATATTTAAATAAGACTTGGCTGGAGAAGGGTTACCTAAAGGATAGCTTTCATCAGCATAGTTTGTATAAAGAGATGTTGTATCTGCATCAGAGTATATAGCTACGCTTTGGATATCAAGCTCACGACAGGCACGCATAACTCTTATTGCAATTTCTCCTCTATTTGCAATTAATATCTTTTCAAACATTCGAAACCTCTTTTTAATTTTTATTAATAATATAATTATATAAGAAATAATAATTAAATATGTTGTTTAGATGAAGAAAATTACTAAAAAGAAACATTTGGAAATGGCCATACAAAAGGTTCCAAAGCATCCAAATCCGAAAGTAGACCTGGAACAGTATTCTACACCTGCCACTATTGCAGCAGATTTGCTGTGGAATGCATATTCTTTAGGGGATATCGCAGATAAAAAAGTAATGGATTTAGGCTGCGGAACAGGAATATTTGCAATTGCATCTAAATTATTAGGTGCAGCTTCAGCTATTGGTGTGGATATTGATAAGGATTCAACTGATCTGGCCAGCAGTTATTGTGGGGATGTTGATTTTATATGCAGTGATATTTGTGATTTGGAAAATGACTTTGATGTTGATACTATTTTTCAAAATCCTCCATTCGGATCACAAAAAAATGCAAAAAAAGGTGCTGATTTAAAATTTATCAGTAAGGCTATTGAACTGTCTCCAAAAGTTTTGTATTCATTTCACATGGCGTCAACTGAAGAGTTTTTAATTAGCTATTTTGAAAAAAATGATTTGGAAATTACTCATATTTTCAGATATAATTTTCCTATTCCTAAAATTTATGAATTTCATACAAGGGAATCTGCAAATGTTGAAGTAATAGTAATTCGAGCTTTTCTTTAAATTTTACTTATTTTAAATAGAAAAACAATACCTTTATATACTACATAATCTATATATTATATTAATATATTCCTTATGAGTATAAAAGTTGGTAGCATAATAAGATGGCTACGGATATTATAATTGATATAATATTTATAAAATGTATAAGTCTATTAGTGATAGCTATGTAAATGTAGGGAAATCTTTATATACTTTATTTTACTAATATTAAAATAATGTATAAAGATGAGCTATCTGTATTTATTCCGAATTCTTTTCTGTCTGAATCTAAAGATCTTAAAGTTCGTACTTTTAAAGTGGGAATTTTAGGCAGAGCTTTAGCAGTATTTCAGATTGATAATGTTGTTATTTATAATGATGACCATATTAAAAATGAAAATGGGGAAGAAGATGGAGAATTCATTGCTGAAGTTTTAAATTATATGAACACTCCTCAGTATTTGAGGAAAAGTGCATTTCCTATAAGACCTGAACTTAAGCATGTAGGTATTCTTCCACCACTTAGAGCTCCTCATCATCCAGTAAATAGTCAACCAGACGTGGGCGACTATAGACAGGGATTTACTGTTAAAAAGAAATAAGAAAGGAACTTTTGTGGATATAGGTATGGATAAACTTGCATTCTGCAAAGAGCAACTTACTGTTAAGAAAATTTTTAACTTTAAGATTACAAAAATTGCTAAGAAAGAAGTAATAGTCACACCTGATAAACCAGATGACATTTACTGGGGATATAATGTAATATCTTCTAATAAGAGTCTTAAAAATAGCTTAAAATTAATTAAACCAGATTTTGTTGTTGAAACTACAAGATATGGGGATTATATTGATTCTATTTTTGATGAATTAAAACTTAAAGTAGATGAATTTAAAAATATTGCTATTTTGTTTGGTGGCCCATATTCTTCAATTCCGGAAGATGTTTCTAGTGGTAATTGGGAACATATTAAATTAAATACTGTACCTAACCAAGGAACTGAAACTGTCAGAACTGAAGAGGCAGTTGTCGCTACACTTTCTTTATTCAACATTTTGAGATTTTAATTCTCTTTATATATTATTAGTTTTTATACATGGCTAATAGATAATTTGCTCAACTTTTTATACATTGATGTTTTTAGGACTCTCCTAAAAATTACTTAGCGCAGAATAGTTTATACATTAAACGAGCGCTTAATTATGTTTCAATTAATTTCGCTCAAAAGAATATATTAAACTTTAATGTTTATTTAACTGTGATATTATTGCGGTTATTTATTACTCGGATAATATTATACTTGGTGTAATATTGTCCAAATCTGAAAATAGCTATTTATAGCTATTGTTTAAAAATTTGAATATAATAAAATAAAGGAAAATATTAGTTAAGGAGGTAAAATAAATGGTAAGACATCACCAGCCAAGAAAAGGGTCTGTTGCTTTTAGTCCAAGGAAAAGAGCAGCTAAAGAAACCCCTAGGATAAAATCTTGGCCACAAAATGACGAACCAAAATTACTCGGCCTCGCAGGTTATAAAGTCGGTATGACTCACGCTTTAGTGACTGATTCTGACAAAAACTCTCCAACTAATGGTATGGATGTTTTTACTCCAGTAACCGTATTGGAAGTACCTCCAGTCGTAGTAATGGGAATTAGAGCATACGAAAAAACTTCTCGTGGATTAAAAGTGATCACCGAAGTACTTGCAGATAATTTAGATGAAGAACTCTCAAGGAAAATTTCTCTTCCTAAAGAATACAATAAATCTGAAGCTATTGCAAAAATACAAGGTGTATTAGACAAAACTGAAGATATTAAAGTTTTAGTCCATACTAATCCAAAAGTAACTAGCGTACCTAAGAAAAAACCAGACATATTTGAATGTGGTATCGGAGGAGCAAATCCTGAAGAAAAATTAAATACTGCATTAGAATTATTAGGTAATGAAGTAAAAGCTAGTGACATCTTAAACGAAGGTCAATTTGTAGATGCAATTGCAACTACTAAAGGAAAAGGATTCCAAGGTGTAGTTAAAAGATGGGGAATCAGAATTCAATATGGTAAAGCTGTAAGAGCAGGTAAAGGAAGACACGTAGGTTCTATTGGACCTTGGACTCCATCAAGAACCATGTGGACCGTAGCACAAGCAGGTCAAATGGGATACCATAAAAGAACTGAGTTCAATAAAAAAATCTTAAAAAATCGCATCTGCTGATGAAGTTGATCAAATTAATCCGGACGGTGGATTTGTAAAATATGGTCTTGTTAAAAACGACTATGTTTTAGTAAAAGGTTCATTACCAGGTCCATCTAAAAGATTGGTTATTTTAAGACAACCTATTAGGCCTAATAACAAATCTGAGGACATGCCTCAAATAAACTACATAAGTACAAAATCTAAACAAGGGGTCTAATCATGAAAGCAAATGTTTATTCAATGGAAGGGGAAGTTAAAGAAGAAATTGAACTTCCAGCTATTTTTAATGAAGAATACAGGCCTGATTTAATAAAAAGGGCTGTTATTTCAGCACAAACCGCTAGGGTACAACCATGGGGTAATGACCCTGAAGCAGGTAAAAGAACTTCTGCAAAAGGTTGGGGATCTGGTAGAGGTACAGCTAGAGTACCTAGGATCAAAAACGGTTCCAAAGCAGCATTCGTACCAATGGCTGTTGGTGGTAGACGTGCACATCCTACAAGAGCTGAAAAAAATCATCACGAAAAAATCAACATAAAAGAAAGAAGATTTGCAATCAGGTCTGCTGTAGCAGCTACTGCAAATAAAGAACTTGTTGAAAGCAGAGGTCACAGATTAGGAGACCTTGAACAAGTACCTATTATTGTTGAAGATGATATTTGTTCTGTAAAAACTACTAAACAAACTCGTGAAATTTTCCAAAACTTAGGAGTTTACGACGACATTACCCGTGCTAAAGAAGGTAAAAGAATAAGAGCGGGTAGGGGTAAAACTAGAGGAAGAAAATACAAAAAAGTAAAAGGACCTCTTTTAGTAGTCGGTGAAGATAACGGTATCAAATTAGGTGCAAGAAACCATGCTGGTGTAGATGTAGTAACTGTTGAAAACTTAAATGCAGAATTATTAGCACCAGGTACTCACCCAGGAAGACTCACTATTTTCACTAAATCAGCTGTTGAAAAATTAGGAGGTTTATTCCAATAATTTTGGATAAATAAGGTGATTATTATGGATTCATACTCAATTATTATTAAACCTCATGTTACTGAAAAAACCATGAATTTAATCGATAAAAACAATGAGATTACTTTTGTTGTAAAACGTGACGCTAACAAAGGTCAAATTAAAAGGGCTTTTGAAGAGTTATACGAAGAAAAAGTAGCTAGAGTAACTACTCATATCACTCCTCGTGGTAATAAAGTAGCATTTATTAAACTTGTTGAAGAAGAAATGGCAGAAGAACTCGCTGTCAAAATAGGAGTATTCTAAGGAGGAATTATAATGGGAAAACGATTAATAATTCAAAGAAGAGGAAGAGGAACTCCTGCTCACCGTGTTGCTTCTCATCGTTTTAAAGATAAAATCAGATACAGATCTTACGATGCATTAGAAAAAGAAGGTAGTATTAAAGGAATCGTTACTGATATTGTACATGACCCAGCAAGAACTGCTCCAATTGCAGAAGTGAAATTTGAAAATGGTGAAAAGAAATTTATTTTAGCACCTGAAAGCATTCAAATCGATGATGAAATTGAATGTGGTATTTCTGCTCCTATTAAATTTGGTAATACTTTACCTCTTGCTGAAATTCCAGAAGGAACTCCTATTTATGATATTGAAAATACTCCTGGAGACGGAGGTCGTTTTGTAAGATCATCTGGAACTTATGCTTCTTTAATTACTCATGATGCTAATCAATCTGTTGTAGAATTACCATCTGGTGAATTAAAATACCTCAACCCAAGATGCCGTGCAAGTATCGGTGTTGTAGCTGGAGGGGGAAGAAAAGAAAAACCATTCCTTAAAGCTGGTAACAGATGGCATGCTTACAAAGCTAAAGGTAAGAAGTTCATGACCGTAAGAGGAGTAGCTATGAACGCTGTTGATCACCCTCACGGGGGAGGTAACAGGCAACATCCTGGTCGTCCAACTACTGTTTCAAGACATGCACCACCAGGAAGAAAAGTTGGTTCAATTGCAGCTAAAAGAACAGGATTAAAAAGATAGATAGAGGGTGTTTCATTGGCAAGAAAAATATTTAAATATAAAGGTTATACTCTTGAAGAATTACAAGACATGTCTTTAGAGGAAGTAATGGAATTATTCCCTGCAAGACAAAGAAGGTCTTTAAAAAGAGGATTTTTACCAAGACAACAAATTGTTTTGGATAAAATGAGAAAGTTAAATAAAGAAGGCAGCAAAGATGGCAGGCCTGTTGTAATCAGGACCCATTGTAGAGATATGATTGTTTTACCTGAAATGGTCGGAACAACTTTCGGAATTTACAATGGTCAAAACTTTGTTGAAGTTACAATCGAACCGGAAATGATCGGTTGTTACTTTGGTGAATTTGCACCAACAAGACAAAAAGTTCAACATGGAGACCCAGGTATGGGAGCTACAAGATCATCTATGTTTGTACCACTTAAATAGGGAGATTAGATCATGGCTAATAAATATGCTTATAATAAAGAAACTAATGAAGCAAAAACTGCACGTGCTATGGCAAAATCTCTTAAGATTTCTCCAAAACACTGTGTTGAAATTTGCAATGCAATAAGAGGAATGGAAGTAACTAAAGCTAAAAATTATTTGGAAGATGTTATTGATATGAAAAAATCTGTTCCTTTCAAAAGACACAACAGACAAGTTGGTCACAGAAAAGGACAAGAAGGATGGGCAGCAGGTAGATACCCTGTAAAAGCAGCAGAACAAGTATTAAAAGTTTTAGAAAATGCTGAAGCTAATGCTGAATACAAAGGTATGGACACTGAAAACTTATTCATTGAACATATCTCCAGTCACAGGGGAGTTGTACTTCCTGGAGTTATTCCAAGAGCATTCGGTAGGATGACCCCATTCAACACTCCAACTACTCATATCCAAATAGTATTACAGGAGGCTAACTAATGATAGAAAAAGATTTCGTCACTGAGGGCCTTAAAAGAACCAGAATTGATGAATACTTAGAAAAAGAACTTGAAAGAGCAGGATACGGTGGTATGGATGTTCAAATTACACCTTTAGGTACTATGGTTGTTGTTTATGCAGAAAGGCCGGGTATGGTAATTGGTAGAGGTGGAAAAAACGTAAGGGCTATTACCAACACTCTTAAAAATGACTTCGGTTTAGACAATCCTCAAATTGAAGTTAAAGAAGTAAGTGTTCCTGAACTCAACCCAAAAATCATGGCTTATAAAATAGCTAACATGTTACAAAGAGGTATGCATTTCAGAAGAGTTGCTTACTCTACCATTCGTAGAATCATGGGCGCTGGAGCTCAAGGTGTAGAAGTTACTATTTCTGGTAAAATCAGAGGTTCAAGATCTGCTGTAGCTAAATTTGTTGAAGGTTACATCAAAAAATGTGGTGAACCATCAATCAGATTAGTTGAAGAAGGATTTGCTACAGTTCAATTAAAACCAGGTGTACTTGGTATATATGTAAGAATCATGCCTCCAGAAACTGTATTACCTGATTCAGTTGAGATTCTTCCTCCAAAAATGGAAATTATTGAAGACGATGAAGTAGTTGAAGTTGAAGAACTTGACGACAGCGAAGAAATCGTTGAAGAAGAAATTGTGGAAGAAGTAGAAGACCTCGATGAATTAGAAGAGATTGTTGAAGAGGAATCTGCTGAAGAAGCAAAAGAGGATAGTTAAATTATTAAAAATTTAATTATTTCAAAAGAGTTGGAACAATGGCGATTTTAAGAAGTAAAGAAATTTGGGACATGGAAGTTGATGAGATTCAAGATAAATTAGTTGAACTCAGAGCTGAATTATCCAAAAATGTTTCTAAAAGTGCAGCTGCTGGGGTAATTGAAAACCCAGGAAAAATTAGAGAATTGAAAAGAACAATTGCTCGTGTTCTTACAATATTGAATGAAAAACAGAAGGAGAATTAAATGTCAAAAATCTGTGATGTCTGTGGGCTTCCGGAAGAACTTTGTGTGTGTGAAGAAATTGCACGTGAAGTTCAAACTGTTAAAGTATTTACAGTAAGGAGAAGATTCGGAAAACTCATGACTATTATCGAAGGTATAGATGAACACGATATTGATATTAAAGAACTTACAAAAACTCTCAAGGCAAAATGTGCTTGTGGAGGTACTTCTAAAAACGGTCAAATAGAACTTCAAGGGGATCATAAAGTAAGAGTCAAAGAAGTTTTATCTGACATGGGTTTTTCATCAGATACAATAGAAATTCGTGAATCTAAAAAAAAATAATAAAAAAAGAAGAAGGTAATTCATCTCTTCGATACATTTCAATAAAAATTTTATAATTTTTTGCTGATTACAGTTTTTTAAGAGATGCAAATATGATTACGGTAAATAATTTAGTCCATCATGAGTTTATAGGATTAAGTGTAAGTGTTACTAGTGTATCTAACGAGTCTCTTAGATTAAAAGGAACTGTTATTGATGAGACAAAGAATACCATTAAAATTGAAGTTGACGATAATGTTGAAAAAATAATTCCAAAAAAAGGTTCAATATTTGTATTCGAACTTCCAACTGGAGAGAAAGTTGAAATTAATGGTAATATTTTGTCAATTCGTCCTGAAGATAGAATAAAAAAAAGATTTAAAAAAATATAAATACGGTGATAATATGGTTGGGCTTAATGTTCAAGAACCAGAAACTACATGCGATGATCCTAACTGCCCATTTCATGGAACTTTACCTTTAAGAGGTCAAGTTCTTGAAGGAATTGTAGTGAGTAACAAAGCAGAAAGGACCATTAGTGTCGAACGTAGTTACTATAAATTCATAAAAAAATATGAAAGATATGAAAAAAGGAAATCCAAAATTAACGTTCACAAACCAGATTGCTTAAGTGTGAATGTTGGAGATTCTGTAAAAGTTGCAGAATGCAGACCATTAAGTAAAACTAAACATTTTGTTTTAGTTGAAGTAAAAGGAGAGTAATTGTTATGAAAGCATTAACATCAAATGTATCTAAAGCATTACCAATTGGAGCTACTCTCCAATGTGTAGACAATACCGGTGCACGTGAAATCCAAATTATATCTGTAAAAGGTTTCAAAGGTGTAAGAAGGAGATTAGATGTTGCTGGTGTTGGAGATTTAGTTGTTGCTTCTGTTAAAAAAGGAACTGCTGACATGAGAAGAGAAGTTGTAAACGCTGTTGTAATCAGACAAAAAAAGGAATACATGCGTGCTGACGGACTTCGTGTTAAATTTGAAGATAATGCAGCAGTTATCATCACTCCGGAAGGAATTTTAAAAGGATCTGAAGTAAGAGGTCCTGTTGCTAAAGAAGCAGCTGATAGATGGCCTAGTGTAGGTAGTGCAGCAAGTATTTTAGTATAGGTGAAAAAATGTCAAAACAACCAAGAAAACAAAGAAAAGCTCTTTACAATGCTCCTGCTCATGCACGTGGAAAACATATGAGCGCTACTTTAAGTAAAGACTTAAGAGCAGACATTGGTAAAAGGTCTTTACCTATTAGGAAAGGAGACAAAGTTCAAGTTCTCCGTGGAGATTTTGAAGGACATGAAGGTGCGGTTTTAGGTGTGGACTATGGTTCATACAAAATAACTATTGAAGAAGTAACTTTATCAAAACCTGACGGAACTGCAGTTTTCCTTCCAGTAGATCCATCTAACGTAATGATTATTGATGCAGATATGGATGACGATAGAAGAATTAAAAATGTAACAGGAGACAATTAAAATGGCTAAAATGGGATCTAGAAAACATTTAAAAACATACAAAGCACCAAAAACTTGGCCTATTCATCCTAAAGAAGATACCTGGACTGTCAAACCTTCAGCAGGTTCACATTCTATTGAGAATTCTTTATCTTTAACTTTAGTTATTAGAGATATTTTAAAATTAGCTGATAATTCTAGGGAAGCTAAAAGAATCATCAACTCAGGTAATGTTCTTGTAGATGGAAGAGTAATTAAAGATTATAAATTCCCAGTTGGTTTCATGGATATTATTGAAATCCCAAAAACTGGTGAAGTTTATAGAGTGCTTTTAGATAAAAAAGGAAGATTACAATTAAATAAAATTGAAGAAAACGATTCTAAATTATGTAAAATAGTTAATAAATCTACTATCAAAGGTGGAAAAATCCAAGTAAACCTTCATGATGGTAAAAACGTAATTATTGATGAAAATGATTACAATGTAGGAGATGTTATTGACTTAAAAGTACCTGATCACGAAATCAATGAAGTTTTCGAATTAAAAGAAGGTGCTTGTGTACTCATTACTGGTGGTAAACACACTGGTGAATTAGGTACAGTTTCTGAAATTATTGTAAATGAATCTTCTAATCCGAACACTATTATTATTGAAAATAGTGCTAAAGATGAATTTTTAACTTTAAAAGATTATGCATTTGTAGTTGGTGAAGATGCACCAGCAATATCTTTATTGGAGGTTAATAAATGAACCCAATGAACGAAGTACAAATTTCTAAAGCTACTGTCAGCATTGGTGTCGGTGAAGCAGGTGAAAAATTATCCCGTGCTATTACCCTTTTAGAACAAATGTTCGATCAAACTCCAGTTAAAACATTTTCTAAAGTTACCAACCCTGAATTTGGTATTAGAAAACGTCAACCAATCGCATGTAAATTAACTTTACGTGGGGAAAAAGCTGATAAAGCTATTGAAATGGTTTTAGAAGGAATTAATAAAAATATCAAACCTACTCAATTTGATGCTCAAGGAAACCTTTCCTTCGGTATTAAAGAACATATTGATATTCCAGGTATGAAATATAATCCTGATATTGGTATTTTTGGTATGAATGTATCTGTTACTTTTGAAAAACCAGGTTACAGGATTGCTAAAAGAAGAATCCAACAAAAGAAAGTTCCAGCAAAACATAGAATTTCTAAAGAAGAAACTATGAAATACATGGAAGATAATTTTAATGTCAATTACGTGACTGAATAAATGTTAAGGTGATATTTTGCCAAGAAAATATGGAAAAGCTGCAAAAAAATGTACTCGTTGTGGAGACCACTCTGCTATGATTAGCAGGTACGGTCTTAGCTTATGCAGACAATGTTTTAGGGAAATAGCTCCTAAAATAGGTTTTAAAAAATATAATTAGAGGTGTTTTAATATGAGTCTCATGGATCCACTTGCTGATGCTTTAACTAATATTAGAAATAACGAATTACAAGTAAAAGACTCTTGTGTTATTTCACCTGCATCCAAATTAATTGGAGAAGTTTTAAGCACAATGCAAAAAGAAAATTACATTGGTAATTTTGAATATATTGATGATAACAGAGCAGGTCAATTCAAAGTAGAATTAGAAGGTAACATTAACAAATGTGGTGTTATCAAACCTCGTCACGCTGTTAAAAAAGATGAATTTGAGAAATTTGAAAAAAGATATTTGCCAGCAAAAAACTTTGGTATTTTAATCGTTACAACTCCTGAAGGAATTATGACTCATTATGAGGCAAAAGAAAGAGGAATTGGCGGACGTTTGTTGGCTTACATGTATTAGGTGATAAAATGGTAGTAGCTGCAGCTATAAGGGAAGAAATTGAAATCCCTGAAGGCGTTGAAGTTATAATTAATAATAATGAGGTCACTGTAAAAGGACCTAATGGAGAAGACTCCAGAAAATTTACATATCCTAACGTGGATATTACTGAAGTTGAAAACAATGTTGTTTTAGAAACTTCATTCCCAAGAAAAAAAGATAAAGCAATGATCGGAACCACAAAAGCTCACATTAGTAATATGATTACTGGTGTTACTGACGGTTTTGAATATCATATGAAAATCGTATTTGCTCACTTTCCAATGACTGTGAAAGTAAACAAAGACGTTGTAGTAATTGACAATTTCCTCGGGGAAAGACATCCAAGAACTGCTAAAGTAGTAGGTAGTGCTAAAGTAGTAGTTAAAGGTGATGAGGTAACAATTACTGGTATCAATAAGGAACATGTTGGTCAAACCATGGCTAACTTGGAACAAGCAACTAAAATTAAAGGAAGAGATCCTAGAGTATTCCAAGATGGAATATATTTAATTAGCAAAGAATAGGGAATTGGTGATTAAATGGCTAATAAAAGATTTAAAAGACAAGAATATGCTCGTTATAAAAAAACTTGGAATCAAATGGAGACGTCCTAGGGGTAAAACCAGTAAAATGAGAAGATACGAAGCAGGAAAACCTGATATGCCTGCTATCGGTTATAGAACTCCTAGAGCTGTTAGGGACTTACATCCTTCAGGTTATAATGATGTTCTTGTTCATAATATGGCGGAATTAGAAGACTTAAACCCAGCTACTGACGCTGCAAGAATAAGCGCTTCTATCGGTAAAAGGAAAAAGACTTGATGTTAGAAAAAGCATCAGAA
>ADJS01014325.1_pt1 | contig 15044 bp, 10 predicted proteins | sample 268128 | NCBI WGS metagenome assembly ADJS01 (sample SAMN00007486, study PRJNA43253) | human gut metagenome | isolation source: feces sample TS28 | reverse complement strand
GAACCATGATGAAAAATAAGGATAGGCGAATGTTGCGGTTTCTGTTTGTTCCTCTGATTCTTGAAAAAGATGTAGGATGAAACAGTCTTCCTCATTTATTGCTGTATTCCAGAGAGTTTTCAAATGGCTGACAGCTTTTCGCCATACCCGTACCATTTTTGCGCTTGCCATACAATCGAAAAACTGCTATAGTGAGTTACAAGAACAGCAGACCGAGTAAATCGGTTGCGCCTTACACGATTCAAAAGGAGCTGAAATTATTATGGAAGGTGCCTACTATAACGGGCAATATTTGAACAGACTGGAACGGCTTGGATATTCGCAGGCCGAAATTGACAACAAGCTGGAAAGCACATTTGAGGAGATGTTCTATGGTCCGGAGGGGGTTCGCCTTTGCCATTGTGCCGGACCTGACATGATGTACATAGAGGATACGGGGAACCATGACGTCCGTACCGAGGGCATGTCCTACGCAATGATGTTCTGCGTACAAATGAATCGCCAGAAGGAATTCGACTGCCTGTGGCGATGGGTCGTGACCCACATGTACCTCACCGAAGGGGAAAACGCCGGCTATTTTGCCTGGTCCTGTCATACTGACGGCAGCAAAAATTCCGATGGACCCGCCCCTGACGGCGAAGAATTTTTTGCCATGTCCCTGTTTTTTGCGGCCAACCGCTGGGGTTCCGGCGAAGGAGTACTGGATTACGCTTCCTGGGCACGGCGCATCTTGCACGCATGTGTACACAAAGGCGAAGAAGCCGGTTCCGGATTTCCCATGTGGAACCCCGAAAACCATCTCATCAAATTCGTTCCCAACTGTGAATTTACCGATCCCTCTTATCATTTGCCGCATTTCTATGAACTTTTTGCTCTGTGGAGCGACGAATGCGACCGTCCTTTCTGGCATGCAGCCGCAGCGGCCAGCCGCCAGTACCTGCGCAAAGCCTGCCACGCCCGTACCGGATTGAGTGCCGAATATGCCGAGTACGACGGCCGCCCGCATCGGGGTGATCAGCCGGACCGTCACGACTGGTTCTTCAGCGATGCATACCGCACGTTGGGCAACATTGCTTTGGATGCCCAATGGTTCGGGGACAAAGACGGTTGGGCCCAAGAAACAGCTGCACATATTCAGCAATTTTTTGAAGAAAAGGAACACGGGCAAACAAACGGCATCTATCTGATCGACGGCACACCCGTTGAAGGAAATGCTCTGCATCCTGTAGGGCTTCTGGCTACCATTGCGCAGGGTTCCCTGATTCTGGATGACGCCTGCGCGGATGAATGGCTCCGCCGGTTCTTTAGCACTCCGCTCCGTTCCGGACCGCGGCGTTATTATGACAATTGCCTGTATCTTTTTGCGCTGCTTGCTTTAAGCGGGCATTACCGCATCTGGTTCCCGCAAGAAGCAACGGTATAATGTACCCTTGTGCCTGTTGAAATTCACTGGGATGGCCTGAGCAAGTTTACTTCCATCACCGGTCAGGTGCTTAGCGGTGATGGTGCCGGCGCGGCTGCCTACAATACGTTCGATAATCCCCATCAAGTCGAGCCGAAGCCGTTGACAAACATAGCTGTTGGTACCAACAGCTTTACTTCCCTCTTGCCCGCTTGCAGCGTTGCTGCCTTTACGCTGAAAGCCTGATTTCCAGACCAAAGCAAAAGAGCGCCGGAGATGACTCCTGCGCTCTTTTGCTTTTTTCTATGCCGTCAAACGGTTACTTTTTGCCGTCTGAATTCTCCGTAGTATCCTGAGACTGCTCCTGATTTATCTGAGAAGAGTACTGCTCTGAGCACTTCATGAAAACGTCATTTAAAACAAATGCATTTGCATAAGCGATCGAAGAGAACCCCAGCGCAAACCACAAAAACAATCCATAGCGCAATGTGGTCTGTGTATACAGGGTCAATGCTACACATGCGCCTATCAACAACAACATGGAAAAGGTTTTGGGCAAAGAGGTCACAGACATGATAAACGCATTCCGTATGGTACCTAAAACCGTATTGTTGAATCTTGCAAGCAGCGGGAAAGCATATACGAAGGTCATCATATAAGCGATTGCTGCCACGGGAATCAAAATCTTAAAGATGCTGTTTTGGAAATTCCCGGAATGCCATAGAAGATAGATATCATAGCCCAGAAATCCCCCTGCGGCCCCAAAAAGAATTCCCATCAGTACGCCCTGGCGGAAATTTGCCCGGAATGACTTGAAAAAATTGCCGACCACCGGAGTGCCGTCTTTTTCACCCGCCATTTTTGTGGTGACATAATGTAAAGCCGTGATGGCAGGGCCAATGGTGACCACCGGAATGCAGCAAACCAGGAACAGCAGATTCAGGACAATAAGATCCCACACAACGCCCAGGGCGCGCATCATGGGGCTGTCCGGATTAAAAACGCCTCTCAATGAGTTCTCCTCCTTTTTTCAGGATGTAAATATTCACAAAAAACAGCGATTCAGATTGTGCACTATTCAATCTGTTATTTGATTGACAATGGTTCTGCGGCTGAATTATACTGATACTGTCATTATACTTTGCACCGCTAAAAATAGCAAGGTCATTTTGCAACATTCACCGGTAAGGAGCTTTGTATGAACCGGTTTCATCATGTCAGAATCAAGCTGGAAAGTTTTCTCAATAACTTAAGCCTGAAGAAAAAACTTAGATATCTTTATTTTTTATGTATTCTGATCCCCATATTTTTGACCGATATTGTAATTTTACATGCATTAACCAAGAACGAGCATGCCGAGCAGCTGCACCAGATGGAAAAAATAGCCAAATCAGTGCAGTCGATGCTTTCCGCCGCCACAGAAGATTCCGCGCTGATTTCTACCAGCCTGTATATGGATAGCTCCCTTCAGGATTTTGTGAGCCGGCAATATGCCAGTCCCCAGGACTATTTTTCAAGTTACCGAGAATACATCCACAATTCTTTGCTGCAGGGTGTTTCCCGGATCACAAATTCTGTCATACGGGTGTATGCAGACAATGAAACCCTGATAAACGGCAGTGAATTTGCACGGTTATCCACCGTTTCGCAGGAGCCCTGGTATCAGCAGTATACTGCGGATGGCTACAGCCCGCGGCTTCTTTTTTCTTATGATGAAACAGATGGGCGCCAGGTGTTGTTTTTACGTGGGATGAATGGCCTTTACAGCAATAAGGCGGAGCGCCTTTTGTGTATTGAAATCAATTACAGCACGCTGGACCGCGATTTCCAGAACATGGGGTATAACGATTCAGTTTATGTATGCAGCGGTAACCGGATTTTGCTTACGAACGCAATGCCCAATTATCGTTGGCAGCCTTATGACACATTCTCCCCGTCTGATTCGGTAGGCTTGTCCCAGCATTTTACCCTTTACGGGGAAGATCTGGACATCTATGTGATGGAACCAAGCGGCAACGTTTTAGCCCTGATTCGCCAAAACATCCATATCCTGATCCTGCTGCTGATCCTGAACATTATTCCCCCGCAGCTTTTGATGAATCTGCTGGAGAATTCCATTACTTCTCGTCTTTCCCGTCTGGAAAAAGTCTTCAACCAGATAGACAGCGACGTGTTGATCAAGATTTCCGGGCCAAGCGGTCAAGATGAGATCGGCCGTCTGATGGACAACTACAACCGCATGGCTGACCGGATGAACAGCCTGATTGACACCGCCTACCGATGCCGACTGAAAGAGCAGAAGATGGATATTGCCCGGCAGAACGCAGAGCTGATGGCTTTATACAGCCAAATCAATCCCCATTTTCTGTTCAACGCACTGGAAAGCATCCGTATGCACAGCATCCTGAAAAAAGAAGAAGAAACCGCCGATATGATACAGAAATTGGCCATAATGGTGCGCCAAAACGTGGATTGGTCCTCGGATTCCAATACCATTAAGCGTGAGCTGGCGTTTGTTGAAGCGTACCTGTCCTTGCAAAAATATCGCTTCGGGGAGCGCCTTTCGTATCAAATCAATGCGCAGGAAGATTGCCAGAACATCCTGGTTCCGAAATTGACCATTACCACCTTTGTGGAAAATGCCTGTGTGCACGGTATTGAAGCAAAATCTTTTCCCGGTTGGATTTTTGTACGCGTGTATACAGAAAACGATGCGCTTTGCATGGAAATTGAAGATACCGGTGGCGGTATGGACGAGGCCGAGGTAGAACGTATTCAAGACCGGATGCGCAACGCCAGCCTGAAAATGTTAAAAGAAAAAGGACGCGTAGGCATGGTGAACACCTGCCTGCGCATCCGCATGATGACGGAGGATACTGCACAGTTCTCGGTGGAAAGCGAGCCGGGCATTGGAACACTTGTTTCGATTCGGTTCCCTCTAAACAAAGCAATAAGGGCGGAGTGACATGTTAAAAGTTATTATCGTAGATGATGAGCAGTTTATTGCGCAAGGTTTGCAGGCGTTGATTGACTGGAACGCCGCAGGCTATGAAGTGGCTGCCGTTTTGTCTGACGGACAGGAGGCTTTGGAGTACATAAAAAGGTTACCCGTTGACCTTGTCATCACCGACGTTATGATGCCAAAAATGACCGGACTTGAATTACTGGAAACTGTTCGCCGGGAGAATCTTTCCAACGCCGGTTTCGTGATTCTGAGCGGATACAGTGAGTTTTCCTATGCTCAAAAAGCGCTGCGCTACGGGTGTATCGACTATCTGCTCAAACCGGTGGAAAAGCAAGATCTGTTATCCATTCTCAGCAAATACAATAACATCTCGCAAAACAGCAAAATGGAGGAGCAGTACGAACTGGCCTATCAGGCCCGGTGTTTGATCTCGTTGCTGTTCGGCAAATATGATCCCCACGGCGTGGATTATCTGCATAAGCATCTGGATTTTTCGGGCGGCGTTCGTTACATTGAAATTTCCGCTTGCCATTCTTCGGACAACGAAGATGACGATGATGAGAACCACTTCCGTATGGTGCAGCGTGACCTGTACCAAAGCTGTGTGCAAATTTTAGGCGAGGACCGGAGCCGGTGTTTCTGTGACGCTTCGTTGGATCGCGTTGGGTATGGGATTGCTTTTGTTTACAGCGGTGCGCTTGCCCGAAATGCCGGCTGTTCCGAAACACAGTATATCCAGGATTTTTATAAGAAATTGGGTGTTTCGACACAACACGAATTGCGATTTCTGGTTGGCAAAAAAGTGGACGATATCACCACTGTTTCTGAATCGTATGATACCGTCTGCGGGCTGAAAAACCTTTGCGCCTTCCGCCAGCAAAAATCGATCTATTATTACGAGGAAGAGTTATCGGTTCCGCAAGAAAGAGCCGTTTTGTGCAAAGATACCCTGGATCAGTTGATTACCGCCATTGAACTGAATGAGCAGGAACGCATCGGCTCCGAAATAGACGATTTGTTTGCCGAAATGCAGCAGCGTGGCGTACATGACAAAGATATCAACCTGAACTTAAATTATCTTTTGTTCCGGCTTATGCATCTTGCATCCAATTTGGACAACGAAGCCAACCAGAAGGAAATGCTGCAATTTATCAGCGCGCAGTCTTTCCGGGAAGGAATTTCCCGCGGGAGCCGACAGCATCTGTTCCGCTTTGCACGCGAGTATGCAGACTACCTTTCCCTTCTGCGAAAAAAATATCTCCATCGATATTTTGGATTCTATCGACAAGGAAATCCAGGAACACTACTCGGAAAACCTGACGTTGCAGGGCTTGGGCAAAAAATACTATATCAACAGTGCATACTTAGGGCAAATCTTCCGCAAAAAATACGGGCAGTCCTTTAAAAACTATTTGTGTTCTTACCGTATTAACGAAGCGTGCCGCCAGTTATTGTACACAAACAAGCAGATCGGCCGCATTGCCGAAGATGTGGGCTATAAAGATGTGGATTATTTCCTTTGCAAATTTATCGAGCTGAAAGGCTGTACGCCTTCCCATTTTCGGAAGAGCAAAACCGAGAAACCACATTCTGAATTTCCCGGGAAATAATTCACACCAGAATAATCATACACTTGCTTTTCGTTTTTTGCATTCTTAAAAAACAACGATAAGCCAAACAAAAGTGCAGGCATGTTGCCTTCCAAAATACTTCAGGGATGGGGGACTGCCTGTCTTTTTTGTATCATTGTTTCGCTGTTTAGCGCGATTTACTCTTCCGTTGAATTTGCAAAGCTATAATTTTCAGGGGTTTTTACTGGAATTTGTCGGTTGTGTAAAACATTTTTGGTATATATACTTAAATCAGGGAAACCCGCAAGGGCGGAAAATCTATCTACAGGAGGCCAATTATGAAAGTAAAATTGTGGAGGCGCGCATTTGCGGCAAGTATGTCCGCGGTCATGCTGCTGGGCTTAACGGCATGTGGCGGTTCTAATGAATCGTCCGATGGGATCAAAACATTTACGATGTTTACCGCAATGCCCGGTTCCGAAATCAATGATGACAACGATGTTATGAACATCATTGCCGAAAAGACCGGCGCCAAACTGAAAGAGACCTGGCTGACCGGCCAGACCGACGCAGAAGCCATCGGCACAATCATCGCGGGCGGTGAGTATCCGGACTTCATCAATGGCGGCGATGCCATGATGTCTCTTTACGATGCAGGCGTCCTGGTGCCTTGGGATGATTACCTGGAAAAGTATCCCAACCTGAAAGAGATGTACACCGACAAAGAGTGGGACAACTTCCGCCAGGAGGACGGCAAAATCTATTGGGCCAACGTATTCCAGAACACCTATGGCGAAGATCGTGCCACCACCCATAACGATGAAGCCTTCTGGATTCAGGCGCGTGTTCTGGAATGGGCCGGTTACCCCGAAATCAAAACCCTGGACCAGTATTTCGATCTGCTGGAAAGCTATGCCGATGCCAACCCCACCATGGCAAACGGTACCAAGAACATTCCCTACACGGCACTTTGCGAAGACTGGCGCTATTTCTGCATCGAGAATGCACCCCAGTTCCTTGATGGGTATCCCAACGACGGCTCTGTCATTGTAGACAAGGATACGATGCAGGTGGTTGACTACAATACCACGCCTACTGCCAAGAGGTATTTCCAGAAATTGAACGAAGAATACCAGAAAGGCTACGTGGACGTAGAATTCGCCACCCAGACCTACGATGAATACATCGCCAAGCTTTCCACCGGCGCTGTGCTGGGCATGTGCGACCAGTGGTGGGACTTCGCGTACAATGTCAATGATGTTTTCAAACAGCAGGGTTTGGACGAGCAGGGCTGCAACTACGTTCCGCTGGGCCTGACCATTGACGAAGGAATGGAAAACCGCTGGCACACCTACGCCGATACCCTGAACAATTCCAGCGGCGTGGCCGTTACCACCAGCTGCTCCGATATTGACGCTGCATTTAAGTTTATGAACGATCTGCTGGATCAGGAAATCCACGATCTTCGCTTCTGGGGCGTTGAAGGTGAGGATTACCTGGTTGATGAAAACGGCCTGTATTACCGCACCGATGAAATGCGGACGAAATGCGCGGATCCCACCTACAAGGCCTCACACCTGTGCAGCTATTCCTACATGCCGCAGTGGCTGGGCACCAGCCGGGACGGCAAGAACGCCATGAAGTCCGAGCAGCAGACAAGCGAATTCCTGGACGGCCTGTCCACCCCCCTGCAGAAAGTGTTTGCTGCCTACGGCGTAGACAGCTACGTCGATATGATCGGTTCTGTGAAAGAAGAAGAGGGCCCCTGGTTCCCGATGTATTCTTACTCCGGTTCAATGACTACCGCAACCCCCGGTGGTGTTGCCTGGGTCAAGATGGGCGAAGTCAAACACGAATGGCTGCCCAAAGTTGTTATGGCGCCTGATTTTGAAAGCACCTGGAATCAATACATGACTGCGTACAACGCAGCCAATCCGCAGGATTTCTTGGCAGAAATGCAAACTGAGCTTGAGCGCCGTGCCGGTCTTTGATGCCCGTTATTGCAGGCGACATAGACGTTGACACATACAAGTGGCCACGGTTGCACGGTGTAGCTGTGGCCACTTTTTTATGAAATGCATTCAACCCGCAAGCTCCTTAAACGTTAGTTTGCAACACATGATTCGCCATACACGTTCCTTAGGAGGACTCTCCAATGAAAAATCCATCAAAGCGTATTACATGGAAAGAGATTTCACGCCAGAAATTTCTGATGGTCTGTGCGGCTATCTTTTTTGTATACGGCATCGTATTTTATTATGTTCCACTGGCAGGCTGGGTAATGGCCTTTCAGGACTACAAACCCAAAGACGGCCTCTTCGGATCTAAATTCGTAGGACTGGCAAAGTTTAAATTCCTGTTCTCTGACGACGTCTTTTTGCGTGATATCCGTAACACTCTGGCCATGGGCGTTCTCAATCTGGTGACCACCTTTTTAATGGCCATTATCTTCGCCATCCTGCTGAACGAAGTACGCAACATGTTCGGCAAAAAGCTTGTTCAAACGGTTTCCTATCTGCCCCACTTCCTTTCCTGGATCGTTGTCACCGGTATTCTGCACGATGCGCTGTCTTCCACCGGTATCATCAATGAGATGCTGGTGAACCTGGGCATTCTGAATTCGCCCATCAACTTCTTCGCCAATCCGGGTTATTTTTGGCCAATCGTTGCATTTGCCAATGTTTGGAAGGAAACCGGCTGGAATGCCATTGTCTACCTTGCCGCCATTACCTCCATCGATCCCAGCCTGTATGAGGCAGCCACTTTGGATGGTGCCGGCCGGTGGGGCAAAATCTGGCACGTCACGCTTCCTGGCATCAAGTCCACCATTATGATTCTGCTGATCATGAATATTGGCAACGTATTGAATGCAGGCTTTGAAGTCCAGTATCTGCTTGGCAACGGCCTGGTCAAGAGTGTTTCGGAAACCATTGATATCTACACCTTGACTTGGGGCATCAGCCAGAACGATTATTCTTTGGGTACTGCAGCCGGTATCTTCAAGAGCGTCGTTGCAATTATTCTGATTCTCGGCGCAAACTGGATTGCCAAACGTGCCGGTGAAGACAGATTGTTCTAAGGGGAGGGTACACATGAAAATCAAATCATCCACCATGGACAAAGTCTTTGTTACCTGCAATACCATTTTCCTGGTTTTGTTCGTCACCATTACGCTGTATCCTGTTCTGAACACGGTGGCGCTTTCTTTCAACGACGGTATCGACGCCGTACGCGGTGGCATCCATCTGTGGCCGCGCATCTTTACGCTCTCGAACTATAAAACGGTTCTGCATCAGCAGAACATCCTCACCGGTGCAGTGGTTTCGGTGGCCAGAACTGTGTTGGGAACCATCTTCTCCCTGGTAACGAACGCACTTTTGGCCTACATCATCAGCCGCAAACGCTTTTTGTTCCGTTCCCAGCTGTCTTTGTTCTGGGTCATCACCATGTACGTGAACGGCGGTATGATCCCCACCTTGGTTTTGTACCGCAACATGAACCTGACCAACTCTTTCTGGGTATACGTCATTCCGGGCATGGTCAGCGCATTTAACGTTCTGGTTATGCGCACTTTCATGGAAGGTCTGCCCAGCGCGCTGGAAGAATCCGCCATGATTGACGGTGCCAACGATTTCACCATCTTTACTCGTATCATCTCGCCCCTGTGCAAGCCGGTGTATGCCACCGTCGCCCTGTTCGTAGCTGTCGGACAGTGGAACTCCTGGTTCGATGCTATGTTGTACAACCGGATGAACACCCAGTATACGACCCTGCAATATGAGTTGATGAAGCTTCTTTCCTCTGTCATGCAGCAAAGCGGCAGTGCCACCACTGGCGGCAACACCGCTACCGCAGCCGTCACGCCGGTTACCGTGCGTTCCGCCGCTACTGTGGTGACGATGCTTCCCATCATTCTGCTTTATCCCTTCCTGCAAAGATACTTTGTATCCGGCATGACCATTGGCAGCGTAAAAGAGTAAAATCCTTTTCCTGCCATCCGCCCCTGTTTTCCAGTGCCTGTAATCTGAAAAGTCAGTTCGGCGGCACCCTCTAATAGCTATGGCCGCTGCATCTGTTTTTCCTCTTGGATGCAGCGGCCATAGCTCTATATTTTTACATGCAGAATATCACCCCTTTATACCTGGAGGTTTTCTATGCTTTCCGTTAAAAATCCTATCATGACAGGCTTCTTTCCCGACCCTTCGATTTGCCGGGTAGGGAACAAATTCTATACGGTTCATTCGACATTTGCGTATTTTCCCGGCGTGCCGGTTTTTGAGAGCGAAGATCTTGTCCACTGGAATTTGATCAGCAATGTGCTCGATCGTGATTCTCAGGTTCCTTTGTCCGGCTGTCAGCATTCCCAGGGGATTTTTGCCCCTACCATTCGTTACCATAAGGGCACCTGGTATATGATTACCACCAACGTGTCCGACCAAGGAAATTTTATCGTCACTGCAAAAGATCCGCGCGGCCCCTGGTCCGAGCCTTACTATTTGGGTGAGTCTACCGGCGGCATTGATCCCAGTCTCTTTTTTGACGATGACGGTACCTGCTATTATATCGGCCAACGGCCGCGTTCTGCCGGGTACCGCTACAATGGCGACTGCGAAATTTGGATTCAAACTCTGGATCTGGACACGATGCAGTTAAAGCCCGATGCCACCATTGTACTTACCGGATTCCAGCGCAAAGCCATTTGGCCGGAGGGACCTCACCTGTACAAAAAGGACGGTTACTATTACATTTTGCATGCGGAAAGCGGTACTTCCATCCACCACAGCGTCATGATCGCGCGCAGCAAAAATGTGTTTGGTCCCTACGAGTACTGCCCCTGCAACCCCATTCTGACGCATCGCCATTTGGGAGCCCAATATCCTGTTACCTGCGTCGGTCATGCCGACTTAGTGGATGACGGAAACGGCAACTGGTATATGGTTGTATTGGCTTGCCGGCCGAACCAAGGGTACACGTTGTTGGGGCGTGAAACCTTTTTGGCAAAGGTCACCTGGGAAGATGGTTGGCCGGTTGTAAATGCGGGGGTCGGTCATCTTGAAGAAGTAGTCACGCTGCCTTACGAGGGGCAGCCTTCTGACGACGTACCCCAATGTAAAACCTATACGTTTGATACACCTTCTCTGCCGCTGGAATTGCTGACTTTGCGCAATCACCGCGATCACGAACTGGAACTGCACGCAGAAGAGCATATTGTTCGTCTTTTCCATCGTTGCGACAGCTTGAAGGATTGCGGTGAGCCTGCATACCTCGCGCTACGTCAGCAACACTGGAATTGCGAATTTGAAACCAGCTTTATCCCGCATTTCTGCAAAGAGAGTGATTGCGCCGGTATTGCCATGGTTCAAAGCAACGAAAACCATCTGCGGGCAGAGTGCTATCCCCAGGATTCGGGGGTCAAACTTGTTGTTTCTCTTTGCAAAGATGGTAAAGACAGCTGTTTGGCGCGAATGGATCTGCCGGCTGCACTCCCCATTAAACTGAAGTTGCGCGTAGAAGGGCTTGTGGCCAGTGTTCTTTACCAAAGCAATAGTGAATGGAAACCGGTTATCTCCGACATTGATCTGCGCTCTTTAAGCACGGAACATGCCGGCGGTTTTGTCGGCTGTACACTGGGGTTATACGCTTCCGGCAATGGAGAGGACGCTGGTGGTTATTCTGATTTTGAAAGAATGACCTATCGCGAACTTCCCACCAATTAATCCTTCACGAATCATTCGGTAGCGGCTGCCAAATGGGGAGAGAATGTCCAGCCGGCGAGGAGCCCGCCCACAAATAAAAAGCCATACGAATCCGCGAAAAGCCCAGCGGATGTGGGTGTTTGGAAACCGAATTTCCCGGATCGATACCTGCGTAACCCGTCCATACTCTTCCCTATCGCAAATACAGAAAAGCAGACCCGTGGACTCACGGGTCTGCTTTTTGTATGCACGATTCATTTACAAAACGAAACGCTTGATTGCTCCGCAATACAATAGGCTTATAGTTTTCAACTCATCTTTTTCAAAGTTGTACAGAGACGTCGGTATTTTCTCCGGTCAATCCAATATACCTTGCATGGGAATACGATGCATTGCGTGATGCCTGGAGGGCTGTGTAACGTCGTTTTTGCTTCTTGTAAATCCCCTTTGTCATCTGGCACTGAAACGTGCTGTATGACGCCTTAAAATCGATCCTGTGGCATGGCCGGAATTGATTCGAGAAGAAGTGTTTATGGTTACACAGTTCAGACATAAACGTCTGATGGGCAAACTGTTCATCCTGCATGGCGATCATGGCGATTCGCATTTCGTCGGAATTCTGGTCAATGACATTGCGGAGATTGCCAAGACGTTCCTTCAGACAGAATCCACTGGCAGAGACCCCGATAATCTTCTGCGATGGATCATCCCGCACTTTTTGAGCAATGTTTTTGCTGGTGTTCCCAACGAAAATAAAATCCGCAGAAAAGGCTGCACGCAACGATCCAGGTAATAGGATTGGTTAGACAAATACACCAGAAACCGAAAGGTTGAAGCAGAAAATGAATGCACAAAAAACGGCAAAGAAGCTCGGCCACGCCACCAATTATGGTGATAAGGCCGTTCCCGAGCCCAACCAAAGCATTGCGGAACAGAAAAATCCATGCCAAAAATAAAAGGAACCACACGCTTGTGTAGAGATATTGCAGTGCATAATGTACCATTTCGGGCGAGGGGTCACTCAAAAATATCCGCAGAATGGCTTTGGAGGCAATTCCATACAAAGCCATACCCAGAATTGCAGCACCAAGGGAAAGGAGCATCGTGCTGCGTACACCGGCAAAAATGCGTTTTGTTTTCCTGGCTCCTATGTTTTGTGCGCAATACGTAGAAATGCCCGAGCCCAGTGCGATCATAGGTTGCATCACCAAGGATTCAAGCTTAGAAGCGGCAGTATAGGCCGCCATTACGGAAGAACCGAATTGATTGATGCCGCTCTGCAGAATCATAATTCCAAACGCAGTAACGGTTTGGTTTAAAGCCATGGGAATGCCGCTTTGTATCATACACAGAATCCGATAAGGATCGGGGTACAGATCGCGGATACTGAGACGTAGATTGTTGTAGTTGTGAAACATGTACCAAAAGCATAGCAGTGCAGAAATTCCCTGTGACAACACCGTTGCCCAAGCGGCGCCTGCAGTTCCCATATGTAGTGTCGCGATAAAAAATATATCCAAAACAATATTCAAGAATGACGACAAAATGAGGAAATATAAAGGTGTGCGGCTGTCACCCAAAGAGCGAAGGATACTGGCTGCAATATTGTAGGCCATCGTACACAGGATACCGCCAAAGATGACGCGAAGATATTCGTGTGCGTAGAGGAGTACGTTCGAAGGGGTGTGCAACGCTAACAGAATCTGGCGGCTAAAAGAAACGGTAGGAATAGTGAGGATAACTGAAAACATCACTGTGAGCAAGAGCGCTGTGCCAACTACCTTCTTTAGTTCGTTCAGACGGTGCCCGCCAAATGCCTGTGAGACTAAAATACCGCAGCCCTGGGTAAGGCCGGAAGCAAAGCCAATTACAAGATATACAGTGCTTCCGGTCGCCCCCACGGCAGCAAGGGCGTCTTCACCCAAAAATTGCCCGACAATGATCGTATCGGCCATGTTATATATTTGCTGGAATAGGGTTCCAAGCAAGACGGGTACGGAGAAAAAGAAGATTGTTTTGGTGGGGCTGCCTACGGTCATATCTTTTGTCTTGTTCATGGCGTAATCCTCGGATCAATCCCAAACTCTGTGTGATCCACATTCAGGGTGCAAATAGAGCAAAAATTATTCGAGGCGGCATCAAGCTTGTCCGGCTGCCGTCTCGTTGGCATCATAACACCGAGGGGGGTGGATGTCAAGGGGGGAAAATATAGTTCATTTCACCCTTGACTTCTGACCCCGACAGCATTATTGAGCATTGATGATTTGGTACGAACCAACACCAGAAATCGCTCCTTTTAGGCTACGCTTTGGCCCACAATAAAGCTCCCAACTGCTAGGCAGCCAGGTTTTTCGTTCTGGGTCAAATTGTTTTGAAACAAAAAAGAGAAGGCTTGCGCCTTCCCTTTACAACTGCATATTACCATGCAACAAGTCTACACCAACACCTTTACACAAATAACCTGCCTTTGCGTTTTTATTTTAGCAGTTTACTTGATGTAGATTAAGTACAAGTTTTTGAAGTCAAGAATTACTTCGGTCTTTTCGTTGTCGTAAGGAGAAACATCGAAGCCATCTACGATTTTCAAAAGTTCTTGTAACAGCTTGTGTTTTGATTCATCATTCTAGGTGCTGAAATAACTGGAAAAGGCGCAAGGGCAAAGTATATTCCAATGGACAGAGTATAACACATCACAAAAACGCACGCGTACGATTCTTAACGCGCGCGTGTTTTTTGACGCGTTCTATGTGTGCTATGCCTCTTGACAACCATCTGACCACTCTTTTCTCCCTAGCCGGTTTTATTTGCCGTTTTTCACGCTCCAACGTTTTATTACAACCACCATAAACAGCGCCGGAAGTTGTGCACACCACACAATTTCCGGCGCTGGTTCATTGTATTTTCCTGGCTGTCACAGTTTTCCCTTCTCGGCAGTCTGCAAAACACCGTCCAGCTTGGCGGATTTTAGTTCCGATTTTCATGATACAGCGCTGCCTCCATTTTGTAGACACATTCGAAGCCCTGATATACTATATTCGCTGGTATAAACTAAAAAAGGGAGGCCCGACACTAAGTGTCGATTCTCCCAATATAGATCAACATAAGAAAAGCGCCCTGCTTTGCAGCAAGGCGCTTTTTGGTGTGCACCATCGGGGACTCCTCCCGCGCTCTAAAAACGCCCCACTGGGGCGTTTTTGCCCGCCGGACCGGCGGCGGGCCCGAGCTGTTCTCGTCACCCGATGGTGCACCAGATTGAACCTTCTTTGAAAGATTGCAATAAAAAACGCGCTGCAATTTCTTGCAACGCGTACTTTGGTGCACCATCAGTGGGCGCGTTAAGAATTCAGTCCTGCGGACTGAATTTAGCGACCAGTCCCCGCGAGACGAACACGAGCGCTTGCGCGAAGTGT
>ADJS01007757.1_pt1 | contig 15072 bp, 14 predicted proteins | sample 268128 | NCBI WGS metagenome assembly ADJS01 (sample SAMN00007486, study PRJNA43253) | human gut metagenome | isolation source: feces sample TS28 | reverse complement strand
CATATGGGTGTAAAAGGGGCGGCTCTGGCAACGGTGATTTCACAGGCAATTTCTACGATTTGGGTTGTCTCTTTCCTTTGCGGTAAAAAAACACATCTTCATCTTAGAAAGAAATATATGCGTCTGGAACCAAAAGTTTTTGTTCCATGTGTCACTCTTGGACTGGCTGCTTTTATTATGCAGGCAAGTGAAAGTATTGTAACGGTTTGCTTTAATTCCTCTCTTCTTCGTTATGGCGGAGATATTGCTGTCGGAGCCATGACGATTTTGACCAGTGTAATGCAATTTGCTATGCTGCCGCTTCAGGGAATCGCCCAGGGAGCGCAACCGATTTCCAGCTATAATTACGGAGCAAAAAATACGAATCGTGTAAAGAAAACTTTCCGTTTGCTCCTGATGACCTGTCTGAGCTATTCTGCATTACTTTGGGCTGCTGTACAGCTTATTCCAAGAGTATTCGTAAGTATTTTTACCGCAGATGCGAGTCTTATCAACTTTACTGCTCCAATGCTTAGAATCTATCTGGGAGGTCTCTTCCTGTTCGGTATTCAGATTGCCTGCCAGATGACATTTACTTCACTTGGAAAAGCAGTAAACTCTATTGTTGTTGCTGTCGTTCGTAAATTTGTATTGCTGCTTCCGCTTATTTATATTATGCCTCATGTGGTATCCAATCCAACTACAGGAGTGTATATGGCGGAACCGATTGCGGATATTATTGCGGTACTTTTTACATCAGTTTTATTTTCATTTCAGTTTAAAAAGGCTCTGGCAGAGATTCAGAATGAAAATAATTGATTTCAAGAATGCCCCGGCATTCTTGCTGCGTTATACTGTTATTGAAGCCGCAACCTCCTCCATTGCTTCTTCCATAAAGTTCTGTTTCTGTACTTCATCAATATCCGGAAGTTCCTCAATAGAGGATACGCCAAAGCAGCGTAAAAATTCTTCTGTCGTTCCGAATACAATTGGATGTCCTATTGTATCGAGTCTGCCAAGTTCTTTTATCAGGCGGTATTCGAGGAGTTTATTTACCGCGAAGTCACTTTTTACCCCTCGAATCGCCTCGATTTCCTGTTTAGTTACAGGCTGTTTATAGGCAACGATAGAAAGTGTCTCTAACATAACGTCTGTTAAAGAACGCTTCTTCGGCTGACTTACTAACTTTTTGACATACTCATAAGTCTCAATCTTCGTACATATCTGGTACGCCCCATCTAACTCAATCAGGCAGATTCCTCTATCCTTTCCGGCATAATCGCCTTTCATTTCCTCTAATAGTTCTTTTAATGTATCTTCTTCTATGTCAAGAACTTCTGATAATCGAGAAATTGCAACTGACTCTCCCATCGTAAAAAGAATCGCCTCAATAATTCCCTTTATTCTCTCTTTATCTTTCATAATACCTCTTTTCCAATTCTTCAGTACCCCCTATTCACAGGAATCTAAGTATATCTCCGCAAAGTTATGTTCCTGACTTACTTTTATCTCTCCTACCTTCATCAGTTCAAGTACTGCAAGGAAAGTTACGATTACCATTTCCTTGACGGGCTGAATATCAAGAAGGGTTCGGAAATTTATTTTTTTCAGTCCGCGAATCTGACGGCGTATGTCATCCATACGGTCTTCTACTTTATATTTTTCTTTCTGAATCTTTCCGAAATGGCTCCGCACCGGATCTTCTCTGTCCTTTTTCCGGCGCATGACCATGCGGAATATCTGGTTTAACTTTTCTAAAGTGATGTCCCCAACAATTTCTTCCGGGCGGATTGGCTCCTCGTAGTACTTGATTTCTTCTGGTACAGTTTCCGGTTTAAAGAATACTTTCTGGGCATCTACACTTAAGTCTTTTAATTCTTCTGCCGCATATTTGTACATTTTGTATTCGGTAAGACGGCGGACTAATTCTTCTCTTGGATCTTCTTCCTCCTCTTTTTCCGGCTGTGGAAGCAGCATTTTTGACTTTATCTTTAATAAGGTCGCTGCCATAACGAGGAATTCACTCATTGATTCCATCGAATAGGTTTTTTCCATCTCACGGATGTATTCCATGTACTGGTTTGTGATTTCCACGATTGGAATGTCGTATATACTTACTTTATTTTTCTCTATTAAATGTAGAAGAAGGTCCAGAGGACCTTCAAATACATCCAGTTTAATATCAATTTTCATGCTCTGCTCTAAGTCTCTTTCGGTCAATATCTATTGATGCCTCATCTAACATAGGAAGAGGTATCTCCTTTGGCTCTGGAAGAAATTCTACTTTATAAATGATAGCGGCAAGTGCCGGAATCGTAATCTTAAACTTTCTCTTCCACCACTTATAGCCCGTTGTTTTTGCCACGATGTCTTCCTTTGGTCCCTCAAAATATCCACCATACTCTTTTCGCTCACCAGATAATACTTCATGAAGAACTGCATAATGATCATAACCAAATTCAAAGTCATTATACTGTGCATCACTCATGTTCAGTACAACGATGAAATGATTCTCTCCGCACATTCTCTCGTAAATGTACACTCTTTCCTCAACCGCTTCCACCTCAATCCATCGGAAGTTCGCAGAATTATAATCTCCATTGAAAAATGCTGGTTCACTGATATAAAGATGATTTAAATCCTTCATAAAACGGTGGAAATCCTGATGCTTTGGATAGTCTAAGAGCATCCAGTCACATTCTTTTTCCTCATCCCACTCTCTGAACTGACCAATCTCATTACCCATGAAATTAAGCTTCTTTCCAGGATGAGTGTACATGTAAGTGTAAAGAGTCTTTGCCTGCTGGAACTTTAAGTCATACTCGCCCCACATTTTCTGCAAAATGGTTGCCTTTCCGTGTACCACCTCATCATGAGAAAATGGTAACAGATAATGTTCATTATAAAAATACATCATAGAAAATGACAGCTTATGATAATGGAACTTTCTGTCATATGGATGAATTCTAAAATAATCTAACGTATCATTCATCCACCCCATATCCCACTTATAGTCAAATCCCAGGCCGTCATACTCTACCGGTGCAGTTACTTTCGGGAAGTTCGTAGAATCTTCCGCAATAAGCATAACAGAAGGATGTAACTTTTGCAAACCAGAATTCATGCATTTGATAAAATCAAGCGCGCCTTCATTAATTCCCTTTGAAGAATCTCCCTGCCAGTAAATAGCATTACTAATCGCATCCATACGGATGCCGTCAAAGTGGAACTTCTCCATCCAGAAATTCGCGGAGGACTGTAAAAAGCTTCGCACTTCACCACGGTAATAGTTAAAATTACAGGTTCCCCACTCACTATAACCCTTATCAGCGTCCGCATATTCATAAAGAGCCGTTCCATCAAACTTATTCAGCGCATAAGTATCCGCAATAAAATGTACCGGAACAAAGTCCATGATAACACCAATTCCTTCTTTATGGAAAAGGTCTACCATCTCCATTAATTCCTTTGCTGTTCCATAACGGGAAGTCGGACAGAAATATCCGCTTGCCTGATATCCCCAGGAACAGTCTGCCGGATGCTCAGTTAGCGGCAGGAACTCTACATGTGTATATCCCATTTCTTTAACATATGGAATAAGCTGCTTTCCTAACTCCTGATAATGATACCAGCCATTCTCCTCGTCTGCCTCATTCTTTCGCCAGGAACCGGCATGCACCTCGTAAATATTTACCGGAAGATCATAATTCTTACTTCTCTTCTTCATCCACGCTTCATCTGAAAAATGATAGTCTTCCAAATCTACGATAACTGATGCTGTATCTGGTCGTACCTGTGAACCAAAACTGTACGGGTCAAAACGATCCATAACAATTCCATCCGGCTGATAAATACGGTACTTGTACATCATTCCCGGCTTCGCATCCTTTTGTACACATTCAAACACACCGCTCTGTGCATCCTGAATCATCTCATCTTCTGTACCATCCCAGTCATTAAACTCTCCGATCACCTCAATCTTTTCCGCATTCGGTGCATAAACTCGAAATAACACACCGTTCTTTGTCAAGTGTGCTCCAAAATATTCATACGCATCAAACGCTTTTCCAATATAAAATTCATGTAAATTCATAATCGTATCCCCTCATCATTTTATTTTGCCCAGATATTTACTTCTATTTTAAGCAATTTTCTTAAGATTAGCAACAAGGAAATGCATATTTTTAGGCACTGGCCATAAAATGTACTAATTCTTATTTGGAGTATCATATGCAAAAATATTTTTCCAGAAAAATTACACGAAAATTCTTTTATTCCTTTGCATTTTTTCTGATAACAAGTTTTCTGACGGGGACTATTCTTTTTCCTGTGAAAATAGTTTCTTTAGCTTCTTCTGGTAATTCTATGGAAAACTCTTTAAATCCACTTTCTGACAATTCAGGAATCAACGAGCTTTCTAATCGTTTAAAAAATATTACTACTTCTAATAATATTTCTGTTCAAGCTGCCACTGATAGTACTTCTAATGTTTCTTACCAGACTAACTCTGAAAGTTCCAGTGCATCTTCTGCAAACACTGGATTTCAATCCGCTGCACCTAATGCCATTTTAATGGAAGCCACTACTGGTACAATTCTTTATGAAAAAGATGCAGACAAAGAAAAACCGCCTGCAAGCGTCACAAAAGTTATGACTCTCTTACTTATCTTTGAAGCTCTTTCAAAAAAGCAGATTACCTTAAATGATACGGTTACCGTCAGCGAACACGCTGCATCTATGGGAGGCTCCCAGGTATTTTTAGAACCAGGTGAAACCCAGAGCGTAGACACTATGATAAAATGTATTGCTGTCTCCTCCGCTAACGATGCATGTGTGGCGTATTCGCATAGTAGGAATTAATTTGCTACCTGAAATGGATTACGGAATCTGTAATAAATATCCAGTCCACCATCTTCATGAACTTCTATTTTTTCTATCAATTCAATAACCACATCTCTTGTAAGCTTCTCAATATTAATATAATCCTTAAAAGCTTCTACCCATTCATCATGCTGATTTTGAAGAGAATTCTCATCCGCTAACTTTGTAAGAATTTCTTCTTTCTGCCTTTCTAATTTGGATATTTCCTCTTCATATTCTGCAACATAGGAACGATATTCCTGTGGTGTAATCATCTCTTCCATATAGCCTGTGAACGCTCTCTTTTTAAACTTTTGGTATTTTTCCAATTCTGCATCTACTATCTGTATTTGCTTTTTATAAAATTGTTCCCGGCTATCTATCTTCTGGACTTTATCCAAATCGCTAATATCATCCTCTGTAAGTATCTTTCTTGCTTCATTCTTTATAGAAGATAAAACCGCTTCTTCCAGCTCCTCATTTTTAATCATATGACTTGGACAGTGCTTTTTCCCCATCGTTTTATATATCTTGCAAATATACCCGATACTGCCCTTTTTATTTTCTTTGGCATAAGCTCTATTCATAGCATGTTTACAATCGGCACAAAATAAAATACCTGCAAATATATTATCGCTATACTCTGTATTTACAGACTTTCTTTTTATTTTCTGTATTGCCTGAACTCTATCAAAGATTTCCTGATCTATAATCGGTTCATGAGTATTATCTACAATAATCCACTGTTCTTTCGGCAAACGTCTCTTTTTCTTATCCTTATAAGAAATTTTTATATCCTTATGCTGTACCATTTTACCTAAATATGTCTGGTTATTTAAAATCGTATGTATTGTCTGATAACACCATGTCTTTGTTGTATCTTTTAATTTGCTGTTATAGTAATTTTGCTGTAGAACTCGCGTTTTATATAAAGACGGAATCAAAATATTTTCTGATGATAATATAGAAGCGATATGAGCTTTTCCATTTCCCTCTAAATATAATCGGAAAATCTTTCTCACAATATTTGCTGCATATTCATCTATTATTAAATGATTATGGTCTTCTGAATCTCTCATATATCCATAAGGACATGAAGAACCTACAAATTTACCCTGATTCATTTTGGAGAGGAATACGCTTCTTACATTCTTAGACAATGTCTCACAATACCATTCATTAGTAAGTCCCTTCACCTGTCTGGTCATCTTATTATTTTCATCCATCGTATCCACGCCATCTACAACACCAATAAATCGAACACCCCATAATGGCAGTTTGTGATGTAAATATTTTTCTGAATGTTCCAGATTTCGGGTAAATCTTGACTGGCTTTTCGCAATAATAATATCAAAAAGCCCCCTCTCTGCATCCTGCATCATTTGAGAAAATCCCGGTCTGTCTTCATATAGTCCACTCTCATCATCATCGGAATATATTTTAACAACCTGAAAATTATGCCGCATTGCATAATCACTTAACATAATACGCTGATTAATAATACTTTCGCTATCATCCCCTTTATTCACTTTATTTCTGTCTTCTTTTGATAATCTTAGATATAATACTGCTTTATTGTTCATCTTTCACCTCATTAATATTATGATATCAGGGTCAAAAGGTCAAAACTCCGTTCGTGTTTCTGGATTACCTGCTCCATACAATCTTTCAAATTTTTATCACCATAAATCACATTTACTTTAATAACTCTGCTTTTCTTTTTGCTCATAATGCCCTCGTTTTTTTCTACTATGTATATCACCCTTTCCAGAAAAATATATTTTGTCCATCTATTAAAATTAAATTTATTTTCACTTCCATAAATACGCAAAAAGAGTACCAGAACTTTAGTATTCTGATACTCTTCTTTACAGTATTTTCCTTCTTTTTAATTACAAATATAATCGCTATTGCGGCTTAAATAGTTAATTTTATAATAATATTATTTTGAAATAAGTCAGGATAGATTTCATTCAAAATGTCTCGCATTCTTAAATTAGAGGATTGGAGATACTTTCCTTAATTTATCAAAACAACAGTTGAAGTCCCATTGCAATAATCCACATATACGCACATGTCTTTGGAATCATCAGCAAGCCAACTTTTGGTTTTGTTTTGCTAAATAATGTTACAGGAAGGTAACAGCCAAAAGAAATAATAATCGCTGCGACCATTCTTGTCATATGGTATCCATTTGCATTTCCAGATATCGCATACAGAATAATGACTCCTATACCAGTAACAGCAAAAACAGCATTCCTGATAATCGATAACTTGAGATTTCCATCCTCTGTACACCAGTTATTCTGTGGAAGAAGACAGACAGCAATTCTAATAATCGCAGAAATCCATACCATTGCTTTCACTGCAGCAGGTATATTAAAATCCGGGAAAGTATCCTTCCAAACATACATTAAAATAATATAAAATACAGTCATTGTAATTGAGGATATCTGTAATCCAATCCCAAGCTGTTTCTTTATTCTATCATTCGTTCCACGTGCAGCTCTTATGATTCTAGGTACTAAATGAAATGCATCTCCACCGCAAAGAGTCAATGTTAATATTCCATAAAGAATAAATAATGTATTTCCTTTTGCATAGGTGAAAAATAAAATTGCTGCTACTAAATCAAATATCAAATATCCGGCATCAAATATCGCTTCCATAATATCCGGCATCTTTGGCTGGTATTTTTCTTCTCTCATTCTTACTTCTCCTTTTTCATTAATTGGTTATAACAAAAATGATTTTTCATTCTCTCCCTCCGCATATTTTTTTAAGTATGCATCTGCATTAGCACAAATTTTATTAAATACCGCCATGCACATATACTTTTCTTCTTCGGTTAATCCATCTAAAACATTTTTAGCGAATTCTTTCTGTGCTTTCATTCCATCTTCGATAATAGACTCTGCCTTATTTAATATAACAATCTCAATATGCTTTTTATTCCGGGCGCTCTGAATTCTTTCAATCAGGCCTTTATTCTCTAATGCTTTCAGAGAAGTAGATACATGAGATTTCGTTGATTTACGAATCTTTACGATATCTGCTGCCGTATTATGCTTCGGATTATTATGTAAAAACATAAGTATATCATATTCCATTTGCGTTAGCTGATACCTGTCACATACTTTTCTCGTAAATAGTTCATAACAGCTGGTGATTGTTTTATGCTGATCCCAAAAAAACATATTTTTACTCCTTTTTATATCTCCTTATTATTGTTCTATTTAGAACGATTATGATTATATAGTTCTGCTTTCTTTTTGTCAAGCTTTGATTTTTATATGTCAGCTTATGCTGACCAGAATCACGCGCCAAGTCTCGCAGCGGCTCGACTTGAATTTTCTCTCTTAAATCTGTGGACAAAAAAAGATAAGCATTATTCTGCTTACCTTTTTTCGCGATTTATTCTATATTAACAATTAATGGCAACTGTGATTTCCACATCCATGCTCACCACAGGTATGTCCTTCTCCATGTTCATGATCATGATGACTGCACTTTACATCAGGGTTGTAATCTAACGTTCCGTTCACAAAAGCTTCCACAGCCGCATCTGCATCACCGGAAACGCCTCCATAAAGCTTAATTCCTGCCGCTGATAAAGCCATCTGTGCTCCTCCTCCGATTCCGCCACAAATCAGAACATCCGCCTTCAATGCATTCAGAACACCGGCCAATGCGCCATGTCCGCTTCCATTCGTATCTACAACTTCGGAATGGATTACTTTTCCATCCTGCACATCATAAACTTTAAATTCCGCTGTATGTCCAAAATGCTGAAAAATCTGTCCGTTCTCATATGTTACTGCTACTCTCATTATACCTTCTCCTTTTTCTGTTGCATACTTTTGATAAAATTCTTGTTTGTAGCATCCACCCAGACCACATTTACTACTTTTACCATCGCAGATCCGGAAATCTCCCCCTTCAATTCGAAGAGGATGTCCATCTATGATTGCATCTGCCACTTTCTTCCTTAGCAATCTCATAAATTCTCTGAACAGTCGTTCTTGCAATCTGCATAAAACCTGCACACTGTTCCTGGCTGTATCCTTCTTTATCTATAAGACGAATCGTTTCATATTCATCTACTGTCAGAAGAATCACCTCTTTTTCATCTTCCTCCCCTCTTCTTCCATTTTTATTGGATGGTCGAAATTCCAATATATCTGGAAAATGGCAGACTTTTCTGCACTTTATCGGTCTTGGCATAGGATACTCCTTTCACAATCTTTTCTTTATACTACAATATTTATGAACATATGTCAATAACGTAGTTGACATATGCTCATTTCACTTATTTTATAGAATGGGAAGCATTGTCCTGTAAATTGTTTTTAAAACAATCATTTAAATAAATGATATGTGATACCGCTACAATTACACTATGAAGCATCTTTTTTTCGAACGGAATATCGCCCATATCTTTCATTGGCTCTTCTTTATTTTCAAATATAGCTACGAGTGTCTTTTCCAATTCTGAACAGAAATAATCATAAGCAATCGGTAAAGTATAAGTTGACTTTTTGTAAACAAAAAGGGATGCTATATTATCCATGGAAAGAACCTGCTTTATAATTACAATATAAATAAGCATATGCTATTTGATCCGCATAATACNGTTTTTTTATAGGACGGTCAATATACCCTTCTTTACATAATTACTTAACATAGATGGTGTAATCGAAATCTCTATTGGTGCTAAACATTCATTGATATACTTTACTGTCTGCTCAAGATAAAGTCCTACATTGGGAATTTCTTTATATCTTGGCATTCTGTAGTCTCTGGCTGAAAATCTCATAATACATTCCTTCTTTCTTACTTTGTCTCTAACTTGATGCCACGGATTACTCCGCAGCTAGAGCGTGTTTGAAAAATGCTCTAACGCTGCTCCCATAATTCTGAACATCATTATATATCAGCTATTAAAAAACCGCAATAAAGTTATTTAATACCTTGACAAACACATATGTATGGTTTACTATACTTTTTGATAAGTTTTTTAAAAACCGATATAAAAGTATTTAAAACTATTCACGGAGGTTACATATGAAAATGAAAATCGTTGCAGATTCATCTGCAAACCTTTTATCTTTACCTGATATAGACTTCGGGGTTGTTCCACTTCATATAATCGTAGGTGAGAACGATTATATAGATGATGATAAGATTGATCTTACAGCTATGCAGGAGAATCTTTCTTCTTATAAAGGCAAGACATCGACATCAAGCCCAAGTCCTCACGAATGGGAGAATGCGTTTGGCGATGCCGATGTTGTCTTTTGTATCACCATTACAAGTTCCCTATCCGGTACATATAACAGTGCTGTTATCGCTAAGGACATCTATGAACACAATCATACCGGCAGAAAGGTATATGTTTTAGATTCTTTATCTACAGGACCGGAAATCGCACTTTTTATTGAAAAAATAGCAGAACTCATAAAAGCTGGTTTTGCTCCAGATGATATTTATAAAACTCTTCTCGAATATAAAGATAAAACACACCTGTATTTTTCTCTGGCATCTTTAAACAATTTTGCAAAGAACGGAAGAATAAGTCCGGTAATTGCAGCCGGAATCGGTTTATTAGGAGTCAGAGTCGTTGGGAAGGCAAGTGATGAAGGAACTTTATTGCCGCTTGACAAATGCAGAGGTGAAAAAAGAGCATTAAAAAAACTAATTGATCATCTTAAAGAATGTGGTTATACAGATGGAAAAATCATCATTGCTCATAACAACAATGAAGCCGGTGCATTAGAATTAAAAAATTGATTGAAAATACATTTGGAATTTTTAATGGAACGATTCAAAAAACAAGAGCCCTTTGCAGTTATTACGCAGAGCCAGGATCCCTTCTCATCGGTTTTGAAGCATCCCTTTGTAACCATAAACCATATAAAGATTGATTTTTAAAAGTCTACTACCCCTATACGCTACATGTGTGGCTATGGCAGAACACATCAGTGGTAGTGAAGATGCTTTTGTCGCCAAAATGAACGAGAAAGCACAGGTTCTTGGCATGAAGCATACACATTTTGTAAATTGCTGCGGATTAGATGCGGACGGACATTACACAAGTGCAAGGGATATCGCCTTAATGTCAAGAGAACTGATTACGAATCATCCAGACATTTTCCATTATACAACAATCTGGATGGAAAATATTACACATGTAACAAAACGAGGGGAATCTGAGTTTGGACTTTCTAATACTAATAAATTACTCCGGCATTATCAGGGCGCAACCGGTCTAAAAACCGGAAGTACCTCCAAAGCCGGCTTTTGTTTAAGCGCCACCGCAGAACGCAATCACATTTCCCTTATCGCTGTCGTTATGGCATGCCAAAGCGCAAAAGAGCGGGTAAAAGACTGTGCCTCTTTACTTGATTACGGCTTCTCTCTCTGCAAAATTTACACCGATAAACAGCCTCCCGCACTCTCCACCGTCCCCGTACATAATGGCACAAAAGAATTCATTTCCTGCAAATATAAGAAAAACTTCTCCTATGTTTTTACTTCGGAAATCAACCAAAATAACATTCAGAAAAAAGTGGTATTCCAGAAAAATCTCTCTGCTCCAATTAAGAAAAATCAAATAATTGGCAGACTGGAGTATTCATATAATAACAAAAAAATTGGGAAAGTTTCTATATTGGCTTCGGAAACAGTGGGAAAGGCAAAATATACAGATTATCTGCAAAAACTACTACTGAACTTGTAAAATAATAATTTCAGTTCAGCAAAAAACAGCTCCCAAAGAAAGAAGCTATCCTATATTGTGGTCTTAGTGAGGATTGAATGTGAGCCATTCAGCAAACATTCAACCCACAGTGACAGAGTCACAAATATAGGATATCTTCTTTCTTTGGGAGCGTCTCCTCTTGCCTATGGCAAATTACTATTTACAAAATATCAATATGTTCTCCAGCCAATGCCTTATTCATGCTTCTTACCGCACAGAACTTTCCACACATAGAGCAAGTATCCTCATGTTCTGGTTTTCTGTCATCGCGGATTGCTTTGGCTGTTTCCGGATCCATTGCACATTCCCACTGTGCTTCCCAATCTAAAACACGGCGGGCATCTGCCATCTTATCATCTATCTCTCTTGCACCACGGACACCTTTTGCGATATCGGCTGCATGTGCCGCAATTTTTGATGCCATGATTCCCTGTTTTACGTCTTCAAGATTTGGAAGTGCAAGGTGTTCTGCTGGTGTAACATAGCAGAGGAATGCAGCACCATTTTGAGCAGCGATTGCTCCACCGATAGCGGATACAATATGGTCATAACCTGGTGCAATATCTGTTACGATTGGTCCAAGTACATAGAATGGTGCTCCAGAACAAATGGTGGACTGTAACTTCATGTTTGCAGCAATCTGGTCCATTGGCATATGTCCCGGTCCTTCTACCATAACCTGTACATTTTTCTCCCACGCACGTTTGGTAAGTTCGCCAAGACGAACTAATTCTTCAATTTGACATACATCGGAACCATCGGCAAGACAGCCTGGACGGCAGGCATCTCCGAGGGAGATTGTTACATCGTATTCCTGACAGATATCAAGAATTTCATCGAAATATTCATAGAAAGGGTTTTCTTCTCCTGTCATTGTCATCCATGCAAATACAAGGGAACCTCCACGGGATACGATGTTCATTTTTCTTTTATGCTTTTTAATCTGGTCGATTGTCTTTCTTGTAATTCCACAGTGTAATGTTACGAAGTCTACACCATTTTCTGCGTGAAGACGTACTACATCAATAAAGTCTTTTGCGGTAAGAGTATCTAAGTCTCTCTGATAGTGAATTACAGAATCATAGATTGGTACTGTTCCAATCATTACAGGACATTCGGAAGTCAGTTTTTTACGGAACGGTTCTGTATTTCCGTGGGAAGATAAATCCATGATGGCATCTGCTCCCATGTTTACTGCTTCCATTACTTTTTTCATTTCTATATCATAATCTTTACAGTCTTTTGATACACCAAGATTTACATTAATCTTTGTTTTTAACATAGAGCCGACACCCTGTGGGTCTAAGCATTTATGATTTTTGTTCGCGCAGATAGCAACTTTTCCTTCTGCTACTAATGCTCTGATTTCTTCTGGTGTCATTCGTTCTTTTGCTGCAACCTTTTCCATTTCTGGAGTAATAATATTTTTTCTTGCTGCATCCATCTGTGTTGTGTAATTTCTCATCTTTTGTTACCTCCAATTTTGTAAATACTATTTATAATGCCATTTTTATAAAGCTTAACTAATCTGTTTATTTCATTACTTTATATACATTGACACTTGTCTGTTACTATGTTTACAAATCCCACATATGATTTAGCGGGCCATTTCCCTGTCCAAGATTCAGCATTGCTCTAATTGCTCCGCTGATGTATGCTTTTGCCTTTTTTACGGATTCTTCTACAGGAAATCCCTTTGCCAGATTTGCCGCTACCGCACTTGAAAGTGTACAGCCGGTTCCGTGTGTGTTTGGATTATCAATTCTTTCTTCTGGAAACCAAACGGCTTTTTCTTTTTTTTCTTCCTGCAAAAAACTCTCATAAAGCAAATCGTCCGCATTTTCTTCGCTGTGACCGCCCTTACTTAAGACCGCACAATTCCACCTGTCTGCAATGACTTTTGCTGCTTCTTCCCTTGTTTTTTATCGGTAATTTTTATCCCGGATAAAAATTCGGTTTCTGGAATGTTCGGGGTTAGCAGGGAAACTTTTGGATATAATTTCTCATATAATATCTTTCTCGTTGTTTCTTCTACTAAAACCGTACCGCTTGTCGAAATCATCACCGGGTCTGCCACTACATTTTTGATAGAATATTTTTCCAGGTATTCTGCGATAATCTCTGCCTGTTCCTTTGAAGCAATCATTCCAATTTTCACTGCATCTGGCTTTATATCTGTGAAAATGCTTTCCATCTGTTTTTTAAAAAATTCTGCTGGTACTGGCATAATCTCGGTAATTCCGACTGTATTTTGTGCGGTAAGTGCGGTAATACAAGTCATGGCATATACTTTATGAACAGTTAAAGTCTTGATATCTGCTTGAATACCTGCTCCTCCGCTCGAATCACTGCCTGCAATTGTAAGAACTGTTTTCATATTTGAAAAAGAATAATCACCTATCTCCGAAAAATCTCTCACATAAATATTAGAAAGTCTCTGAATTTCTTTCGCATTTCCCACACTGTAGGTATCGTAGATACTGCATACTGGAAATCCAGCTTCAGTAGCAGTTTTCACCGCATATAAAGAATCTTCAAATACCCATGTTTCCTCTTTTTTAGTGCCTAGCTTTTGCCTTGCAAACTCAAATACCTTCGGGCTTGTCTTTCCAGCTCCGGCTTCCTCGCAGGTAATCATTCCCGTAAAGTCCTGCCATATGCCGTTACGAATAAGCGCCGCCTTTGCCATCTCCTTATCTGTCGCTGTGGCTATAATTAACTTCACACCATTTTCTTTCAGACGTTTTACTAAGGCATAGGCTCCTGGCTTCATGACCGCTTCTTTATAGTAAAAATCTTTTACAACCTGATTGACTCCTTCTAAAATGTCTTCTGCTGATACCGAAAGGCCATACTCTTTTTGCATATAGATGGCTCCTTCTGGCAAAGATAAAGCATCCAGCCGTTCTTTTAAATCTGGCTTTGCCTTAATGCCAAGAGTAGCAAGATATCTCGCTCCTGCATTTTCCCAGATGGGCATGGAATCAAGTAAAGTTCCATCAATATCAAAGATTGCTCCTTTTATCACGATGCCTTTCTCCTTTTATTGTCTTTTCCACTAACTACCGAAAAATTATTTCAGCATTTTTTCTGTTCTGTCTTTTAAAACTTTTGTAGCAGCTTCAATATCTTTTGCCGCAAAAATAGCACTAACCACAGCGATACCGCAAATACCACTTCCCTGTAAAGATAAAATGTTATCTGCCCCGATTCCACCAATTGCAATCACTGGAATATTTACTGCCTCGCAGATTGCTTTTAATGTTTCCTTGCTGACATCTGCCGCATCTTTTTTCGTGGAAGTGGAAAATACGGCTCCCACGCCAAGATAATCCGCCCCCATTTTTTCAGCTAATACTGCCTGCTCTACTGTCTGGGCAGATACGCCAAGAATCTTGTCTTCACCAAGAATCTTTCTCACGTCATCGGCTTCCATATCACTTTGTCCAACGTGAACTCCATCCGCATCCATA
>ADJS01006552.1_pt1 | contig 15085 bp, 8 predicted proteins | sample 268128 | NCBI WGS metagenome assembly ADJS01 (sample SAMN00007486, study PRJNA43253) | human gut metagenome | isolation source: feces sample TS28 | reverse complement strand
ACGGGCGTGCAGCACTTGGAGAACTTGACGAGGCAGTTGGAAAGTCCCTGCACCACGATGCCGTCCTCGCTCTTTTCACGCATGGGAACGGCGGGGCGGGTCTTGCCCGGCTCGCCGGGGATGGGCACGGTGGCGTCGCGCTCGGCCTGCTGCTGCTTATTGAGAGCCTTGAGCTCGTCGCGGATGCGGTTGACGGCCTTCTGCGCCGAGAAGCCGCCGTAGCCGATGGCGGCATACATATCGTCGAGGTTGCCGAAGCCGGTCTTTTTGAGCAGCGTGGGGCGCAGCTCGTCCCCGGTGACAGCGGCGACGGAGATGCCGTAATGCTTGAGCTCGGATTCAAAGGCAGCGCGGCCGTTGACGATGTTCTCCTCGCGCTTTTCCTTCTTGAACCACTGGCGGATCTTGCCGCGCGCCTCGTTGGACTTGGCGATCTGAAGCCAGTCGCGGCTGGGGCCATGGGCGGATTTGCTCGTGAGGATCTCGACCACGTTGCCGTTTTTGAGCTGGTAGTCGAGCGGGACGATGCGCCCGTTGACCTTGGCGCCGACCATGGAGTTGCCGACGGCGGAGTGGACGGAGTAGGCGAAGTCGATGGGCGTCGCGCCGGTGGGGAGGTTCGTCACGTCGCCGCGCGGGGTGAAGACGAACACCTCGTCGGCGAACATATCGACCTTGAGGGTGTGGATAAATTCCTCGGCGTCCGTATTCTCCTGATTTTCGAGGAGACGGCGGACCCATTCGTAGTTCTGCTCGTTGGCGCTGCCGGAGATGCCCTGCTTGTACTTCCAATGGGCGGCGATGCCGTATTCGGCGATGTCGTGCATCTCCTGCGTGCGGATCTGCACCTCGAACATCACGCCGTCGGGGCCCATGACCGTGGTGTGGAGCGACTGATAGCCGTTGGGCTTGGGCGTGCCGATATAGTCCTTGAAGCGGCCGAGCACGGGGCGGTAGAGGTCGTGGATGACGCCGAGAACGTTGTAGCAGTCCGCGACGGTATCGACGATGACGCGGAAGGCGAAGAGGTCGAACACCTCGTCCATGGTCTTGCTCTGGGCATACATCTTGCGGTAGATGCTGTAGGGGTGCTTCATGCGGCCGTAGACGCGGCGGAAGGGAATATGGTCCTCGGTGAGCTTGCCCTCGATCTGCTTCTGGATGCGCTCCATGAACGAGCCGTATTCCTTGGACTTCTCCTCGAGGGAGTGGGTGATCTCGTTGAAGGCGGTGGGGTCGAGGTATTTGAGGGAAAGGTCCTCCAGCTCCCACTTCATGCGCTGCATACCGAGCCGGTGGGCGATGGGGGCGTAGATCTCCATCGTCTCGAGCGACTTCTGACGCTGCTTGTCGGTGGACTGATACTCCATCGTGCGCATATTGTGCGTGCGGTCGGCGATCTTGATGAGGATGACGCGGATGTCCTTGGCCATGGCCATGAGCATCTTGCGCAGATTTTCCATCTGCTCCTCTTCCTTGCTCGTGTAATGGACGCGCGTGAGCTTGGAGACGCCCTCGACCAGATCGGCGACGGTGGGGGAGAAGCGCTTGGCGATGTCGTCGTAGGTCGCGTCGGTGTCCTCGATGCAGTCGTGCAGGAGGGCGGCGATGATGGATTCGCTGTCGAGATGCAGCTCCTCGGCTACGATCTGCGCAACGGCGATGGGGTGGGTGACGAAGGGCGAGCCGTCCTTGCGCTTCTGGGTACCGTGGTGCGCGGCGGCGTAGCGGAAGGCGGCGTCGATCTGGGCGAAGTCTGCGCCGGGGTTGTAGGCGCGGATGGTCTCGACCAGATGATCGTATTGCTTCTGCACCACCTCGGGGATGGGCTGGGGGGTCTGCTCAATGGGAGCCTGCTCGATCGTTTTTACGTCGCTCATGCGCTGCTGCCTCCTTTCGTTCCGTCCAGTCCCTCGCGCAGGGCGCAGAGATAGGGGCTGGCATCAAGATCCACACGCTTGCCGCCGGTGAGACGGAGCGTGATGTATTTGTCGTGGCGCTCGACGGTCACGAGCCCGCGCTCGGCAAAAACCGCGAGGCACATGACCGTGCGCGGAAAGCTCTCCGCGCCAAGGGCCTCGGCGGAGAGCCGCCGCAGGAAGGGCAGCTCCGGAGAGGTGAGCGTGCCGTCCACCTCGCGCTCGAGCGCACGCCAGACGCGCACGAACTGCTCGCGCGAGGGCAGGAGCTTCGCGGCCTCCTTCGCGCTCACGCCGCCGCCGCGGATCAGCGTGCGGCACAGCTCAAGCTGCTCGGCCTCGCGGGCGCCGGGGTCGTGCGCGCTGCGCAGATCGACGAGCTGGAGCTGCAGGGAGCGGCTGCCGCGGAATTCATTGATCTGAAGGTAGAAGGCGGCGTCCACGCGCTCGCCGACGGTCAGGCCGCATTCCGCGGGGGTGACGGAGAAGAAGATGCCGTCGAAGCTCGTGTGGCCCTTCTGGAGCCGGAGCTTGAGATGCTTGTTCTGTCCTACGCTCTGCATGGACTCCAGCCGCGCGCCGCGCAGGCAGAAAACGGGGCGGTTGTTGCCCGCGCCGTAGGGCTCGAGACGGGAAAGCTCCTCGACCTCCTGAAGCGTGATGAGGCTCGGGCGGGTGAGGGCGGCGTCGATCTCCAGCGAGGAGACGGGGGCCGAGTCGCCGCAGTGGGTGCGGACGTATTGATTGATGCGCTTGCGGAAGGCGGGGATATTCTCCTCCTTGATGGTGAAGCCCGCGGCGAGCTCGTGCCCGCCGAAGCCGACGAGCAGGTCGCTGCACGCCTCGAGCGCGGCAAAGAGGTTGAAGCCGCCATAGCTGCGGCAGGAGCCCTTGCCCATGCCGCCGGCGAGGTGGATCATGAAGCTGGGACAGGAGAATTTTTCGGAAAGACGCGAGGCGACGATGCCGACCACGCCCTGATGCCATTCCTCGCTCGAGAGCACGAGCGCGTTGCGCTCGGTGGGGGCGAGGGTGTCCATCTGCTCGATGGCGCAGCGGAAGATATCCTGCTCGACGCTCTGGCGCTCGCGGTTGAGGTCGCACAGCTCGCGGGCGAGCCGCTCGGCCTTGGCGGGGTCCTGCGTGAGCAGGAGCTCGGCGGCCAGCTCCGCGCGGCCCATGCGCCCGGCGGCGTTGATGCGGGGAGCGAGGACAAAGCCGATCTGCACGGAGGAGACCGGACGTCCGGTCAGGCCGGCCTCGCGCAGCAGCGCGTGAAGGCCCGTGAAGTCGCTGCGGTCGATGCCCTCAAGACCGCATTGGACGATGGTGCGGTTCTCGCCCTCCATGCGCATGACGTCGGCAATGGTGCCGATGGCGGCAAGGGTGCAGTAGCGGGAGAAGAGCGCGTTTTCGCGCTCGGCGCCGCCGAGGGCGAGGACCAGCTCGAGCGCGACGCCGACGCCAGCAAGATGCTTGAACGGAAAGCCGCAGTCCGGGCGGTGGGGGTCGACCACGGCGCAGGCGGCGGGCAGCTCGTCCTTACATTCGTGGTGGTCGGTGATGACGAGATCGACGCCGAGCGTGGCGGCAAAGGTGGTCTCCTCCACGCCGGTGATGCCGCAGTCCACGGTGACGATGAGCGTGACGCCCTGCTCGGCAAGCGCGCGGATCGCATCGCAGCCGAGGCCGTAGCCCTCCTCAATGCGGCGGGGAATGTGCATGAGCACCGCCGCGCCGCGGGAGCGGAGATAATCGGTCAGAAGGCAGGTGGAGGTGATGCCGTCCACGTCGTAATCGCCGAACACGGCGATGGTCTCGCCGCCGGTAAGCGCGCGGTCGATGCGCGCCACGGCCTTGTCCATGTCGCGCATGAGGAAGGGGGAGTAGACCAGCGAGCGTTCGCGGTCGAGATGCGCGGCGGCCTGCTCGGGCGTGACGACGCCGCGCGAGGCCAGTACGGTCGATACCAGATAGGGATAGCCTGCGTCCATCAGCGCTTCGACCGCGGCGTCATCCGTTTCCGGGATGAGCCAGCGTTCGTATTTCATGCAGTGACCTCCGATCTGTACGGCAAAAGTGCCGCGGATACTAATTCAATCTAATATTATAGCAAAGATGCGCGGAAAGGTAAAGAGAAAATATAAGGCGCGTCCTGCCGCATTTTTTGATTTTTTACGAGAAAGCTATTGACAAACGGACCTTCTCCCTGTTATACTGTCCCTTGTCCTGTCGGGCAGAATATGGCGGCATAGCTCAGTTGGCCAGAGCATTCGGTTCATACCCGAAGTGTCCCCGGTTCGAATCCAGGTGCCGCTACCAAAGAGCACGGGATGCGAGAGCATCCCGTGCGTTATATGGCCCGTTGGTCAAGTGGTTAAGACACGGCCCTTTCACGGCTGTAACATGGGTTCGAATCCCGTACGGGTCACCATTTGCGGGCTTAGCTCAGCTGGTTAGAGCGCATGCTTCACACGCATGAGGTCACTGGTTCGAGTCCAGTAGTCCGCACCAAAATGAATGACCCTACCCAATTCGAACAAGTCGATGAGACTTGTAGATTGGGTAGGGTTGTTTTATACTCTAAAAGCCTTGGTATGGCAGGAGTTTCATGAGTTGTCACGCTGAATCAAATATGAGACATGAAAATGCAAACTGTCTAAAAGTGTAGTAGAAAACGAAAAAATCAGGCGATTCGAACACGGATGTCTCATTTAACAGTTGCACAGAAGTTCTCTTCCATCTGGTATGGCGTCAGATTTTTCAATGTACGATGAGGTCGTTTGTTATTATAAAACTCAATATAGGAAGCAATGCTGGCTTGAAATGCTCTATCGGAAGGATGGTCCTTTCGGTAGAGCTCTTCTTTTTTCAGCGAAGCGAAAAATGATTCTGCGACCGCATTGTCATACGGCTTGCCGGGTTGCGAAAAGATTGCTCCGTATTGTGTTCATGCAGGATCTGTTGAAAACGATGAGAGGTATATTGTGCGCCTCGGTCGCTATGAAAAATAAGACCAGACGATGGATGGCGTTCCTCATACGCCATTTTGAATGTTGCGGTGATAAGTTGCGTACTGTTCCTTTTTGAAATTTTATGTGCGATTACTTTGCGCGAGAAAAGGTCGATAATTACGCAAATATAAAAATAGTGCTCTCCCAGTTTAAAACAAGTAACATCGCTGACCCATCTCTGATTCGGTTGTTGAGCATTGAATTGCTGCCGCAGAATGTTCTTCTTTCGTTCTGGCTCACGCAGTTTCAGATATTCCTGCTTCGCCGTTGTCCGAACACTGCTTAAGCCCATCTCATGCATGAGCCGTGAAACATATTCCGCACTGACCTGATGCCCACGCTGAACGAGAATTGTCCGAATTTTCTCTGCACCCAACACCTGTCTATATTCGTCAAACACATCACGGATGAGCTGGCAGTATTCTTGACGGCGTTTATCAAACCAGGCGTTTCCACGCTTGCTGCGTAACATATGGTTGTAAAATGTACCGCGGTCAACATCCAGTGCTTCGCATATTGTGTGAACTTCATATTTCCCGTAAAACGGCTCCAAAGCGTACAGACGATCTTTTAACGGAGCAGACGCCAGACAATCAACGGCTTTCAGAATCATAATGACATTTTGCAGCTTTTCTACTTTTCGTTGGAGTAATGCGTATTCTTGATAGGAAAATTTCAATGGCTTGCCCGCACTGTCTGTCGGAAAGGAGTTGAGCCAGCGGTACAGGGTGCTACGAGGGATATTGAGTTCATCGGAGAGTGTGGCGATGCTTTCGCCCTGCTGATAGCGTGAGATGATGGATAGCTTTTCTTCATTTGAATATTTCATGGTGATGCCCTCCTTTACCAATCAAGGATAGCATGAAAAGTGAATTAAGAATAATTCTATAATCACTTGTGGTGCGAATTAGTTTTAATCAGCTTATCTTACGAATTAAATAGTGGTCAGAGAACATGTCAATAAATACAAGTTGGTACATTTTAAATGATTTTGTATAATATGGACAAACAGAAAGAATGGGGGTATACTCAAATAAAGTAGACGATCATATACATAAGATTTTTCGATTAAGAAACTCGATGATTGAAAATATGCTCGTGGTTTATCCTAGGGAATGATTTACTAAGGTGGGTAGATAAGAATGAAGCTATCTAAACTGAAATTGTGGAATTATAGGTGCTTTGGCTCAGAAGAGCAGGTCATCTTAATTGATCAACTAACGACATTTATTGGAAATAACAGTGCGGGGAAAACTGCTGCACTGTCAGCCCTTAATTGTATGTTTTCTGAAAACAGTAATGATCGTATTCTACACAGAAGTGATTTTCATCTGCCCAAAGATATACTTCCAGATGAAATGGAACAGCAAAGTCTTTATATAGAAGCAGTATTTGAATTTGAAGAATTGCAGTCAGGAAGCAATGGTGGAGAATATGCTATACCTATCTTTTTTCAACACTTTGTTGTTGATAATCCAGGTAGGCTGCCGTATCTACGGATCCGTCTTGAGGCCACATGGGAAAAAAGCAATACTATTGACGGCTCGATTGATAGCAAGATAAGTTATATTACTTGTCCGGAGTTTGCTGAAATTGAAGAGGGCAATCGAACAAATGCGTCTCGACGGGATCTGGACAAGATTCGAGTGATTTATGTCCCAGCAGTCAGAGATCCTTCTAAGCAGCTGAAAAATGCATCTGGTACGATGATGTATCAGATCATGAGCAGCATCAACTGGAGTGAGGAGACAAAAGGAAACGTTAAAGCCAAAATTAAGGAATTAAATGAACAATTTGAAGAAGAAAAAGGCGTTTCTATGTTTGGCACGTCGCTGGGAAAGCAGTGGAAAACCTATGATTCTGATGAGCGATATTCGACAGCCAGCTTAAGATTCAACAGCGCTGATATTGAAACATCTATCAGAAAAACAGAGGTTGTTTTTGAACCGACAGAAACGGGAAAAGAGTATACGATAGACCAGATGGGAGATGGTCTGCGATCTTTGTTTTATATATCTTTGGTTGACAGCATATTGGATGTTGAAGGTCAAATGGTGAGAGAAATAGAGATAGATCCAGAACATACCTCTTTCAATAGAAAACCACCCATTTTGACGATTGTAGCCATTGAAGAGCCTGAAAATCACATCGCTCCACATCTGCTGGGGAAATTGGTGGGGAATTTGAAAGATATTGCAGGCAAAAACAATGCGCAAGCAATTATGACATCCCATTCTCCTGCGATTGTTAAGCGGATTGATCCAGAGAATCTCAGATACTTTAGATTAGACAGGGAGTTGCTGGCATCAAAAGTAAGATGCATTACTCTGCCGGATGAAGAACGTATGCAGGATCAATATAAATATATCAAGGAAGCGGTGAGAGCCTATCCTGAACTGTACTTTGCAAAGCTTGTTATTTTAGGAGAAGGAGATAGTGAAGAAATTATCCTGCCGAAGTATTGGGAAGCCATACATGGGAACACAGATGTTAGTGGAATATCGATAGTTCCACTTGGAGGTCGGCATGTCAACCACTTCTGGAGATTGCTGAATGACTTGGAAATCCCATATATTACATTGCTCGATTTGGATCGGGAACGAGATGGTGGTGGTTGGGGACGTATCCAATATGTGCTTAAGCAGCTCATTGCAAATGGATACGACAGAAATGTACTACTCAACACCACTGATAGCGGGATTCTAACTGATGCCGAGTTCGAAGGAATGGCGGGCTGGAATGTATCTGCTATAACAGCAATGCAGACTTGGATAGCATGGCTTGAAAAATATAATGTTTTCTTTTCCGCACCGTTGGATATCGATTTTATGATGCTGGAACAGATGGGAGATACGTATAAGGCAACTTTGGATACGAGAGAAGGACCTTGTATTGATATTGCCCAGAGTGGAAAGAAAGAACGTATTACAAAAATTGAAAATGATGGTGAAATACACTCGGAGTATGAAACTCGAATCTTAAAAGACATAAAAAACACACTAAAAGAAGAAGGCGGTGATGGACATACCTACTCGCCCGAACAGCAAAAACTCATGGTATGGTACACATATTTCTTCTTGAACAGAGGAAAACCGTCTACACATATTGCAGCACTATCTCAATTAAGTGACGAGGAGTTAAAAGAAAATGTACCGCCGGTTTTGCAACGTTTAATTGAAACTGCTGATCACATTCTAAAAGGTGATAAGAATGAAAATTGTGCATCCTGATAAATGGTTGCCTTGCGACGGGATCTCGTTAGAGGAAGCTGCGGATACAGCCGTTCGCTGCAGTGACAGACATGTACTGGTTGTTGCGGGGCCAGGCGCAGGAAAAACGGAATTGTTGGCGCAAAAAGCAGCATTTCTATTTCAGACAAATCAGTGCAGAGAGCCTCAAAAGATACTTGCTATCAGTTTCAAGACGGATGCTGCACAGAATTTGAAAGAACGCGTGGAAAAGCGATGTGGCACAGATATAAAAGGTAGATTTGTATCAATGACATACGATGCATTTGCCAAAAATATTCTTGACCACTTTCTATATGCACTGCCTGATGAACTTCGCCCGGCCACCGATTATCTGGTGAATGATCCCGATATAATTGATGCAGCGTTTCATTGTGCGGGATTCAAAAACCCTAATGGCTTCACGCAGTCTAGGCTGAAAACTGAATATGATGATATTCTGTCACGAATTAGTCTTCCTTTAACAGGAGATGGATTAGGGCATAAAGTGTGGCCACTATTGTTAAAGGGATTCAACGGAAATAAAGCGACTTTGACATTTAAGATGATCATGATGCTTGCCATGTATATTATTGAAACGAACCCGTATATTAAGCAAGCCTTACAGATGACGTATTCATTTGTGTTCCTTGATGAATTTCAGGACACAACGGCAATTCAGTATGCGTTTGTAAAGGAGTGTTTTTGGAATTCTGGTACCAAGGTAACATCTGTGGGAGATAACAAGCAGAGAATCATGGTATGGGCCGGGGCAGTAAAAACGATATTTAATGACTTTTATAGAGAACTGAATCCGAAATGTATACGCTTGATAATGAATCATCGTTCTGCACCCAGATTAGTTGCATTGCAAAAGGCAATGTATGAATCTTTAAAAGAAAAGGCAACAGAAGTATGTGCTTCTGGCAACTGGGCCGAGGATGATGGGAACATTGCACTTTTTATTGCAGACAATGAACAACTGGAGGCTGCTGCTGTATCGAAGGATATACTATTGAAAATCTCAAATGGTGTAGAACCACACGATATTTGTATTCTCTGCAAGCAAAAGCCGCAGGACTACGCTTCGGCGATTATTGAGGAGTTGGAGAAACACGGTGTACGGGCGCGCATTGAAACTGGCTATCAGGATCTTATCAAAGAACCAATAGTAGATTTGTTTATCAAATTCATGATATGCGCTGACAGCAGAAAACACCCAAATGAATGGACTTTTATAGAAGAGTTACTGGTTGAGCTTTGGGGAATTAGCGGGATGCGGGAAAATGATACTTTTGATGAAATGCAGAGGAAACTGTCTGCTGTAGTGAACGTTGTTAAGAAGAATATTCAGCAAAAGCTTGATACAGAGCAATGGCACAGTACTTTGAATAGTATTATTGATTTTTTTGGCATTGGAAATATAAAGGCGAAATTCCCGGCGTATAAACAAGGTACTTACTTTATGAATGTAATCAACCAATTTGAAAGTCTCTTTTTTGAGGAATATGTAGCCGCACACGGAGTATGGAACTTAGCGATTGAAAACTTTCGCGGAGATCATTCCGTTCCTATCATGACAATTCATAAAAGTAAGGGATTAGAATACAATGCTGTATATTTTATTGGATTAGAGGATTCCGCTTTTTGGAATTTTAGAAATCAACCAGATGAGGATAGATGTACATTTTTTGTGGCGCTATCACGTGCAAAGGCGTCTGTTACATTTACATTTTGCAAAAAACGAACTGGCATGAAGTGCCCTATGCAAAGACACAACGCGATTAACGAATTTTTTGATTTATTACAAAGGCCTGGAATTGCAGAGGTAAAGCGTTTCCAAAACCGCTAACTGATTTCACGCACTTGAAATTACAAAAGCGCTGCGAGACAATGATTTGTGCCTACATCTTTTTTGTCAACACATGGCAGAAATGACCGGAAATCGAAAGATTTCCGGTCGTTTTCTATGCACATTTTAGACTGGATTTTCTGCTATATTCGCGTGTTTTCGCCGCTTTTCCAACAAATATGTAATTTTTCAGAAACAACCTTTTATCAAGTCCGAAACAAGTTTGAAACGACTTTCTGACAGGTTTTGAGCAAAAAATAGAGCAAACTGTTGCACTTTTGTTGCACCTGTGTTGCACCTATTTGATATGGCAATATTGGACAATGTTTTATTGACATTTTGCTGTTTTTGGTATAAAATGCATATATTATCAAAGAGAGTTATTTCAATGGGGCACACAATTTTTCATTGCTTCGTAGTTCCAAAACAGCTGCATGATAGGCATAAGGAGTTTAATGATCGTCAATGGAGCGAATCAAGCAGATGCGGCTGCAAAATAAAAGCATTTGCAAATTTATGACATAAGGAGGGTCCCACTATGTTGATGGAACAGGAAGCTCCCCTGCTTTTTCATACCGTATTTGCCGGGGCGGTCATACTGACTGTGGCGTATCTGCTGCATTGGCGGAGCCATTCTCCGCAAAAAAAGCCGCTCGAGCTGATCCTTTATTTTGTCCTTTTACAGATCCCGGCCTACATCTTGGTCTTCTACGCTATGATGTGTCCCCGGTCCGGAGACAGGACCTTCGCTTTCGCAATGGGAGGTCTTTGCTGGCTGATCGGAATTCTGGTTCTCATGCAGGGGATTCGCGATCTGTTGGATCATAACACAAATAAAAAGGATCCGCCCAAATGAACAGCAATATGGAGAGGAGTACCTCAAAAAGATACTCCTCATTTTTTACCGTATCAATCTTCATCGGGCCATTCGCTCTCCGGCACGGGCCGGTCGGGCAGCTCGCCTATCCGATGGAATGCTGCTGAGCAGAGAGGTATACATAAAGCCAAAGGGCGCGTTCTTTTGAACGCGCCCTTGCTGTTTAGCCGGACAGCTCCCGGATCTCGTCCTGAATGAGGCGGCCCGCCGCGGCGGCAAGCTGGTCGATGCGGCGAATGCGCGCGAGGTCGCGGCCATAGATGGCGTTCGCCGCCGGAACGCTGGTGTTCTCGCCCATGAACACCGCGGCGACGCGGATGCCCTGCGCGCGCAGGGCGCGGACCTCGGCGGCGGTGTCGTCGATGCCGGGCTGCCCATCGTAATCGCGGCTGAGCGGAATTTTGCCGCTTGGAAGAATTTTGTGGCTGTCGTTCGGGCTGGCGTCGGTGAGCAGGATCAGCAGGTGCTTGTCCGCGGGAGCCGATTTCATCAGCTCGCCCATGCCGCGCAGAGCCAGACCGTCGCGGTTCCAGCCCGCGGCAAAGTAGTCGAACACGCGATGCTCGCCGTTTTTGTCCCCGAAATCCTTCAAAACGCGCAGCACCGTGTAGCCGCGCAGGCTGCAGAAGCCGGTCACGCGCACGGGAATGCCGCAGGAGACAAGGCTTTTGGCGAGAAGATAGCCCTGAATGGCGATGCTCTCCTGACAGTGCAGGCGCGAGGCCGAGGCGTCGAGCATCAGGTCGACGGTGAAGCCCGCGCGGCTCTCCTCATCCTTGCGGAGAAAGACACGGCTGTCGTGCAGCACCGGTGCGCGCCAGACGCGCGTACCGTCCAGCCGCCCCTCGCGGGCGAGGATGTCCTCGGGCTGCTGATGGATGAGCATACAGTTGCGGATCTGCTCCGTCAGGCGCAGGAGAGCATTCTGATGCAGCGCACTGTCGCGGACGTAGGCGGCGCGGTTGCGCTTGGCCTGCTCGGCGGCCTGCTCGAAAAGGCGCTGCGTGTCGGCACGCATGGGCTGGCCCGGCACGCGCTCGCCGCGGGTGAACCAGAGATGACAGCCGAGGTGATCGCCGGTGCAGCAGCGCTGCTCGATGCGCGCGAGCGCCTGCGGGGAATAGAGGCTGCGGCCGAAGCAGCGCTCGATGTAGTCGTGATCCTCCGCTTCGCGCTCGTTCGAGCGAAGCTGGGCGCGCAGCGCGTTGGACGCGCGCACCATGCCGTTCTCGCCGGCGACCGCGGAGCGGCCGACGGTCAGCTCGTCGGTGCGGACGATCTCGACCGGCAGGAGCTTGGTGAGCAGCGGCGCCCAGCGGTCGCTGAAATGAAGGCGGAACGGTGATTTTTTATGGGGCGTGCCGTCAAATTGCAGGTATTTCTCAAACGCCGCGCGGACAGCGGCCTCCAGATCGTCCGCGTCGAGCGTGCCCGGGCAGGCGAGGGCCTCGGAGAGTCCCTTTTCCCACGGGGCGAGCAGCGGCGGCTTCTGCCCAAGGACAGATCTCCAGCGGGCGGACTGGAGCGAATAGACGAGCTGGTTCTTGTCCATCCACTCCTGCCGCGAGAGCTGATATTCCGAGGCAAAAAATTCTGCGGCGTGGGCGCGGCGCAGCTCCGTGAGCACGGGGCGGACGGGAAGCTCCTTTTCATAGACGGCGTTTTCCAGCGCGAGCCACGCGAGGTCGTCGAACGCGGAGCGCCGTGTGTCGTCCGCCCAAAGGGCGAAGAGACGGCGCGGCATCTCGTCGCCCAGCCACTTGCGGACCAGACCGATGACGCAGTTCATGTAGAAGTCCGGCGTGCCGTCGGCCTTGAGGGCGAGGAACTGCGGCTCAAATTGATAGTCGCCGCAGGCGGTCCAGACCAGATTGATGGCGCGGCGCTGGTTGGCGCTGTAGCTGTCGGTTTCCATATCAGTCGGTGAACAGGCGGCTGCGGTCGAGCTTCGCGGGGATGCGCGCGGCGATAACGTCGCGGATGAGGCTCTGCTCGTAGGCGTCGAAGGCCTTGTTGGTGATGCCCATGTCGAGCGCCGTACCGGCGCTCACGCCGCGGCGGATCAGGCGCAGCGCGTCCAGAAGCCCGCGCAGATCGAGCGCCTTGGAGGAGATCTCCGCGCTCCCGCACTTCTTTTGCAGGTCGAGAAAGAGCTGCACGAGCTGTCCGCGGCACTTTTTCTCCAGCGTGGGAAACTCCTCACCGAGCAGACGGTCCAGACCGTCCTCCGCGATGGGCGGCATCTGAATGACGACAAAGCGCGAGGTGAGCGCTTCATTCAGCTCGCGCGTGCCAGCGTAGCCGTAGTTCATCGTGCCGATGAAGCGCGCGGCGGGGGCGACCGTCACGCGGTCGTAGCCGGGGACGTCGATGGCGCGGCGAAAGTCCAGCGCGGCGTGCAGCACGGCAAGAGCCTCATTTTTGGCCATGTTGATCTCGTCGAGCACGCCGAAGCCCCCGTGCTTCGCACAGAGGTAGACGGGGCCGGGGCGGAAGGTCACCTGTCCGTTTTCAAAGGTGTCCATGCCGATGAGTCCGGCGGCGTCCATGCTGACGTGGAAGGAAACGTCCCACGCGGGGCGGCCGAAGGCCTGCGCCAGATTTTCAGCCAGCACGTTCTTGCCGGTCGCCTTGCTGCCGGCGAGCAGCAGGTTCTCGCCGCACAGCAGCGCGGCGATGGCGGCCTCCCAGACCTCTTTCCCATAATAATGATAGCGCGGCTGCGGGATGCGGCCCTGCAGCGCCGGCTCGGCGGGGTATTGTGCGCAGTAGGCGCGGACGCCGTCGAGCAGCGCGGGGCTGATGTGCTCCTGCTCTAAAAATTCCAACAAGCTCTCCTCATCCTCTCTTTCGGAAATGCGCGCGTCGCGCGCTTCGTTTCGGCCTCATCATAGCACAACGCGAGGGCTTTGCAAGCCCTTTTTCCGTCAAAATTTCGGACGGCTGCGGCGCGTTTCCTGGACGCTTTGGCGCGAGCGGCGCAAAAAAGAACGCCGCCCGCGGGCGGCGCTCTCTGAACGGCTCAGTCTTTTGTAAGGATGATGGGCATGGCGGTGGTCTCGCTCTCGCCGTCGGCGCTGTTGTTGGCGGAGGGCATTATCTCGCGCGTGAGCAGCGCCGAGAGCCGCGTGCCGTCGGTCAGCTCCGCATGGAATACGACCTGCAGCTCCGCACCGTAGGGAAGGCCAAATTCCACGCCCTCTGCGCCATAGATGCTGTAAAAGCCGGCGGTGCTCTCATCGGGAATGTCGCTGATCCACCACAGTACGGCGGAGCGTTCGTCGTCGACCTCCATGAACCGGAGCGTGCTTTGCGCGGCGCTCTTTCCGTCCACCCGATAGTCGAGCCACGCGGACCGGACGTCGGCATCATAAGCGCCGAGGTAGAGGTTCGCGGTGCGGTGGTCCTCGTCCTCCCAGCCCCTGACGCTGCACCGGATGTCCGAGCCGGAATAGGAACGGCTGAGGACGTAGCCGAAGGAAAGATCCTCATAGAGCTTCGGCAGCGCCTCGTCGGCAAAGCCGGGCAGGTCGCGGATCGTCTCGAGCTGACGCTCACCGCCGGTATCGTAGGCGGCGGTGGCTTCGAAGCCATCATCGTTCATCGAAAGCACGGTTTCGCCTCGGTAGACGTCGTACTCGTCGCGGACCAGCTCGACGGCGGTCGTTCCGTCGTCGGAGGCAAGGGAGCGGAGACGGAGGGAGACGGCAAGGTCGTCCTGCACCGTCTTGGGCTGGAGGGCGAAGGCAACCGTGCAGGTGTAGGCGTCCAGGTCGAAGCGCTTGACCGTGTAGTCGAACTGTGCGGTCAGCGTGGCGCTCTCCTCCATCGCTTCGCGCACGGAGCTGCTGATGCCCGCGATCTGCGAGGAAAGGCTGGACTGCACGCTCATGATTTGTGATTGCAGAGAGCCGACCTGCCGCTCGAGCTGCTTGACGCGGTGGTTATTGTAGAGTGCCAGACCGACGGCGAGGGCGAGGCAGACCGCCGCCGCGCCGAGAAGGAGCTTTTGCCGGCGAACCTTCTTCGGCGCGGCAAGGGTATCCTGCGCAGGCGCGGGCGTGGAAGAGTCGACAGACGAGGCGGCCTTGGCGTCACCCTTTTCCGCTTCCTCAAGGCTCAAAAGCTCATCGACGCTCACGCCGTAGAGACGGCTGAGCTCCACGAGCTTGCTCAGCTCGGGCTGGGCGGCGCCC
>ADJS01017619.1_pt1 | contig 15183 bp, 13 predicted proteins | sample 268128 | NCBI WGS metagenome assembly ADJS01 (sample SAMN00007486, study PRJNA43253) | human gut metagenome | isolation source: feces sample TS28 | reverse complement strand
TGCCGTCTATGCAGAAAACTCGATTCTGCATCACAGAATGTGGAGACAGCTCAACACCGACGAAGTAGCAGAACCGAATGCTTTTGCAATTCAGGCAACGATTGCAGCTTTTCAATACGGGGAAGAATGGCTCGATGAGCTGCGGGAATATGTGGAAAAGAACAAGCAGTATGTGACAGAATTTCTGCAGGAGAAAATTCCACTCATCCATCCGGTTGCAGGAGATGCTACTTACCTCATGTGGCTGGACTGCCGCAAAATCACGGAGAGTGGCCGGCAGTTTGCAAAATTTATCCGCAAAACCAGCGGTCTGTATGTCAGCGGAGGCAATCAGTATGGCAAGGGAGGCGAAGGATTTTTGCGCGTGAATGTGGCTACCTCCAAGCTGGTTGTTGAAGATGGAATGCAGCGTCTGTATGAGAGCGTTGATGCATGGCTGAAAGAAGAAAAGATATCAAAATAAGAATAATTCCTGATTTTAAGCAAACCTTAAAGGTTTGCCCCATTGGAAATTAAGAAAAAAACCGCTACAATGTATCTATGATTAATCATGAATACGAGGTGGCGGTTTTTTTATGTATAATGTTTTAGTTTGTGACGATGAAAAGGATATTGTTTCTGCTTTGCAGATTTATTTAAAAAGTGAAGGATACCAGGTGTTTTCGGCTTATAACGGAAAGGAAGCCTTAAAAAATTATAAACCGGGAGGATATCCAGCTGGTTCTGATGGATATTATGATGCCGGAAATGGACGGGATAGAAGCGATGTGCAAAATCCGTGAAATTTCCAATGTTCCGGTGATCTTACTGACGGCCAAAAGTGAGGATACCGATAAGGTACTCGGACTTACCGTGGGCGCGGACGATTATGTGACGAAACCATTCAATCCAGTGGAACTGCAGGCGAGAGTGAAATCCCAGATCCGGCGGTATATGCTGCTTGGAAGCGGACAGAAGGTGAGGACAAAACTGTCCGCCGGCGGCATCGAGCTGGATGATAAATTAAAGGAAGTCACCCTGGACGGAGAACCTGTGAATCTGACCAGAACAGAGTACGATATTTTAAAACTTCTGATGGAACATCCGGGGGAAGTATATTCACCGAAACAGATTTACGAGGCCGTATGGAAAGGCAGCCCGTGCGGTGTCGAAAACACGGTAGCCGTACATATCCGGCACCTTCGGGAAAAAACTCGAATATAATCCTGCGGAGCCACGCTATTTAAAAGTCGTGTGGGGACGGGGATACAAGATGGAGGATGTAGAAAATGAATGAGAAAAAGGATAAAAAATCCAAAAAGCCGGAATGTGTGTCCAAAAACTGGAAATCATCGCAGGGCATCAGATTACTGGCTATGGTACTTGCGATTGTAAGCGGATTTTTTGTGGCCGTGACCGGTGTGATAACAGTTACATTAGGCATGACCAGTGATTTGCAGGGCTCACAGAAAGACATTGAAAAAACACTGGATACAGAGCTGCTTAGAAGCTATGCGTACTGGATGGGTGATGCGGTTACCGGCATTTCAAAAAAGCAGGACGAAGCAGATGCCCTGAAAAAATTTGATGACGGAAATATCGTTTATTCACTTGTCAAAAAGAGCCGAAAGGAAAAGAAACCGAACTTGTCTGTGGAAATAATACCGGTACCTTAAATAAGGAAAATGCACTTGCCTGGCTGAAATTTACAGATGAAAATGAGTTTCATACCAATGATCGTTCTTTCTGGGATATGCTGCTTGGGAGAAACAGGGGACAGTACATGCAAAAAGTCAAGCATTATACGCAGGTGGATCATTTTATCTATGATAATGGTGTGATTTATTGTTATGCGGGCGATACCCTGTTTCGGATCAATTCCTTTTCTTTTTACGCGGTTCCAGAGGAGTCGGATCTTGAACCGTATGTGGAATATACTTACCGGGAATCGGACGATGGTGGCAGATATTGCGCGGAAAATGGAGAACAGCTGAAAAAAGGTAAGCTCGAACCGTATTTAAAATCATCCGAACTGCGGTTTGATTTGATGGGTTAGAGGCAGGTTACTTATGGTCAAAAAAAGGATGGAATTTATCCGATCCGGCAGGAATCCATTGCGGACACCTATGCGAAAGCAAAGGTATTCCAGTGGCAGGATTTTTCATTTGCATACGAAGATCAACAGGGGCGTATTTATTATAATCCACATCAGGAGAAAGAGGCGACGGAATATACGCTTTATCTTACGGCAGCGGATTCCCTGAAGGGAAGCACAGCTACGGTATCCTCTTTGTTTTCACCGGAAGTCGGAGGTGAAACCCATATCGTGATTGATTCCGGGAAAACACAGTTTTTCCAGAAAGCACACACACTTGCAGGCGTTGTGGTACAGCTGCGGAAGACATCGGGGTGGTGGCTGCTTTTGAGCGCTCTTGTATGGCTGGTTTCGCTTGGCGTTTTGTTTGTATCGGCAGGATGGAAAAAAGGGTTTGATACGGTACAGATTCGAAGGATTGACCGTATACCATTTGGTATTTATACAGGAATCTCAGGACTTGCGTTTTTGGGCTGCGGTATGGTATGCCTTTATATGGGAGATCTGCTTATGCAAAATGCAGGAATCGTATTCTGTATTTCATTTTTTGCAATTGCATTTGCATTGGCAGAGCTGATTGTGTATGAATATGTGATCAGTATCATTGTAAGAATCCGTGCAGGAAAATTCTGGCATTATACGCTTTTGCGTCTGCTTTTAAACCCGTTTCGCCGGATAAAAAGAGAACTGCATGAAATCAGGCTGGCACTTTTGGCAAGTCTGTCTATGACGGTAAAAGTCACAGTTGTATTTCTTGTGGTCTTCCTGATAGAAGCATTTCTTTTACTGTGTGCCGGAGCGGATGGCGGAATTATCATGGTCTATCTCCTCTGGAAAGTTGTGGAATACGGCGTACTGTTAAAGATTGTGGTGCAGTTTCGACAGATATTCGACGGAGGGGAACGGATTGCAAAAGGTGATTATTCGCATCCGATTGATACGGGAAAAATGATGTATGAGCTGCGTGCACATGCGGAAAACTTAAATAATGTACAGACCGGAGTTGCAGCGGCGGTAGAAGAAAAAATGAAGAGTGAGCGGTTTCGTACCGAACTGATCACCAATGTCTCCCATGATATTAAAACACCGCTTACTTCCATTATCAACTATGTGGATCTGATCAAAAAGGAGCCGACAGAGAGTGAAACAATGCGGGAGTACATTGAGGTGCTTGACCGACAGTCCAACCGTCTGAAAAAGCTTATTGAGGATCTGATGGAGGCATCCAAAGCATCTACCGGAAATCTTCCGGTGAATCCGGAAGTATGTGATGCAACGGTCGTTCTGACACAGATTGTTGGGGAATTTTCAGAAAAGGCAGAGGCAAATCAGCTGGAGATGGTTGTAGAATGTCCGCAACCACCCGTTGAAATCTATGTGGATGGCAGACATTTGTGGCGGATCATTGACAACCTGATGGGAAATATATGTAAGTATGCACAGCCGGGAACACGTGTGTATGTTACGCTGGAAAAATTTCACGGAATGGTGATTATGACCTTCCGCAATATTTCGAAGGATCGACTGAAAATGACCAGCGAGGAACTTTTCGGAAGATTTGTCCGTGGAGACAGTTCCCGGAATACGGAAGGACACGGACTGGGGCTTTCTATCGCAAAAAGCCTGACCGAGCTGATGCATGGAAATCTTGCGGTGCAGATGGACGGCGATCTGTTTAAAGTAATTCTCAGTTTTGAGGAATATCAGGAGGATAAGAAGCAGTAAAGACCAAAAACTCCTCGGTTGTATTTCTATATGCCATGTGCTATAATGTGGGACGTCTAAATACAGAATATAAACGGAGGACAAATCTGTGAAAATAATAATCGCCGGTGATGGCAAGGTCGGACTCACGCTGACGCAGAAGCTTTCTGCGGCAGGACATGACCTGACTTTGATCGATTCGAACCAGCGTGTGCTGGATTCGAGTGTGGAGCGTTACGATGTTATGGGGGTACAGGGAAACTGTGCCTCCATGCGCGTGTTGGAGAGTGCGGATGTGAAAAAGGCGGATCTGCTCATTGCAGCCACCAGTTCGGATGAAGTCAATCTGCTCTGTGGTATGACTGCCCATGGTCTGAATCCGAGAATTCACACCATTGCAAGAATCCGCAATCCCGAATACGGCAAGCAGATTTTTACCATGCGGGATGTCTATTCCCTTTCGCTTATGGTGAATCCGGAAAAACAGGCGGCGCGCGAGATTGAACGGCTGATTCGCTATCCGGGCTTCCTGCAGAGGGAAACATTTGCAAAAAGCCGTGTGGAAATCGTGGAGCTGCGGATTCAAAAAGGAAGTAAACTCTGCGATGTGGCACTGATGAATCTGGAAAATGTTGTCAAATGCAAGGTGCTTGTCTGTGCAGTGAGCCGTGGAGGGGTTGTGGAGATTCCATCCGGACATTTTATTCTCCGGGAGGGGGATCATCTGTTTATTACGGCAACTGCTGAGATGCTGACACAGCTTCTGCGCAATCTTGGCATTATCACGCACAAGGCAAAGCGTGTAATTATCTGCGGTGGCGGAAGAATCGGTTATTATCTGTCGACCTGGCTGGCAAAAGAAGGTGTCAGTGTGCTGCTGATTGAGCAGGATGAAGCGCGCTGTGAAGAATTATCCGGCAAACTTCCACCGGAAGTATGTATCATACACGGGGATGCCAGCAGTCAGTTTCTGCTTGAAAGTGAAGGCATCCATGATTGTGACGCCGTTGTAACCATGACCGGCATGGATGAAATGAATATGATTATTTCGCTGTATGCGCAGACCTGTGGAGTGCCACAGGTGATCACGAAAGTCGGTCATATGGAAAATAACAGTATGCAGGACAGTCTGGGACTTGGCAGTGTGATCTGCCCGAAAGAACTCTGCTGCAATACGATTGTCCGTTATGTCCGTGCCATGCAGAATACAACAGGTGCAGCACTGACACTGCACAATATTGCAGAAGGACAGGCAGAGGCATTGGAGTTTGTCGTAGATGCCGACACAAAACATATCGGGGAACCATTGCGTAATATCCGCCTGAAACGCAATATACTGATCGCATGTATCAGCCATGGAAGTAAAACGGAGATTCCAAACGGAGATTCCATGTATGAGGCTGGAAATTCCGTGATTATCGTTGCAAAGGGCGGGATGACACTTTTGCAGCTGAATGATATTTTCGAATGAGGATGCTATGAATTATAAAATGATGGGAAAATTTCTTTCCCAGATCTTAATTGTGGAAGCAGGGTTTATGGTTCCGGCACTTTTAATCAGTCTGTATACCGGAAGCAGGGCAGCAGTTTACGGGTTTGGGCTGTCCATTCTGATCACTGCCGGAGTCGGTGCCTTAATGTATTATTTTTGCAGAAATTCCACCCGTTCGTTTTTTTGCGAGGGAAGGGATGGTCTGCGTAGCCGGAAGCTGGATTGCAATCAGTTTTTTCGGGTGTCTGCCATTTTGTTTTTTCCAGGGAAATTCCAAACTTTGTCGATGCCCTGTTTGAAATTGTATCGGGATTTACAACCACAGGTTCTTCGATTCTGGGAGATGTGGAAGCACTTTCTCCCGGAATTATGTACTGGCGGAGTTTCAGCCACTGGCTGGGTGGCATGGGGGTACTTGTATTTCTTCTGGCACTTTCTCCGAACGGAGAGAGAGGCAAAGGGTATACCATGCATCTGCTGCGTGCGGAGAGTCCGGGACCGAATGTGAACAAGCTGGTGCCGAAAATGCGTACAACAGCAAGAATTTTGTACGTCATATACATGGTGCTGACATTCATCAATTTCCTGTTTCTCCTGTTGGGAAAAATGCCGGTTTTTGATGCCGTATGTACCGCTTTTGGAACGGCCGGCACAGGTGGATTCGGAATCCGGAATGACAGTATTGCAGGATACAGCCCATATATACAGAATGTATGTACGGTCTTCATGTTTTTGTTTGGAATCAACTTCAGCTGTTATTATCTGCTTTTAGTCCGGCATGTAAAGGAAGTGCTCAAAGATCAGGAACTGCGGCTGTATATCATCATATTTGTGGTCAGTATTCTTTTAATTACGTTCAATGTCCGGGGACTGTACGGCTCCTGGGAAGAGACGATCCGCCATGCGGCATTTCAGGTTTCCTCTATCATGACGACGACCGGGTTTGCAAGCACGGACTTTGATTTGTGGCCCGGATTTTCGAAAGCACTGTTGCTGTGCCTGATGTTTGTCGGTGCCTGTGCAGGCAGTACGGCAGGAGGGCTTAAGATGGGAAGACTTCTTCTGATTCTGAAAAACCTGCGCAGAAATATCCGCAGAATTTTAAGCCCGCAGCGTGTGGAAGTGGTGCGCATGAATGGAAACCGGATCGGGGAGGATGTATTAAATAATACAAATACCTATCTGGCGGCTTACGGTGTGATTTTAGTCGGAAGTTTTCTTTTGATTTCTATTGATGGACTGTCTATGACAACAAATGTGTCTGCGGTTGCTGCGTGCTTTAACAATATCGGACCGGGATTTGATGTGGTGGGACCTACCTGTAATTTTTCGGTGTATTCCTGGTTTTCCAAACTTGTGCTGATTTTTGACATGCTGGCCGGAAGACTGGAAATTTTCCCGATGCTTGTTCTCTTTTCAAGAAGTACCTGGAGACATAAATAATTGAATGGATTTCTCAATTATTTTATGATAAAATAGTAGGGTGCTTTTACACAACAATAAAATATGGAGGAGAGAACATGTTAGAGAAAATGTTTAAGCTCAAAGAGAATAATACCACAGCGAAAACAGAAGTGATCGCCGGTATTACGACGTTTATGACCATGGCGTATATCCTGGCTGTAAACCCGAACCTGCTTTCACGGGCAGGAATGGATCCGACAGCAGTGCTGATTGCAACCTGTCTGGCATCCTTTATCGGTACGTTTGCAATGGCACTCCTTGCAAATTATCCGTTTGCACTTGCACCGGGTATGGGACTGAATGCATATTTTGCATTTACCGTATGCGGAAATATGGGATATTCCTGGAAGGTAGCCCTGATGGCAGTATTCTTCGAAGGTATTATCTTTATTATCCTTTCTCTTACCAATGTGCGTGAGGCAATTTTCAATGCCATTCCGACCACATTAAAGAAAGGTGTGAGCGCCGGCATCGGTCTGTTCATCGCTTTTATCGGACTGCAGGGTGGACATATTGTTGTAAACAACGATTCCACATTGTTATCTTATGTAAATTTCAGGGATAACTGGCATACCGAAGGAATCTGTGCAGTACTTGCACTGATCGGTCTGCTTCTTACTGCAATTTTATACATCAAAAAAGTCAAGGGATCGATCCTGATCGGTATTCTGGCTACCTGGATTCTCGGAATGATCTGTCAGGCAGCAGGAATCTATCATATTGATGCAGACGCAGGATTTTATTCCCTGTATCCGGCATTTGCCATGACAGATTTTTCAAAGATTGGTGAGACGTTCGGACAGTGTTTTACGGCAGATTTCCATGGAGTCGGAATTATGAACTTCATCGTAGTCATGTTGTCTTTCCTGTTTGTAGATATGTTTGATACGATCGGAACACTGATCGGTGTATCGGATAAGGCTGGCATGTTAGATGAAGATGGAAAACTTCCGAACGTAAAGCAGGCACTGATGGCAGATGCCATTGCTACTTCTGCTGGTGCGATCCTTGGTACCTCTACAACGACAACATTCGTAGAGAGTTCTGCAGGTGTCGGGGCAGGTGCCAGAACCGGTCTTGCATCCATCGTTACAGGATTATTATTCCTGCTTGCAATTTTCTTTGCACCGATCTTTACGGCAATTCCGGGCTTTGCAACAGCTCCGGCACTGATCTTTGTCGGATTCCTGATGGTATCCGCAATTGTAAAGGTTGATTTTGAGGATCTGACAGATGCAGTTCCTGCATACCTGTGCCTCATTGCGATGCCTTTGATGTACAGTATCGCAGAGGGTATTGCCATTGGTGTAATCTCTTTTGTACTGATCAATCTGATCTGTGGCAAGCGTAAGAAGATTACTCCACTGATGTATATCCTTGCAGTACTTTTTATCTGCAAATATATTTTCCTGTAATTACGCAGTGGACGAGCCGCTTTCCAGTAGGACGGGAAGCGGCTTAAAGTCTATCTGACTATATAAAATATAAATGGAGGAACAACTATGAAAAAATTAACAAGGCAATGTCGGTTGCTGTGGCAGCAGCCATGATGGTATCCCTGGGCGCCTGTGGAAATTCCGCAGATGCAGCAAAAGACGGGACACAGAGTGCAGGTGCATCCGGTAAAGTATATAACATCGGAATCTGCCAGCAGCTGGAGCATCCGGCACTGGATCAGGCAACACAGGGATTTGAGGATGTCTTAAAGGAAAAGCTGGGAGACAATGTAAAATTTGATCTCCAGAATGCACAGAACGAGCAGGCAAATGCTTCTACAATTGCAAATAATTTCGTATCTTCCAATGTGGATCTGATTCTTGCAAATGCAACGACTGCTTTACAGGCATGTGCAGCAGCGACAACCGATATTCCGATTCTGGGAACTTCCGTTACCGATTATGCAACGGCTTTGGAGATTGATGACTGGAGTGGCACAACCGGAAGAAATATTTCCGGAACATCCGATCTGGCTCCGCTTGATCAGCAGGAGGATATGCTCGTAGAGCTCTATCCGGATGCAAAGCATGTCGCAATACTTTACTGCTCTGCAGAGGCAAACTCCAAATATCAGGCAACCGAGTTTGCAAAATACCTGGATGAGGACGGTATCAGCTACAAAGAGTTTACCGCTTCCGATTCCAATGATATCGGTTCTGTGGTACAGAGTGCAACCGAGTATGCAGATGTCATTTACATTCCGACAGACAATACCATGGCACAGAACACAGAAGCAATCAACAATATCGCACTTCCGGCAGGAACTCCGATTATTGCCGGAGAGGAAGGTATCTGTAAAGGATGCGGAGTGGCAACGCTTTCCATCAGTTATTATGACATCGGAAAAAAGGCCGGTGAAATGGCATATGACATTTTAGTAAACGGTGCGGATATTACAACCATGAAGATTGAGACTGCACCAAACGTAACCAAAGAATACAACAAAGATATCTGTGATCAGCTGGGCGTTAAAATTCCGGATGATTACAAGGCTATCGAGGCTGAATAATTAAGGGGGATGGGTATCGTGTTAATATCTGCTTATTTTGCTTCCTTAAGTCCGCTGGCGCTGTTTCGTGCGCTGCCGGGCTCCATTGCACAGGGTCTGATCTGGGGCCTTCTGGCATTGGGAGTATATATTACATACAAACTTCTGGATTTTGCGGATCTGTCGGTGGACGGTTCTTTTGCAACCGGCGGAGCTGTGGCGGTTATGCTGATCCGCAGTGATATGAATCCGTGGGTTTCCCTTATTTTTGCATTTGCTGCAGGAATGCTTGCGGGAATGGTCACAGGTCTTCTGCACACCAAACTGGGAATTCCTCCAATTCTTGCCGGAATTTTAACGCAGATTGCACTGTACTCCATCAATCTGAATATTATGGGACAGTCCAATCAGGCGATCAGTGTGGATAAATATTCCCTTGCGGTATCGCTTCGTTATGTATCCGGTGATACAGCAGCAAAAATTAAAGTATTTACCACCTGTATCCTGTTTGGGGTAGTGATCGTGGCGATTCTTTACTGGTATTTCGGAACCGAGCAGGGGCATTCCATCCGGGCAACCGGATGTAACCCGCAGATGGCGCGTGCACAGGGAATCAATACCAGCTTCTGTAAGGTACTGGCACTGATGATTTCCAACGGACTCGTTGGTCTGTCCGGTGCACTTTATGCACAGTATCAGGGGGCAGCGGATGTCAATATGGGACGAGGCGCAATCGTTATCGGTCTGGCTGCCGTTATTATCGGAGATGTACTGTTTGGAAAACTGTGTGCAGGAAAGAAACTGGCATTTGCATATACGCTGTTTTCCGTGATCGTTGGAGCGATCATTTACTACCTTGTGCTGAGCATCATTTTGTGGCTGAAATTCCCATCGGATGATCTGAAACTGTTCTCAGCAATCGTGGTAGCAATTTTCCTTGCGATTCCATATCTGAAGAATAAGAAAAAAGCAACAAGGGGGCTGTAACCGATGAGTGAGATGTTAAAAATTGAAAATATCCGGAAAGTATTCAATCCGGGTACGATAAATGAAAAGTGGCTCTGGACGGTGTCAACCTGACACTTGAGGAAGGCGAATTTGTCACAGTGATCGGTGGAAACGGTGCAGGAAAATCGACAACACTGAATGCCGTAGCCGGTGTATGGCCGGTAGATTCCGGAAAAATCTATATCGGCGGCGAGGATGTGACAAGTTATCCGAGCATCGCAGGGCACAATATCTGGGACGTGTGTTCCAGGACCCGATGACCGGTACGGCTACCACAATGTCCATTGAGGAAAATATGGCAATTGCAGCAAGACGTGGAAAATCCAGGGGATTGCGATGGGGAATTACCAAAGCGGAACGCGAGAAATACCGCCAAATGCTTTCCACCCTGCATCTTGGACTGGAAGATCGCCTGACATCAAAAGTCGGTCTGTTATCCGGTGGACAGCGTCAGGCAATCACGCTTCTGATGGCTTCCATCCAGAAACCGAAGCTTCTGCTTCTCGATGAGCATACGGCTGCGCTGGATCCAAAGACTGCCGCAAAGGTACTTGAGATTTCGGATCAGATCATTTCAGAGAATCATCTGACGGCCATGATGGTAACACACAATATGAAGGATGCGATTGCCCATGGAAACCGTCTGATTATGATGCATGAAGGAAAAGTTATTTTAAATATCGCAGGTGAAGACAAAAAGAAACTTACGGTCGGAGATCTGCTGCATCAGTTTGAAAAAGTAAGCGGTGAGGAATTTGCAAGTGATAAAGCACTGCTTTCGTAGAAAATAACAGAATTGTTTATGCATGATAAGGGTCAAAACTGTTTTTGACCCTTAAATCATGTAGAAGGGAGATAGATATGCCTGTATTTGATTTCAGCAATACAACGGAAGAAAAGAAAGCCTGTGAGTGTACCTATACAACATTTCAGTCGAATGAAAACACTGCAAGTGCAAAATATCCGATTCTGGTTTTAGATAATACGGCAAAGCAGTGGAAATATCATTCCTGCGGAGTGTTCACGAACCAGACAAAGCGCACAGCATTTGAGTTTACCCAGGAAGACGGAACTGTATGTGCGGATATTTTGCGGGTGGATGCCCGTTTTGTCAATCTGCTTCGCTGGCTGGGGGAAAACCACATTAATGTCCGGCTGTCTGGAGAGAACACACCGGATGGATATGCCGTGTATAAGATCCGTGAAATTGCCTTTGGCGGTGGAAAAAAGCTTTCCGCGGAAGATGGCTTTTTACAGTTTATGATGGAGCGTCTGTTTGCCAGCAGTGCACCGAGTGAGGAAGCGGTGGATGAGGAGCAGGAGGAAGACGGCGATGATATGAAGCTCACCAGTATTCAGAGCATCACCGATTTTATGACCTGCGCAGGACGGACCATGCCGGATAACATCCGGTTGTGGGCACGCCGGAATTTAGCAGTGGCACGTTCCAATGAAGTGTCTCCGGAAGAGCGGCGTCATGCACAGCGTGCACTTTCCATCATGATGAATATCCAGTGGAAAAACAATTATTTTGAGGCCATTGATCCCAAGGAAGCCCGTCGGATTTTAGATGAGGAACTGTATGGCATGGAGCGTGTAAAGCAGAGAATCATTGAGACGATCATTCAGATCAACCGCACACATACGCTTCCGGCATACGGACTGCTTCTGGTGGGACCGGCAGGAACTGGAAAATCGCAGATTGCCTATGCAGTTGCCCGTATTTTGAAACTTCCGTGGACAACTCTTGATATGAGTTCCATCAATGATCCGGAGCAGCTGACCGGAAGTTCGAGAATTTATGCTAACGCAAAGCCGGGGATCATCATGGATGCATTTGCCATGGCAGGAGAGTCAAGCCTGGTATTTATTATCAATGAGCTGGATAAGGCAGCTTCTGGAAAAGGAAACGGAAATCCGGCAGATGTCTTACTGACACTTCTGGATAATCTGGGATTTACAGATAACTATATCGAGTGTATGATCCCGACATCTGGTGTTTATCCGATTGCCACAGCAAACGACAAGGAGCAGATCAGCGCACCGATTCTGTCCCGTTTTGCGGTAATTGATATCCCGGATTATACGTTTGAGGAAAAGAAGATTATCTTCTCTAAATTTGCGCTGCCAAAGGTATTAAAACGTATGAGCCTGCGGGAGGAGGAGTGCATCATTACAGACGATGCATTGAATACGATTGTGGATCTGTATTCGAATACAAGTGGTATCCGTGATCTGGAGCAGGCGGCAGAGCATATTGCAGCAAATGCGCTGTATCAGATTGAGGTGGATCATCTGAAATCTGTTACTTTTGATGCTGAGATGGTGAGAAAACTTCTCATTTAAATGGCTGGTTCACTGCGTGGTTCGGAATCGGCAGTTAAGGGGACGTTTGCAGAAAAGAAAAAGCGAAGCGGTAACGCGTAATCTATAGAATCAGAGGAGAGAAAACATATGGCAAGACATAAGCTTGAGAATGAACTCATTGCAATCGAAGTGGAGGAACATGGGGCAGAATTAAAATCCCTGGTCCGTAAAAATACAGGAAAAGAGTACATGTGGAAAGCAGATCCAAAATTCTGGGGGCGTACTTCTCCGGTACTGTTTCCATTTGTCGGGGCAGTAAAAGAAAAACAGTTTCGCACCAAGGGACAGACCTACACGATGGGGCAGCATGGATTTGCCCGTGATATGGATTTTACACTGGATTCCAAGACGGAGGATACGCTCTGGTTTGTATTACAGTCAAATGAGGAAACTATGGAAAAATATCCCTATGCATTTACTCTTCGCATTGGATATCACATAGAGGGAAATAAGCTGGAAGTGCTCTGGCAGGTGGAAAATCCTTCGGAAGAGGAACTTCCGTTTTCGATTGGCGGACATCCGGCATTCAACCGTCCAAAGAATTGTAAAATCCGTTTTGATGTGGCAGGCCCGCTCACAAGTACAACAATTGTAGATGGTCTGGTCGGAAATGGTACGGTGGATTATGAACTGAAAGACAGTTATCTTACGGTCACGGATCATCTGTTTGATGCGGATGCACTTGTTATCGAAAACCAGAATGTGCACGAAGTCTCTCTCTGTGATATGGAGGGAAATCCGTATCTGACCGTTACGATGGATGCACCACTGTTTGGAATCTGGTCACCGGCAGGTCCGGATGTTCCGTTTGTATGTGTGGAACCCTGGTATGGACGCTGTGACAGCGTTGATTTTACCGGCGATTTAAAAGAACGGGAGTGGGGAAACCTGATTGCACCAGGCGGCATCTGGAAAGCACGTTATACCGTGGAGGCAGTATAAGAATAATTTTTCCTTGACAGAGAAGGAAAGAAAGATTATAGTCTTATACATAGACAATTTTATAGATATCTTCAGGGCAGGGTGCAATTCCCTACCGGTGGTACAGCCCACGAGCCGCAAGGCATGATTCGGTGCAATTCCGAAGCCGACAGTACAGTCTGGATGAAAGAAGATAAGCGATAGAAACACAAGAGACCGTATACGGCTGTGATGGATATTGGAATATTTGCTCTGGAATTTATTTCCAGAGCTTTTTTATTTTTCAAAAGAAGCCCAAGCAGCAGAACACTCCGAAAGAAGCCCTGAGCAGAAATTGCCCGGGGCTTTTGAGTATGGAGGAACTTATGACAGATGAAACTTATATGCGGCGAGCACTCGAACTGGCGGAAAAAGGAGCGGGATGGGTATCCCCGAATCCTCTGGTGGGAGCCGTGATCGTAAAAGATGAAGAAATTATCGGGGAAGGATATCACGAACGGTACGGACAGCTGCATGCGGAGCGGAATGCGCTGGCACATTGTACCAAATCTCCCAAAGGGGCAACCATTTATGTCACATTGGAGCCGTGCTGCCACCACGGAAAACAGCCGCCGTGTACCGATGCCCTGCTTGCTGCCGGAATCCGCAGGGTGGTGATTGGATCGAAGGATCCAAACCCTCTGGTACATGGAAAAGGCATCCGGATTTTGCGGGAGCATGGTGTGGAAGTGACCGAACATGTACTGGAAAAGGAATGTGATGCGGAAAATGAAGTGTTTTTCCATTACATGCAGACGAAACTGCCGTTTGTCATTTTAAAATATGCAATGACACTGGATGGGAAGATCGCAACATACACAGGGGCATCACGCTGGGTAACCGGGGAGGCAGCGCGTGCACATGTACACCGCATGAGAAACCGTTACCGTGCCATCATGGTTGGTGTGGGAACGGTACTTGCGGATGATCCGATGCTGACCTGCCGGCTAGGAAAAACAGAAAATGGGGTAAACCCGGTGCGCATCATTTGTGATACAGTATTGCGGACGCCATTAGAATCACAGATTGTGCGTACCGCAAAAGAAGTTCCAACGATTATAGCAAGCTGTAACCGGCAGGAAGCCATGCATATGCCATATGTGGAGGCAGGATGTCAGATTTTAGTCACACCGGAAAAAGATGGGCAGGTAGATCTTTGGGATCTGATGCGACAGCTTGGAGAACAGGAGATTGACAGCGTGATTCTCGAAGGTGGTGGAACTTTAAACTGGTCGGCTCTGCAAGCTGGGCTTGTACAGAAGGTGCAGGCATATGTGGCGCCTAAGCTGTTTGGCGGGGCAACAGCCAAAACCCCGGTTGAGGGGCAGGGATTTTTAAAACCTGCAGAGGCCGTGACATTAAGCCGGACAAAAGTTACAGCGTTGGGATCGGACTGGCTGATAGAGGGATACCCGGCGACAGAGGGGAGGCCATTATCATGTTTACAGGAATCATAGAGGAGATGGGAACCATTGAAAACATTGCAAAAGGCGCACATTCTGCGGTGTTGACGATTAACGCCAGAAAGATACTTGAGGATGTGCATATCGGAGACAGCATAGCGGTAAACGGAGTCTGTCTGACGGTCACTTCCTTTGACCACGAAAGATTTACTGCGGATGTCATGCA
>ADJS01007235.1_pt1 | contig 15296 bp, 10 predicted proteins | sample 268128 | NCBI WGS metagenome assembly ADJS01 (sample SAMN00007486, study PRJNA43253) | human gut metagenome | isolation source: feces sample TS28 | reverse complement strand
TTTACGATAAAGTAACCGATCAGCATACCGATCGGGATGATCACCCAGCGGTAAGGAAGCCCTGCGATCACCTGTCCCAAATAATTACCTACCGGCATAAATCCTACATTTACCCCTGTCAGGAATAATACTAGTCCAATGTATGTATACAGGATACCGACCAAAATTTTGATCAGCGTTTTCTTTTTTAATTTCAGGGATACCACCTGAAAGAATGTGAAGAACAGAATAATCGGAAGCAGTGAGCCACCGATTTCTTTCATATAATGTGGGATTCCGGACTCGAATAATTTCCATAATGCTACAGATGTCTCTGCATCCGGTATTACAGTCTCGGAATAGCTGCCACCCTGTGGATGATAGATAATACCAAGAAGCAATACCGCCAGCACCGGGCCGATCGAACACAACGATACCAGACCGAAACTGTCCGTCTCTGCGTATTTATCACTACGTACCGCAGAGAATCCGATTCCCAGTGCCATGATAAACGGTACCGTCATCGGTCCGGTTGTCACACCACCCGAATCAAATGCAATCGCCAGAAAATCCTTCGATACAAAAAAAGTCAGGATGAACACCACCGGATAAAAGATCAACAGCATATAGGACAGCGGTTTTGAAAATAACATACGCAATACAGCGGCCACCAGAAAAATTCCGACTCCCACGGCAACCGCCAGAATCAGTGTCATATTTGATACCGAAGGTACCTGCCCGGCCAGCACCTGCAGATCCGGTTCCGATATTGTGATGATAAATCCAAGTACAAAACACAACCCGATGATCACCGGCAGCCTTTTTGACTGTGCGATCCGGGTTCCGATCCTCTCTCCCATTGGTGTCATCGACATCTCCGCCCCCAGTGTGAAGAACATCATTCCCACCACCAGAAGGATCGCTCCAATAATAAAAGCCATCAGAATGCCCGGCGGCACCGGTGCGATCGTAAAGCTTAATATCAATACGATCGCGATGATCGGTACCACCGCTTCCAATGACTCTTTTAATTTCTCTGATAATTTTGTCCGATATAAATTCAATAAATATTCATGCCTTTCTGTGTTAATTATTCTACAATTTTCTGACTATTCACTATATTCTTTATATTATCACAGAATTCCAATCCTATCTATTTTTCTACTGTTAAGATCTTGCTAAGAACGCTTACTCTGTAACCATATCCTTAGCAAATAATGCAGCTCCCAGTGCTCCACAAAGCTGTGCCTTATCGCTGATCACCAGTGTCGTTCCAAGCTTCTCTTCCAGTGTCTTCACCAGTCCCTGGTTCTTTGACACTCCTCCGGTCATCATATAGCGTTCCTCGCCGCCGACACGTTTTGCCAGTGCTGCTGTCTTGGACGCAACAGCCTTATTCAGTCCGTGTACGATATCATCGGTTGCCTTATTCTGTGCGATCAGTGATACCACTTCCGATTCTGCAAATACGGTACACATGCTGGAGATTGTAATATCTTCCTTATATGACAGACCTGCCTTTCCCATATCGTCCAGACTCATTTCCATGGTTCTTGCCATCATCTCCAGGAATCTTCCGGTTCCGGCTGCACATTTATCATTCATGACGAAATTGGCAACGGCTCCATTTTCATCCAGGCGGATGACCTTACTATCCTGTCCTCCGATATCAATAACGGTACGGACTTCCGGGTTCAGGAAATGTGCCCCTCTTGCATGACAGGTAATCTCCGTAATACTCTTATCACCATCTGAAATAGCCGTTCTTCCGTATCCGGTTGTAACCATTGCATCGATGTCTTCTCTCTGAAGTCCCGCATCCTTCAGTGCTTCTTCCAGTGCACGCTCTGCTCCGATTGCTGCTCCCGCACCTGTCGGCAGGATGATCCCTGTCACGATATTTTGGTCTTTATCAAGAATTACTACATCTGTACTTGTTGATCCGCTGTCTATTCCGGCGAAATATCCTTTTCCCATCTTCAGTTCCTTCCCTTCCAGTTCTTCCATATTCATGCTCTCTGCAAATGCTTCTAATCTTGTCAGAAGCTGTCCGCTGCTCTGTACGGTATAATCCGATTCGATCTTCAAAAGTGGTACGGTCACATTCTGTTTGATCTGTGCGTATTCAAAACTGTAAAAATCGCAGAATTTCACGGTATGATAAATAATCCCCTTTAATCCCGGGTCATTGTATAATCTCTTTCTTCCACTGTGATCCATCATACGCATACATGGAATCTGTCCGAGAAGTTCTTTCGCATACCATACCATCAGTTCATCAAATTCCAATTCCTTTGGCGGCTCTGTCTCGCCCACCGAACGGTTGTTGACACAGGTATCATTTTCCACCGGATACGGCATACTCTTCTGCACCATATCAAAAAGTTCATTTCCCATACGTGCACCCAGCACACTGATATGCGGCTTTACAATGTGTTCCGGCTTCTTGAATGCCTGACGGAACTTTTCTTCATCAAATGTTGTGCCTTTATATTCTCCATATGCTTTCGCAAGACCTTTTAACTGCACTGCTGTACGTTCTCTGCTGCACTCTGCATCACAATGAAGCACATCGATCATATATAAGAAATCCAGTTTTCCACTGTCTTCCAGAATATCATAGACACTCCGGATCGTATCACAACAGTTGACCAGCACCAGTTCCTTTACCTTTCCGCTCATCACAGCTTCCAGAAGAGCCTTGCCGAATCCGCAGATGTTCGGATGCGCTATCTGATCCGCATGGTCAAAGCCCTGCGGCATCTCATTCAGGTTCTGACATTCCCCGCCGAACGCTTCTAAGAGTTCGATTGGGGTATATTTACAGACATAATATGTTTTATTCATCGTGCGATTCCTCCTGTCTGTCCGTATTTTCATCCGTTTCTGTATTCAGCATCTCTAAGAATGCCCCGAGTCTGGTAGATGTCTGCCCTTCTCCGCCATGACTTCTGTCGCATCCATCGCCGTCCAGGATCAGAAGCGGGATTCCCTGTTCTTCGAATTTGCGCTTGGCAAGCTGTGCTGCTCCAAGGGTATGCTTACATCCCCAGTGTCCGAACCAAACAACACCGTCTGCTCCTGTCTCCTTTGCATGACAGATTCCTGCTTCGATTCTTCTGATCGCACTTCCATTTAATGCATGATACACCATACGTCTCGCCATCGCTTCATAAGGCTTCTCCGGATCAAAATCCGGCTCACAGACACGGCTCAGTTCACATCCAACGATCTGCGCTTTTTCCTGAAAGCAAAGTTCATTCTTCACCGCATCTGACCAGAACGGAATAGTGTGCATCCAGTAAATCTTCTTTCCCTTTTTTGCCGGGGCCTTCTTCACATCGTTCAGGAGACGGTCCACATACGTTTCCTCTTCTTCTGTTCCCAACAGCAGATTATTTGTCATACCTGCATAGAGTGGCGTAACAAGGTCTGCAGGGATATATCTGTCCGCACTTTCCTTTTCATACTGTGCGAATTTTTCCAGCGTCCGCTTGCTTCTTCTCAGTCGTTCTGTTAATGTCTCATCTGTAATCTTTTTGCCTGTGCATTCTTCTATAAAGTCTTTCAGTTTACGAAGTTGGTCTGCCACATACTGTACATTGTCTTCGTTCTGCTGCATCGGCACATCGATAGCAAAGATCGGTACATCATACATCTTTGCCAGCTTCTTAAATGTCAGAAGGTTTGCATCACAGGTCAGATTCGTGTATACAATACACTTTGGTTTCGGAAGTACTTTCTTCTGCGCCGCTCCGATAAATGTCTTGTGATAACTGCAAAGTGTCTCGGATATGCCCGTATTCTCCGCCTGTTGTAAAAATGCTCTTTCTGCCTTAGATGCAGAAAGATAGCAGGAAAATCCTTCTACATTGTATGGATGTAATCCTGCTTCCTGTAAAATTTCACAAGGAGTAAAGATACTGACAATTGCACTTTCTTCCGGACATTCCAGCGGTCTTATCATCGTATCCATCATAAGCCTTGCCAGATACTGCTCTGCCGGCATCAGTCTTTTGTCCGGTGCGAACCGGAACTTCAGATTCTGTGCCTTCCATCCGGTCTTCAAAAGCCATCTTGCTCTGCCCGGATTTTCATTACTCCATTTTTCTATATAGTTTCCATATGTTTCTATGATCTTCATGTTCTCATCCTCGTCTTGCCCTGTTGTCTGTTTCCATTTTTCTTCCTTATTTAAGTATAAAAAAACATTTAACATCATACTCTTCTTTTTTATAAAATGCAAATATACAGCAGTGATTTTCCACAAATCTGCTGCTGCATATAGATATCATCGTATCATTACAATACAAGTAATAACACGAATCCGACTATTCCAATCATTGAAAATACTTTTCCTTCTGTTGCCCCCGGTGCATGATAGACGATCCTCACTTCATGCTTCCCACTTCCGATCTCACATCCAAGAAATGCTGTATTTACCTTTTGTATCTTCGTCTCTTTTCCATCGATGTACATCTTAAAATGTGTGTCATACGGGATGGATGTAATGAACCAGCCATCATTCTTTACCTGTATCGTTCCCTGTATCACATTATCTTTCGTCAGCTTTTTATCCACCTGAACTTCTGACTGATATAACGTTTTTGACCGTTCCGGCAGACTGCCAAGATATGCCTGTACATGGCTTAATTGATATTTTCCTTTGCCAAATGTTACAGAAATAGTATCTTCTCCATCCTTTAACGGCACTGCATAGATAAATGTTTTATTTTCATTATAATATACATGATCTTTTGCGCTTAGTTTATTACGGATTCCGTTGATCCAGACTGCCACGTCCTTATTCGGACGTGCATTGTCCACACGGAAGCTCAGGAAAAGAATCTGTCTCTGCCCCTCTTGTTGTGTCGTTTCCTGCTGCACCTGTCGAATGGAAAATGTTATCTTTTTTATCTTCTTCGCATGGATCTTCCAGCCATCTTCTTTTTCATGGATCCACGTTCCGACTTTTCTTTCATTTCCGTTTTTCTTCCCTATATCTGTGGTTCTATTGCCGGCTCCATTTTGCGCTTTATGATTGTCGGCCATTTTCAGACTAACAGGCGTATAAGCTGTCATTATGTTCTGATCTGAAGATTCCGTATGTTCTCCAACAACTGCATATTCCAGAAATGCCGTCTGATTATATGGAAATGCAAGTTTGTTATATTCTTTTTCCGTCATCACACGATCTGTTGCATACATGACCGGTGCCGCGTCATTATTCTGATATATGCCGGTTTTTTCACATTTCTTAACCAGAGCATATCCCGTTACATCAGAATCTGATACGATATAGCGTACTCCCATCATCCGGCAAAATACCGGATTCTTCGATACCGACTGCATCATCACATTCCGAAACGGTTCTTCCAGTCCGAATGTCTTCTGACGAAATGTCTGATATTCAGAATTGTATGCCGATGAATAGATTGAAGTAATATTCTGCCCCGCATCCCAGATCCGGTTTAAATCCGCTGCATTTTCATCGTCATTGCCCATCTGTTCTGTGCGGTAATATCCACCATCATTTTTCAAAGCTTCTTTTACCGCCTGTTCATTATGTTCTCCTGCAACATCCCGGTACAGTTTGTGACTGACATACCGGTCCGGCTCCATCTGATAAAAGGTATTCATCGTGACCGCCAGACATAGCACCGACGGCAGTGCCAGCATCAGAATCTCTTTTGTCTCTTTGCAGTGGCTCTTCACTGCACAATAAAGCACATAACATATCAGGAACAGAACACTTTCTGCAAGTAATGCCTTCCATACGTTTTCCTCTATTCCTTTAGATGTAAACTGGTTTCTTGCTATATAAACAAATACCGTTGTAATGATATACGGAACCATTCCTGCAATAAGAGACAATTTCTCTTTCCTGCATTTTTCCAGATAAATAGCAATCAGATAACACAACAATGGCAGAAATGGAATGAATACCTTATCTCTGATATACAGTCCGCCATTCAATAAGTAAGCAAATACCGGAATGACAAGCACGATCACACATCCATATGTGAGCACTCTCTCATATACTTTCCGGTACAGAAGTCCTGTGATCAAAACGGTGATCACAAGTGTTGTAAGTCCGATTCCATAGATGCTGTAAGCGAATCGTTCTACCGTGATCTGCGGAACGAAAATGGTAGTAAGCGATGTATTCTGCCCTTTACTTCTACCACCCGCCAGTGCAAGTACCGTTGGTACCAGGAAGAAACTACTCATAAGTACTGCCAGAATCATTGGACGAACAAAACACAGTCCATCCACTAAAAAGCCTCTGACCGTGACTCTGCATCCTTCTCTTTGTTCAAAATACCGGTGCAGTCCATAAAGAACCAGTACCAGCATTCCGCCAATACTGAAATAGAAACTGGTCATGATCATCAGAAATACACTAACTGTAAAAAGACCGCTTTTTTCTTTTTCAAAATACCGGTCCACACCTATAAGTGCCAGACATAAGAACGGCATATAATCTACGAACATGATCTGACCGCTGTACTGTCCGATCATCGGGCCCGCCAGCAGGAACATCAGCGATATGATAAAAGCAACGCCTGTATCCATCTTTCTGCTTTTCAGCCAGTAATAAAAAAGCAGTACCGAAACCGTCAGACCTGTTATGCTGATCACCATGATGTAATCTGACATTTTCACAAATGGGAGCAGATATGACGGCAGAATCAATGGACTGTATAGTCCGTAATAAGCAAAATGATAAATGTTCTGACCTCCGCCCAGATTCGGCGCAAATTCCGGAAATATCTTTCCCGTTGCATAAAACTGCTGCCGGAAATAATCCGGCAGCACACTATGCTGACTGAGCCAGTCTACTTTTGCTCCAAAGATTCCATGTCTTCCCACAAACCACCAGCAGAAAAAAAATGTAAATCCGGCAAGTATCAGGTATGGAATGCATTTCTTATATGAAGTATATTTCTTATACAGAGTGCACTTCTTTTCCTTTCCCATAACTCTTCCTCCGCATGTTCTGTGATAATGGCATCATCATAATCCTCTGTTCTTCTTTACTGGAATCCTTTAACAGGTATACCGGACGGTTCTTTACTTCCAGATATGTCTTGGCAAGATACTGTCCCAGAATTCCGGTACACAGAAGCTGTACACCGCCCACACCGAACAGGATACAGACCAGCGACGGCCATCCGGCCACCGGGTCTCCCCAGATCAGTGTACGAACTACGATTGCAACGATCATCAGGAATGATAATCCGCAAAACAGAACTCCCATATACGATGCGATCGACAATGGCACCACAGAAAATCCCGTAATCCCCTCCAGAGAATAAATGAATAATTTCTTTACATTCCATTTTGTTTCTCCGGCAGATCTTTCGATATTCTCATATTCCAGCCATTTCGTACGGAAACCGACCCAGCCGAAGATTCCTTTTGAAAATCGGTTGTATTCACTCATCTCCAGAACCGCATCTACCATCTTACGGTTCATCAGACGGTAATCTCTGGCACCGCTTACGATCTCTGTCTTCGATATCTTATTGATCACATTATAAAATTCTTTGGATAAAAATGACCGGATCTTTGGTTCTCCCTTTCTGGTTGAACGTCTGGTTGCCACACTGTCATATGGTTCTTCTTTCAGAATTCTGTACATCTCCGGCAGAAGTGACGGCGGATCCTGCAGATCCACATCCATAATTGCCGCATAATTACCGCCTGCATTCTGAAGTCCTGCATAAATAGCCGCTTCTTTTCCAAAGTTTCTGGAAAAGGAAAGATACTGGCATCTTCCGTCCTTTCTGTGTAATTCTTTCATAACCTTATATGTTCTATCGGATGATCCGTCATCTACAAATATCAATTCGAAATCGGTCTGTTTCTTCATGGTGTCCATAACTTTTTTCATTTCGGTATAATAGATCGGCAATGCTTCTTCTTCATTGAAACACGGAATGATAATACTGATCTTGTCCATAACTATAAGCCTCCTTACCTATTTCTTGAAGTTATTGTAGGCTTGATTTCTTAAAGACATACGCAAATAATTCTTAAGATTTCTTAAAAAACTTCTATATTTTTCCAAAACTATGTTGTGTAAAACAAGGACGAACCAGAAAAGATATTATGTCCCTGTTCTTGTCATGCTATATAGTTTTAAAAAGGCGGATTCCGTGTGCTGGGCCTGGAATCCGCTTTTTCTGCTATATTCTATCTTTTTACTTCTTATTTCATAACCTGTCTGTAGTTTCTCAATTAAAATATGAGCTCTATCTTCGTTCCTTCGCCCAGTTTACTGTCTACATGGATCTTGGCTCCGTGAAGCATGGCTCCGTGTTTTACGATTGACAGTCCAAGGCCGGTTCCGCCGGTTTCTTTGGAATGGCTTTTATCTACACGATAGAAACGTTCGAAGATACGATCCGTTTCATTTTCCGGTATTCCGATTCCAGTATCTGTGACACAGATTTTCTTGCCCTGCAGGGTATTGCCTACCCAGACGGTTAACTTTCCGCCTTCTTTGTTATACTTGATCGCATTTTCACAGATATTGTAGATCATCTCATCCAGGATCTGGCGGATTCCCACGTATTCTACCGGCTCTCCCGTCACCTCTACATGTACTTTTCTCTTCGCTGCCTGTGGCGAAAGTCTGGTCAGGATCTCTCTTGTCAACTTATAAAGATCTACTTCTTCTTTTTCCAGCTCTACATTGCCCTCATCCAGTTTGGATAGCTTGATAATATCTTCTACCAGCGTGATCAGGCGGCTTGCTTCATTATAAATACGTTCTGCAAACCCCGTCATATCTTCCGGTTTTACCAATCCATTTTTCATGATCTCCGCATAACCTGAAATAGATGTAAGCGGAGTCTTTAATTCATGCGACACGTTTGCCGAGAATTCTTTTCTCATATTGGCAACCGCATCTTTTTCTTTATTCTGCTTATCGATACTCTGTAAAAGTGGTGTTAATTCTTCGTACACGTCATTCTCCAATGGATTCTCAAGATCCAGTCTGTTGATCGGACGGATCAGTCTCGTTACCTGCCATTTTACAAGTGCACTTGCAAATGCAAGCATGATCACTGCGATCAGTCCCATCACCGGAAATACTTTCATCGCTGTCCGGAATGCGGTATCTACCGTCTTTGATACACGCAGGATATCTCCATTTTCCAATTTCACTGCATAATAGAACATCTCTTTATTCAGCGTATTGGACTCTCGAATGTCCTGTCCGCTTCCTGTTTTTAATGCTTCTTTTACTTCCGGACGGTTCTTATGATTCTGAAACGTTACTTCATCTTCTTTGGAATCATATTTTACATTTCCGTCTGAATCGATCAGTGTAATTCTTGTATCCTTATGCACCTTATCCATTATCTTCAGATAAGATTCTCCGGAGGTATCGATTGCTACATTGATATAATCCGCCTCCTGTCTGACTTCGCCTTCCATGATATGGATCGTCTGGCGATATACGACCAGTGTAGTGATCGCATAGGCTATGATCAATGTCAGCGCAATCACAAGGATCATACTGCTCTGGATCTTTTTTCTCATACTTTGTTTCATATTATTACCTACTCATACGGTATCCGACTCCCCGGACCGTCTCAATCTGTTCACCTGCATCTCCGAGCTTCTGTCTTAAGGTTCTGACATGCACATCCACGGTTCTCGTCTCCCCGTCGAAATCATAACCCCAGATATCCTCCAGAAGCTGGTCTCTGGTAAGCACAATGTTCGAATTCTTCATCAGGCGCTTCAGTAATTCATATTCTTTCAGGGTCAGATTCACTACTTCTCCATGAACTGTCACTTCATGTTTCTTTGGATCTAACCGGATCTCTCCGATCTCAAATGTATCTTCACTGGATACACTTCCCTTCGCACTGCGTCTTAATACCGCCTTGATACGTGAGATCAGTTCCATCATACCAAAAGGTTTCGTCACATAGTCATCAGCCCCGGCATCCAGTCCTTTTACTTTGTCATATTCTGCACCTTTTGCCGTAACCATAATAACAGGAATGTCTTTCGTTTTCTTTGATGCTTTTAACTTTCTCAAAAGCTCCATTCCGTCTTCTCCCGGCAGCATGATATCAAGCAGAACAAGCTCTGGCGTCTCTAATGCCAGAGCTTCAAGGAATGAACTTCCATCTTCGAATCCGCGTGCCTGAAACCCTGTACTTTCCAGGGTATACACCACCAGTTCCCGTATATTACCGTCATCTTCTACACAAAAAATCATTCCTCATTCTCCTTCTTTATACTACAGATGATTTGTGGATTCCTGTAATTGAGAATTCCACCCACTCTGCGATATTCGTTGCATGGTCTGCAATACGCTCCAGATATTTGGCAACCATAATCAGATCGATTGCTTCCACACCTTGCAGACCTTTATTTTCAGCAATGAAATTAATCAATGTCGTCTTCACTTCCTCAAAAAGTTCATCTACCACATCATCATTTTCCATTACTTTTCTTGCCAGATCCAGATCTTTCTCTACGTAAGCATTGACACTGTCACGGACCATTTTACTGGCCACCTCTGACATCTTGATGATCATCGGAATATCCTGCGCTTCTGATTTGTCTTCAGTGATAATAATCTCTGCAATATCTGATGCCTGATCTCCGATGCGCTCCATATCGGTAATCATCTTAAGTGCTGCGGATATCTGTCTCAAATCTCTTGCTACCGGCTGCTGCTGAAGAAGAAGTCTTAAGCAAAGTCTTTCAATATCAGTCTCCGCCTGATCGATCTCTTCATCTGCAATTCTTACTTTCTCTGCCTGTTCCATGCTTCCTTCTTTTAATGCAGTCGTTGCTTTTCCAATCGCCTCTTCACACAACTCACCCATGTGAATAAGCTGTTTATTAAGTAACTCCAACTGTTGATCAAATCGATTACGCATATCTTAACCAAACCTCCCTGTAATATAATCTTCTGTTCTTTTATCCGCCGGAATGGAGAATAATTTTTCTGTCTCATTATACTCGATCACTTCTCCCAACAGGAAGAATGCTGTGTTATCTGATACACGTACAGCCTGCTGCATATTATGTGTTACCATAACGATAGTATAATCTTTTTTCAGCTCCATCGCAAGGTCTTCAATCTTCGATGTAGAGATTGGATCGAGTGCGCTTGTCGGCTCATCCATCAGAAGAACTTCCGGCTGTACAGCCAATGCTCTTGCGATACAGAGTCTCTGCTGCTGTCCGCCTGACATTCCAAGCGCGCTTGTCTTTAATCTGTCTTTACATTCATTCCAGATGGCTGCATCTCTTAAGGATTTTTCTACCAGATCATCCAGCTTTGCTTTCGAACGGATTCCGTGTGTTCTTGGTCCGTATGCAACATTGTCATAGATGCTCATCGGGAATGGATTCGGTTTCTGGAATACCATTCCGACTCTTTTTCTAAGCAGATTCACATCAATATCATGGAAAATGTCCTGACCGTCCAGAAGAATCTGTCCGTCGATCCTGCAGCCTTCTACCAGATCATTCATCCGGTTGATGGATTTTAACAATGTAGATTTACCACATCCGGATGGTCCGATAAATGCTGTGATCTTATTCGCTTCTATCTCAAGATTCACATTTTTCAGAGCATGGAAATCACCATAGTGCAGATCCATATTCTTAATACTTATTTTACTCATTTAAGATTCCTTCCTGTTCCTCATCTATTCTTTTCTTTACGATTTCGTGATTCGTTTTGCAATCATACCTGATATAGTATTGATCAGTACAACCAGTACCAGAAGCACAACTGCTGTTGCATATGCCTGATTCATATAGAGTCCTTCACTGGATAAGTTGTACATATGAACCGCAAGAGTACGTCCGGAGCCAAATACATTACTTGGTACCTTTGCAACGGTTCCCGCTGTATAGATCAGCGCTGCTGTCTCTCCGACGATTCGTCCGATCGCCAGGATCACACCTGCCAGGATTCCCGGTACCGCTGACGGAAGTACGATGCGGAATACGGTACGGAGTTTTCCTGCACCAAGTCCAAAGCTTCCTTCTCTGTATGAATCCGGTACGGCTTTCAATGCTTCTTCTGTACTTCGCATGATCAACGGAAGTACCATGATCGCAAGGGTAAATGCACCTGCTAATATGGAAAAACCCCACCCGCAGGTTGTTACGAAGAATAACATTCCGAAAAGTCCATATACAATGGATGGAATTCCCTGCAATGTCTCTGTCGTAAGTCTGATGACTTCTACGAATTTGTTTCCTCTCTTTGCATATTCCACAAGGAAGATTGCTGAGAAGATACCAAATGGAACAGCGATCAAAAGTGATAAAAATGTCATAATCACGGTATTAATAAGCGCCGGCATCAGGGATGCATTCTCTGATGTATAATGAAGCGAAAAGATCGACGGCTTCAGATACGGCACTCCGTGGACAACTACATACACGATCAGGAATATCAGTACTGCAAATGTAAGGATCGCTGAAAGCATGACCAGAAGCATCACGATCAGAGAACCCGGTGTTCTCGTATAGGCTTTTAATTTGTCTTTCAAAGTCATTTCATTATTACTCATGATTCTTCCCCCTGTTCAAAAGTGCCACACAGAAGTTCAGAAGCAGGATGAATACGAAAAGTACCACACCTGTTGCGATCAGTGCCTCTCTGTGAAGTCCCGATGCATATCCCATCTCGATTACGATATTGGCTGTCAGCGTTCTGACTCCCTGGAAGATTCCACGCGGCATTCTCGGCTGGTTACCTGCTACCATGATCACAGCCATGGTCTCTCCGATCGCACGTCCGATTCCAAGAACGATTGCTGCGACCACACCAGATTTTGCTGCCGGAAGTACAACTGTAAAGATTGCTCTTTCATGTGTTCCGCCAAGTGCCACAGCACCTTCGTAATACTGTGTCGGAACTGCTCTGAGTGCTGATTCTGTCAGACCGATGATCGTTGGCAGGATCATCATTCCAAGCAGAATGGATGCAGTGATCATACTGCTTCCGTTGCCGCCCCGGTGAAGACTTCGTCCGATTTCTCTTACCCACGGTACCAGAACGACCAGTCCGAAGAATCCATATACAACGGACGGAATTCCCGCCAGAAGTTCCGTAGCCATTTTCAAAGGTCTGTAGATTGCTTTCGGACAATAGAAAGCCATAAATACAGCTGTCAGGATTCCTATCGGTACACCAATGATGATCGCACCTGCTGTCACATATAAACTTCCGACGATCATTGGAAAGATTCCGTAAATATCATTTTTCGGTCTCCACAACTCGCCGGTTAAGAATTTTCCAAATCCAATCTTACTCATTGCAGGAATACCATTTGCAAATAAGAATATACAAATGAGAGCAACCGCCAGCACCGAAGCGCAGGCGGCAACTGCAAATATTACCTGCATGAATTTTTCCGTCCATGCTTTTGATTTCATATTATTTTACTACCTCATCCCAGGCAACTGCATTGCCTGTGTAAATGTCTTTTACCTGATCGCTGCTCAGCTCATCTGTTGTGTTGTTTTTATTCACAATAACTGCGATACCGTCTGTTGCGATTGCCTGGCTGTCAAGTTTGTCTTTCTCATCATCCTGTAATTCACGAGAAGCCATTCCGATATCATAACTTCCATCGATTGCTGATGTCATACCTGTTGTAGAGTCTGTTGTCTGAAGTTCGATCTCTGCTCCTGTGTTGACTTTCTTATAAGCCTCGATCAGTTTTTCCATAACCGGTGATACAGAAGAAGATCCACCGACTACAACTTTTCCGGATGGTTTTGTTCCTGCATAAGCTTCTGCTGAATCATCTCCGATATATCCGTTATCTGAGATTACCTGCTGTCCTTCTTTACTCATGATATATGAGATGAAGTCTTTTGCTAGTTCATTGTCTGCACCTTTCTTTGTTGCAATGTTGAATGGTCTGCAGATCTTGTATTTTCCATCTTTGATGTTCTGCTCTGTTGCTTCTTCACCATCGATCTTTAAAGCTTTTACAGTATCATTTAAAGATCCGAGTGATACATAACCGATTGCGTAATCATCTCCGGCTACTGTTGTAAGCATTACGGATGTGCTGTTTGTGATCTGTGCATCATCTGTTGTCATGTCTACTTTTTCGCCGTCTTTCTTTTCTTCAATTCCGAAAAGTTCGATGAACGCTCCTCTTGTTCCTGAGCCATCTTCTCTGGAAACGATTGTTATATCATTGGAAGAATCCCAGTCACCTTTGCTGCTCTTATCATCAGAAGAACCACTATCTGAACTTCCACATCCAACTGCAAGTCCTGCTGCCATTGTTGCTACGGATAAAACTGCGATAAACTTTTTCATTTTCATAATCATACTCTCCTTAGATTCTCATCTTTTTTTATTCTGATTTTTTTCTTTGTCGCTTTCGACAATAGCTATCTTATAAGACGTATGTTAAATCCAAAATCTGCGAATTGTTAAATGTGTGTAAAGTGTATGTAGGAAATGTATGGAAATGTAAAATTGAATTTCTTAATTTTTCATGCTATAATTCCTCTGCAGGACTTTTCCTGATCAGCTTTTTCAAAAATTATATTCGATATTAACCTTTATACAAAAAGCTGACAGTAATATGTTCTACAGATTCGAACACAATGAATACAAACATATGAAAACTTATTATTTGAGAAGAAAGAGGATATAATTCTATGTGGATTGCAGATCAATGGAAAGATTATGAAGTAATAGATTGTAGTAAAGGTGAGAAATTAGAGCGCTGGGGACAGTACACTCTGGTCCGTCCTGACCCGCAGGTTATCTGGGATACCCCGAAAACCGAGCGTGGATGGAAACATATGAACGGCCACTATCACCGCAGCAAGAAAGGCGGCGGGGAATGGGAATTCTTCAGTCTCCCGGAACAGTGGCAGATTCATTATAAAGAACTGACATTTAATCTGAAGCCTTTCAGCTTCAAGCACACCGGACTTTTCCCGGAACAGGCAACGAACTGGGACTGGTTCTCTGAGAAGATCAGAAATGCAGGAAGACCGATCAAAGTACTGAATCTCTTTGCTTACACAGGTGGTGCTACTCTCGCAGCCGCTGCTGCCGGAGCAAGTGTTACACATGTAGATGCTTCTAAAGGAATGGTTACATGGGCAAAGGAAAATGCAGCCTCTTCCGGATTATCTGACAGACCGATCCGCTGGCTGGTCGATGACTGTGTAAAATTCGTAGAGCGTGAGATCCGCCGTGGCAATCACTATGATGCCATCATCATGGACCCTCCGTCATACGGACGTGGACCTAAAGGTGAGATCTGGAAGATCGAGGATGC
>ADJS01003323.1_pt1 | contig 15325 bp, 10 predicted proteins | sample 268128 | NCBI WGS metagenome assembly ADJS01 (sample SAMN00007486, study PRJNA43253) | human gut metagenome | isolation source: feces sample TS28 | reverse complement strand
GATCTTCACGATTTGGGCGAAGTAGCGGCGCACGTGGACGAGGCACGCCGTGTTGGCGATGTTGGGGTTGCCGAGATTGAAGTAGGGTTTGTAGCCGTCGGTGGTAAGCGTGCCGGACCAGCCCGCAAGAAACTCCTGGGCAACGCCCTTCCTGCGGGTCTCGTGGTATTCGAATACATACACGGGCACGTCGCAGCGCGCCGAGCAGAACAGCCACATCCTCGATTTCTTCTTCGCCTCGCGGTTCGGCTCTTTCAGGACCTGAACCGTGGTCTCATCGGCATGAATCCTGACATGCGACAGCAGCTCGACCTTCATTCTCTCATGGACCTTCGCCAGCCAGCGCGCGTGCACGTTCATCATCCAGTTCGCCATGTCCTGGCGCGATATCGTCGCGCCGCACGCCTTGAGGTCTGCCTCTATGCGGTAGAGCGGCAGCGACATGACGTACTTGCCGTTGACGATCCAGGCAAGCAGCGACGGCGTCGCAAACGAGCCTGGTATCGGCGGCTCAGGCTGCGGTGCTCGCACGATGACGCCCTTGCGCTCCTATTGAGTTTCACTTGAGTTTCAGGGGCGTTTTTGGGGTGGTGGGACAAACTACTGGGACAGTTCACTCTTCGAAAAAATCCTTTACTCTTCGTCCGCTGCGTGTCGCCATGTCCGTGGTGTACGCGCTTTTAGAGTAAAAATGACTGAAACTGCAGGTCAAAAGGCATAAAGAGACCCCCTGAAAACGTTGTTTCCAGAGGGTCTCAATAGTTTTTACTCACCCCAAATCACAGGTGGCTTTACGCTTTTTCGTACGTGGCGGCACACTGCGACACTCTACGGACGGAATTTCGATTGCGCAAAATCCGCTCCAGTTTACTCCCACTCGCCAAAGTAAAACTGGTTCTAAACAATACTGTTTAGGGGATTTGACTCTTAGTTGCTCAATTTGATACCAATTATCCAACTTATACGGCGTTGTCGGACTCCTGTTATCAAAAGATTATCAAGCCCAATGTTATCAGCAGAAAAGCAATGGTTTGGATCATCTGTATTATACCACAAGCAGAGTGCTATTTCAATCAAATAAGGGACTGCTTCAACTGTAGAATCCGTTTTTCAATCTCTCGAATGATCTCGACAAAGACTTGATCTTCGCTTCCGGTCGGATCTTCTAATCCCCAGTTATCGTCAAATGCTCTACCAATGAAAGGACAGCCCACATTGCACCCCATGGAGATTGCAATATCAGGGGCAGGAATATCCGAGATCAGTTTGGAATACTGGGTTTTCTCCATGTCAATCCCGTACAGTTCTTTCATAATGCGGACAGCATCCTGATTGATTTGCGGTTTTGTTTCCGTTCCTGCGGAATAGCTTTCAAACACATCGGAAGCCAAGTGCTTTCCCAAGGCCTCGGCAATCTGACTGCGGCAGGAATTATGGACGCAGATAAATGCCACCTTTTTCTTACTCATATTTGAACCAGTCTTTCGTTTTATTTGCGTTTTTTTACAAGGAACAGCATCACGGGAACTTCTGTCAGCACACCCACAGTCGTTGCCAGTGCCGCAGGGGAAGTCGTTCCAAACAAGGCGATTGCAACAGCAACAGCCAGTTCAAAGAAGTTGGAAGCACAAATCATTCCGGCGGGAGCAGCAATCTTGTAGGGCAGCTTCAAAACCCGGCAAGCGATATACGCAATCGCAAAAATCAGGAAGGTCTGTAAAATCAGCGGTACCGCAATCAAAACAATGTGCAGAGGTTTTTCCAGAATGGTATTGCCTTGGAACGAGAAAATCATCACCAGCGTCAGCAATAAGCCAATGGTAGTTACACTGTCAAACATATGGATGAAAGTCTCCTCAAAGTACACTGCCCCTTCCGCTTGATGACAGCCGAACGGGTCAGCATACCGCCAGCCAGAGGAAACACCACAAACAGTACCACAGAGAGAATCAGGGTATCCCACGGAACGGGAACATTGGAACGCCCAGCAAAAAATGCCCGTTGAGTTCGATTTGAGTTTCACGGGCCCCGAAACGGCCCCGTTTCGCCCCTCGGGGACAAAAACCGCGCGTCAACTCACTTGGGATAAATCCTTACTCCCATTCCCTCGAATACCTCCCCGTGCCTTGTTGTCTTGAAACACGGGGAGTAAATGGCGAAATCGCAGGTGAAAGGGAGTAAAACGGCAAAGAAAAAGCCTCCGTTCCAACGAGGGAACGGAGGCTAGGAAATCGTTTTTACTCACTGCCGTCGCTGGCGGTTTTGCCATGACTCTCGTACGAAACGAAACTCAGCGGTACACCACGGCACTCAAAAGAGCAGGTCAAAGCCCTATCGGCTTACTCCCATTCGATGGTCGCCGGCGGCTTGGAGGTGCAATCGAGGACGACGCGGTTGATCTGGCGGCATTCGTTGGTGATGCGCGTGGAGATCGTGGCGAGCACATCGTAGGGGACACGGGACCAGTCGGCGGTCATGGCGTCTTCCGAGCTGACCGGGCGCAGGACGATCGGCGAGCCGTAGGTGCGCTCGTCGCCTTGGACGCCGACAGAGTGAACGTCAGCCAGAAGCACGACCGGGCACTGCCAGATGTCGCGGTCGAGACCGGCCTTGGAGAGTTCCTCGCGGGCGATGGCGTCGGCCTCGCGCAGCAGGTCGAGGCGCTCCTTGGTGATCTCGCCGATGATGCGGATGCCCAGACCCGGGCCCGGGAAGGGCTGACGCCAGACGATTTCGTCGGGCAGACCGAGCTCGGTGCCGATGGCGCGCACCTCATCCTTGAACAGAGTGCGCAGCGGTTCGATGAGCTGGAACTTGATGTCCTCGGGCAGGCCGCCGACGTTGTGGTGGCTCTTGATGTTGGCCGCGCCGTCGCCGCCGCCGGATTCGACGACGTCGGGGTAGAGCGTGCCCTGCACGAGGAACTTGACCTCCTTGCCGCGGGCGCCGGCCTCTTCGAGGACCTGGCGCTGGGCCTTCTCGAAGGTGCGGATGAACTTCTCGCCGATGATCTTGCGCTTGCGCTCCGGCTCGGAGACGCCTGCGAGGGCGTCGAGGAAGTCGTCGGCGGCGTCGACGGTGATGAGGCGGATGCCGGTCGCGGCGACGAAGTCGTGCTTGACCTGCTCGACTTCGCCCTTGCGCAGCAGGCCGTGGTCCACGAACACGCAGGTGAGCTGGTCGCCGATGGCCTTGTGTACCAGAGCGGCGGCCACGGCGGAATCAACGCCGCCGGACAGGCCGCAGATCACCTCGGCGTCGCCGACCTGCTCGCGGATCTTCTTGACTTGATCCTCGATAATCGAGGAGGCATCCCAGTCGTTGGGCAGCGCGGCGCAACGGTGCAGGAAGTTTTCGATAAGCTTCTGGCCAAGCGGGGAGTGCTTGACTTCCGGGTGCCACTGCACACCATAGAGCTTGCGGGATTCGTCCGCCATGGCGGCCACGGGCGCGCCTTCGGTGTGGGCCAGCACTTCGAAGCCGGCCGGGGCCTGTTCGACCGCCACACCGTGGCTCATCCACGTGGTCTGCTCGGCGGGGGAGTCGGCGAGGATGCCGGCGGCGTCGTCGATGGTGGCTGAGGTCTTGCCGTATTCGCCGAGCGCGGCCTTATCCACCTTGCCGCCGAGCTCATAGGCCATGACCTGGAAGCCGTAGCAGATACCAAGCACCGGAACACCGGATTCGAATACCTTGGTGTCTATGGTCGGCGCGCCGGGCTCGAACACGGAGGCCGGGCCGCCAGACAGAATAATCGCCTTCGGATCCTTGGCCAGGATCTCGTCGACCGGCATGGAATGAGGGACCAGCTCGGAGTACACGCCTGCTTCGCGCACGCGGCGGGCGATGAGCTGGGCGTACTGGGCGCCGAAGTCGACGACAAGCACAGGACCGTTTGCCATTGATATTCCCCTAACGTTCATTGGAATTTTACGTGGGCTGAACACCCCTGATTATCACTGGTCAAGGCGACAAGGCCGACACGCAGAGACTATGTGCGCAAATCGAACAAACTACATGCCTGTAGACGGACAACACGCCGATTTCGAACATGGGAAATCGAACGTGCGCTGTTCTAGCCAAATGCTGGATTTCCGCATGCTTCCGCTGTTTTGAAAAAGTATGTTGAAAAAACTAATGTTGACAAACGGTCAGTCGAACCGCACAAATACTGAAATATCCGCAACAATTTCGAACACACCCGCAAGAAATCGTTCAAAAGTCGCGTTGTCCTCGTACCATGACGATTGATTGGGAACGGAAAACCTTGGCACCGCAAGGGTCAGGGACCGTGACCGAACAGAAATAATCAATCGCACGATCACGTGCAGGAGTACAGGAGTACACATGACGAGTCCTGTTATTGGCACCCCTTGGAAGAAGCTCAACGCTCCGGTTTCCGAGGAAGCCCTCGAAGGCGTTGACAAGTACTGGCGCGTTGCCAACTACCTTTCCATCGGCCAGATTTATCTGCGTTCCAACCCGCTGATGAAGGAGCCCTTCACCCGCGAAGATGTGAAGCACCGTCTGGTGGGCCACTGGGGCACTACCCCTGGCCTGAACTTCCTCATCGGCCACATCAACCGTTTCATTGCTGACCACGGCCAGAACACCGTGATCATCATGGGCCCGGGCCACGGTGGCCCGGCCGGTACCTCCCAGTCCTACCTGGACGGCACCTACACCGAGACCTTCCCGAAGATCACCAAGGACGAAGCTGGTCTGCAGAAGTTCTTCCGTCAGTTCTCTTACCCGGGCGGCATTCCGTCCCACTTCGCTCCGGAGACCCCGGGCTCCATCCACGAGGGTGGTGAGCTGGGTTACGCTCTGTCCCACGCTTACGGCGCCATCATGGACAACCCGAGCCTGTTTGTCCCGGCCATCGTCGGCGACGGCGAGGCTGAGACCGGCCCGCTGGCTACCGGCTGGCAGTCCAACAAGCTCGTGAACCCGCGCACCGACGGTATCGTGCTGCCGATCCTGCACCTCAACGGCTACAAGATCGCCAACCCGACCATCCTGTCCCGCATCTCCGACGAAGAGCTCCACGAGTTCTTCCACGGCATGGGTTACGAGCCCTACGAGTTCGTCGCTGGCTTCGATGATGAGGACCACATGTCCATCCACCGTCGCTTCGCCGAGCTGTGGGAGACCATCTGGGACGAGATCTGCGACATCAAGGCCACCGCTCAGACCGACAACGTGCACCGTCCGTTCTACCCGATGCTGATCTTCCGCACCCCGAAGGGCTGGACCTGCCCGAAGTACATCGACGGCAAGAAGACCGAGGGCTCCTGGCGTTCCCACCAGGTGCCGCTGGCTTCCGCCCGCGACACCGAGGCCCACTTCGAGGTTCTCAAGAACTGGCTCGAGTCCTACAAGCCGGAAGAGCTGTTCGACGCCAACGGTGCTGTCAAGGACGACGTCCTTGCCTTCATGCCGAAGGGCGAGCTGCGTATCGGTGCCAACCCGAACGCCAACGGTGGTGTGATCCGCAACGACCTGAAGCTGCCGAACCTCGAGGACTACGAGGTCAAGGAAGTGGCTGAGTACGGCCACGGCTGGGGCCAGCTCGAGGCCACCCGTACCCTGGGTGCCTACACTCGCGACATCATCAAGAACAACCCGCGCGACTTCCGCATCTTCGGACCGGATGAGACCGCTTCCAACCGTCTGCAGGCTTCCTACGAAGTCACCAACAAGCAGTGGGATGCCGGCTACATCTCCGACGAGGTCGACGAGCACATGCACGTCTCCGGCCAGGTCGTTGAGCAGCTGTCCGAGCACCAGATGGAAGGCTTCCTCGAGGCCTACCTGCTGACCGGTCGTCACGGCATCTGGAGCTCCTACGAGTCCTTCGTCCACGTGATCGACTCCATGCTGAACCAGCACGCCAAGTGGCTTGAGGCTACCGTCCGCGAGATTCCGTGGCGCAAGCCGATCGCCTCCATGAACCTGCTGGTCTCCTCCCATGTTTGGCGTCAGGACCACAACGGCTTCTCCCACCAGGATCCGGGTGTCACCTCCGTCCTGCTGAACAAGTGCTTCCACAACGACCACGTCATCGGCATCTACTTCGCCACCGATGCGAACATGCTGCTGGCCATCGCCGAGAAGTGCTACAAGTCCACCAACAAGATCAACGCCATCATCGCTGGTAAGCAGCCTGCTGCCACCTGGCTGACCCTGGACGAGGCTCGTGCCGAGCTCGAGAAGGGTGCCGCCGCTTGGGATTGGGCTTCCACCGCCAAGAACAACGATGAGGCCGAGGTCGTGCTTGCCGCCGCCGGCGATGTCCCGACTCAGGAGATCATGGCTGCTTCCGACAAGCTGAAGGAACTGGGCGTCAAGTTCAAGGTTGTGAACGTTGCCGACCTGCTCTCCCTGCAGTCCGCCAAGGAGAACGACGAGGCTCTGACCGACGAGGAGTTCGCCGACATCTTCACCGCCGACAAGCCGGTGCTGTTCGCGTACCACTCCTACGCTCACGACGTGCGTGGCCTGATCTACGACCGTCCGAACCACGACAACTTCAACGTCCACGGCTACGAGGAGGAGGGCTCCACCACCACCCCGTACGACATGGTTCGTGTCAACCGCATCGACCGCTACGAGCTGACCGCTGAGGCTCTGCGCATGATCGACGCCGACAAGTACGCCGACAAGATCGACGAGCTCGAGAAGTTCCGTGATGAGGCCTTCCAGTTCGCCGTCGACAACGGCTACGACCACCCGGACTACACCGACTGGGTGTACTCCGGCGTGAACACCGACAAGAAGGGTGCCGTCACCGCTACCGCCGCTACCGCTGGCGACAACGAGTGATAACACCTCCACGGTGTTGTTAGTTCGCTAACACCAAAGGGCTCGGGATTCGTCCCGAGCCCTTTGCTTATTCATAAGCCCTGTCACGGCGGGGCAGAACAAAGCGAACTGTTGTGATGTTTTAATCGCGTAGCACCCTGAAATGCAGCAGGGCATTGCGCACACCGTCGTGGTCCACATCGTCAGTGATGTAGTCGGCGGCGGCCTTGGGCTCGGCGGTCGCATTGCCCATCGCGACCCCGATGCCGGCGTAGGCGAGCATATCCGTGTCATTGCCGCCATCGCCGAAGGCCATGGTCTGCTCGCGCGTGATGCCGTAATGCGCCATGAACCGCTGGATGCCGCGCGGCTTGCCGCCATCGGCCGGAATCAGATCCGTGAAATCCGGATGCCAACGCACCCCGCGCACATTGCTGCACAGTCCCACCAGTTCGGCCTCCAGCTCGGGCCCGACAAAGGGACTGATCTGGAAAGTCTCATGATCCAGCGCGCGGGTGCGCGGGTCCTCGAAATACCGGGTCGGTGCGGTTTTGCCCAGTTTGCTCCACGTGGCGCGAAGCAGATCATTGGACTGGTTGAAGTACACGTAATCCTTCTCGCCGAAATTGCACACCACATCGGGGTGACGGTCCAGCCAGTCGAGAATCACCTCAATATCAGCAGTATCCAAGGCCTGCGAGGCAAAGAAGCCGGTGTCATCAAAACAATACTGCCCATTGAACGCCACCACGCCATCGAACGTCACCGGCATGGTATCCAGCACCACGTGCATCTGTGAAGGCGCGCGGCCCGTGCAAATCAGCACCTTGACGCCTGCGGCCTGCAGCCGGTGAATCGCCTCGATTGTGGAATCCGGCACCGTATGGGTCGTGAAACTGGTGAGCGTGCCATCGATATCGAAGAATACGGCTCGGATATCGGCATTGGCAGTATCGGTAGTCATAGCTTCCATTGTCAAAGCCCCTCTCGACGTGCTTTCCGGCGTGTTCGGCACGCCTATAGCGGGTTATCAAACGCACGAATCCCGGACATTGCATGCGCGCCATAAAAGACACCTATATGGCAATCGGCCATTTTCCGTCACTTTCGCGGTTCAAGCGCGTTATGGTGTTACCCGACATCAATTTTGGAGAGAGGAAATCCAATGACAGCAGCAACCCAGCCGGCAACCCCGGCCGCTCCTAACAATAACGAGCCGGTGCGTGTGAACCACACCGCCCGCAACGTCATCATCACCATCGTGGTCGTGGCGATTATCGCCGTGGCCGCGTTCTTCGGCTACCGCGCGTTTGCCGGTGCCAACGAGTCGTCCGCCAAGGGCAGCAAGGGCAACCCGGTCAAGATCGGCGTGGTCGGCGCTACCAACCCCGAATGGGTCAAGTTCAAGCAGGACGCCGAGAAGGCCGGCATCTACGTCGACATCGTCGACTTCCAGGACTACACCTCCGAAAACCCGGCCCTTGACTCCGGCGAGCTGGACCTCAACGAATTCCAGCACCTGCTCTACTTGGCCAACTACAACGTGAGCAACAAGAAGGACCTGCAGCCCATCGGCGGCACCGCCATCTACCCGCTCGGCGTGTACTCCACCAAGGTCAAGGACATCAAGGACCTGAAGCAGGGCGACACCGTCACCATTCCGAACGACGAAACCAACCAGGCCCGCGCTATCGGCGTGCTCAAGGCCGCCGGTCTCGTGACGCTCAAGGGCGACTGGACCGCCTTCTCCACCCCGGCCTACATCGACGAAGCCAAGAGCAAGGTCAAGGTCACCCCGCTCAAGGCCGAACAGGTGGCCACCACCCTGAAGGACCCGACCATCGCCGCTGGTGTGATCAACAACGACTACGTGGCCGATGCCGGTCTCGACCCGAAGGACGCCATCTACCAGGATGACGCCGAATCCGAAGAGGCTCGCCCCTACATCAACGTGTGGGTGGCCCGCAAGGCGGACGTGAACAACGAGACCTACAAGAAGCTCGTTTCCATCTACCAGCAGAAGGATGTGCTCGACGCCCTGCAGGAGAACTCCGGCGGTACCGCGGTGTTCGCCGACAAGTTCAGCGCCAGCGAGCTGCAAGGCTTCCTGTCCGACATTGAGAAGGATGCCAAGGCCCAGCAGTGAGCCGCGGCTGATACGAGCGCACGACTAGCCTGTCCATAGCCATTACCACCAAGCGGAGCGAGTACCCGAGCCAACAATCGGGATTCGCTCCGCTTCCGTGACCGGACACCAACAACCAGCATCAGGGAGCACTATGAGCGACCCCATCATCACCTTCGACCATGTCGTGAAGGAATTCAAAACACGCGGACGCGGCGCGAACATCGCACGAGCCGTGGATGACGTCAGCCTGACCATCGATCGCGGTGACATCTTCGGCATCATCGGCTATTCCGGTGCAGGCAAATCCACACTGGTCCGGCTTATCAACGCGCTCGAACGATCCACCTCCGGCACTGTGACCGTGCTTGGTACTGATATCACCTCTCTGAGTGAGACCAAGCTGCGGCCCATCCGCCAGAAAATCGGCATGATTTTCCAGCAGTTCAACCTGTTCTCCACCAAAACCGTGGCCCAGAACATCGCCTACCCACTGCAACTCGATCACTGGCGCAAGGACTATCAGGATCGTCGTGTCAACGAACTCCTTGAATTCGTGGGCCTCAGTGAGCACGCAAACAAATACCCTTCGCAGCTGTCCGGCGGCCAGAAGCAGCGCGTCGGCATCGCCCGCGCACTGGCCACTAATCCGGAGATTCTGCTCGCCGACGAAGCCACCAGCGCGCTCGACCCGGAAACCACCACCGAAGTGCTGGCCTTGCTCAAGCGTGTGAACGAGGAATTCGGCATCACCATTGTGCTTATCACCCATCAGATGAACGTGGTCCAGCAGATTGCCGGCCGCGTGGCCGTAATGAGCGCCGGACGCGTGGTCGAATCCGGCGACGTATACGATGTGTTCGCTGCACCCCAGCAGCCGGTGACCAAGCGATTCATTGCCACCGCATTGTCTGGCCTGCCCGAGGAAGACCGGGTCGAGCGATTGCATCACGAATGGTCGGGCCGCATTGTCACCGTGCTTATCCGCCAAAAGGACGTTTCCGGCACCCAAGGCCATGAACTCAAGGCATCCGGACAGAATATCTCCGAACTCATCGCCAAATACGGCGTCGAATCCAGCCTGCTCTACGGCGGCATCGACACGGTCAAGGGGACCGCCATCGGTGCCATCACCTACGAATTCAACGGGCCCGGCTGGCATGTGGACGAATTCCTGCGCGAGCTCGCCGCCAATAGCGACGTCATCGACTTCGGCACCGCCGCAAAGCCTGTGGCCTACGCCGACGCAGTCGCCGGACATGCCTCCTACGCCGAAGACCGCGCCCATGACCCACTGGCGGCCGATACTGCCACCGCGCCCGCCGCGTCCGCCGCCGCACATGAAGGAGCCAACGCATGATCATCCTCGCCAACCCGCGTAGCGACTGGAACGTGCTGCGTCCACTACTGTTCGAATCCATTGGCCAGACCCTGACCATGGTGCTCGTCACCCTCGTCATTGGCGGATTCCTCGGCCTGATCCTCGGCGTGGTGCTCTATGGCACCCGCCCCGGCAACCTGTTCGAGAACGCGGTCGTCTACCGCATCCTTGACATCATCGTCAACATCGTGCGCCCGATTCCGTTCATCATCTTCCTGGCAGCCATGCAGCCGCTCACCATCGTCGTGGTCGGCACGTCCATCGGCACCGTGGCCGCCATCTTCCCGATGGTGGTGATGTGCACCTTCGCCACCTCGCGTCTGGTCGAACAGAATCTCGTGCCGGTCGACCCGGGAGTAATCGAGGCCGCGCGTTCGATGGGTGCCGGCAAGCTCACCATCATCCGCACCGTGCTCATCCCCGAAGCCCTGGCACCGCTGATCCTGGCCTACGCCTTCCTGTTCATTGGCGTGCTCGACATGTCTGCCATGGCCGGCTACATCGGCGGTGGCGGTCTCGGTAACTTCGCCATCGCCTACGGCTACCAGAAGTTCGACCAGACCGTCACCTGGACGGCCGTGATCATCATGATCGTACTGGTCCAGGTGGTGCAGGGCATCGCCAACGCCATCGCCAAACGACTGCTCAAACGCCAGCAATAACAAGGCATACTGACCCCATAGATCGCGGCCCTCGCCAATATGGAGCGAGGGCCGCAATATATTCTTCGCGCTACTAGAATCGGGAACCATGAGTGAACATATCGACATCGACCACGAACTCATCACTATCCGCCACTACCTGCACGCCCATCCGGAGCGTAGTTTCCGTGAATTCGGCACCAGCATCTATCTGACCGACCAGCTCAAGGCGCACGGCATCGAGATCCTGCACAACCCGCTGGAGACTGGTGTTGTGGGGCTCATTCAGGGCGAGGCCGGTCCCGGGCCGCGTATCGGGCTGCGCGCTGACATCGACGGCCTGCCCATCGTGGAAGACTCCGGACTGGAGTTCAGCTCCGTCAATGAAGGCGTGATGCACGGCTGCGGCCACGACCTGCACATGACCGGTCTGCTCGGTGCCGCCTTCTGGCTCGCCGAGCACCGTGACAAGTTCGCCGGCTCGATCAAGATTCTGTTCCAGCCGAGTGAGGAGACCGGCCAAGGCGCTCGCGCCATGATCGACGCCGGACTCGTGGATGACGTCGAAGCCATTATCGGCACGCACAACAACCCCAACTATGCGCCCGGCCAGCTGGCCATCGGCGTTGAGCCGATGATGGCCGGCTGCGTGAAATTCCGCGTGACCCTCCACGCCCAAGGCACCCACGCCGGTTACCCGTACAAGGGCACCGGGCCCATCGAAGCGCTCGCCAGTATTATTCTGAGCCTGCAGACCATCGTGAGCCGCAACGTCACGCCCTTCCACCCGCTGGTGCTGTCCGTTACCGAAGTGCACGGCGGCCATGTGTGGAACGTGGTGCCCGCCGAAGCCGGATTCCAAGGGACTGTGCGCTATTTCCACAAGTCGGATGGCAATCTGGTCGGCCGCCGATTCAAGGAAGTGGTGGAACACACCGCCGAGGCATACGGCATCAGCGCCGACGTGGTCTGGGATGACTTTCAAGACCCGCTGGTCTCCGATCCAGGTCTCGCCAAGGCCGTGGCGGCGGATGTCAACGACTACGCGCAGCTCGAACCGATACGTCAGTCGATGGCGGGGGAGGACTTCTGCGAATTCGCCAAGGTGACGTTGCCGGTGTTCGCGTTCGTCGGGTCAAACGGCCAGGAAGGTTGCGCCGACTGGCATAGCCCGCATTTCGTGGGTCTCGACGAATCCATTCCCACCTTCGTCAACTTCTACGTCAACACCGCTCTGCGAGTGCTCAACGAGCTGAAGTAAATCCTTTTCTGGCTCGCCTCCGGAGGCTGAGGCGTTAGGCAGACAGCCCAGTGGGCTGTCTGTAGCCGAAGGTGAGGCGACAGCCGAACCAGATATGCGCGGGCCTCGCCCGTCCATAAGTGCAGGACGAGCTATCAGCGAAGCTGACTGAGGGGAGTGGCATTCGTTCATTAGGTCGATTCATCGTCCATTAGGTCGGTGAACGGCGATACTGGTTGTTGGAATCGCGCCATTGCAACGACTGATATCGCATTGCAGTGACCTAATGAACGCAAAAACGACCTAATGAATGACGCCAAGCCGGAAGAACAGGCAATCCGACGTCATACGCGGCTACACTAAGAATCTATGACACAGCTTCGCTTCGCACTCGCCCAGATCGACACCTGCGTCGGCGCGCTTGACGCCAACGCCGCCAAGGTGCTCGACTACTCCCGTAAAGCCGCCGCAGGAAACGCCCAAGTGGTTGTTTTCCCGGAAATGACCCTCACCGGATACCCCATCGAGGATCTGGCCCTGCGCCGCACCTTCCGCCAAGCCGCATGGGACAAGGCCAACGAACTCGCCACCCAGCTCAACGACGACGGCCTCGGCGATCTGTTCGTGGTGGTCGGCACCGTGGGCACCGACCGCAAGACCTCCAAGCCGCGCAACCGACTGGTGGTCTTGCACCAAGGCGTGGTCTGGGCTGGCTACGACAAGCACTTCCTGCCCAACTACGGCGTGTTCGACGAATTCCGCATCTTCTCCGCCGGCGACCGCTCCGTGACCCTCGACGTGGACGGCGCCACCATTGGCGTGGCCATCTGCGAGGACATCTGGCAGGACGGCGGCCCGGTGGCCGACCTGGCCACCAAGAACATCGACCTGCTGCTCACCATCAACGGCTCGCCGTATGAGGAAGGCAAGACCAACACCCGTTTCGAGCTCGCCCAGCGTCGTGCCGCCGAGGTTAACGCCCCGGTCATCTACCTGAATCAGGTCGGCGGTCAAGACGACCTCGTCTTCGACGGCGGCAGCTTCGTGGTCGACGCCGACGGCACGCTTATCGAACGCAGCCCGATGTTCATGGAAAACCTGACGTTCTGGGACTTCGATTCCGCCGCCGAACATCAGGCCAAGGCCGAGATCGTTCCGGAACTCGACCCGGACGAAGAGGTATACACCGCCTGCGTGCTCGGCCTCAAGGACTACATGGCCAAGAACCACTTCACCGGCGTGACGCTGGGCCTCTCAGGAGGCATCGACTCCGCACTGGTAGCCGCCATGGCGGCCGACGCATGCGGCGGCGAGAACGTCTGGGGCATCTCCATGCCCTCCATGTACTCCTCCGACGGTTCCAAAGACGACGCCGCCGATTTGGCCTCCAACATTGGCGCCCATTACGAGGTCCAGCCCATTGAGCCATTGTTCAACGCCTACCAACAGCAACTTGACCTTGATGGCGTCTCCGCCGAGAACCTGCAGGCCCGCATCCGCGGTGTGATCGTGATGGCCAGCTCCAATTCGCGCGGTCTGCTCGCCGTGGCCACCGGCAACAAGTCAGAGCTCGCCTGCGGCTACTCGACCATCTACGGCGATGCGGTAGGCGGCTACGCACCCATCAAGGACCTGCTCAAGACCCGTGTCTGGGAGATCAGCCGTTGGCGTAACAAGGCCGCGGCCGCAGGCGTCGGCATCGGCGGTCTCAAGATCGTGGGCAACGAGGACGGCAACACCGGCATCCCGTTGAAGGACGGCGTGATGATTCCGGTCTCCTCCATCGAGAAGGCACCCTCGGCCGAGTTGCGCCCCGGGCAGAAGGACTCCGACTCCCTGCCCGAATACGCGCTGCTCGACAAGGTGCTCGCCGCATACATCGAGCACGCGCACGGCCGCGCCGACCTGTTAGCCGACGGCTTCGACCAGGTCACCGTAGACACCGTGATGCGATTGGTGGACCGCGCCGAATGGAAGCGCCGCCAATACCCGCTGGGACCGAAGGTCACGGCCCTCGCGTTCGGCCGCGACCGCCGACTGCCCGTCACCAACGCATTCAGGGAATAAACATATATTGCTCCCGCCAGCGGGAGCAAGTAATACCGTTGAGGAGGTACCAATGACAGACGATAACAAGAAGCAGTGGTATTTCAACACCGTCAAGAAGCAGGCCGAGTTGGGCATGGTCTCACCGATCGAACAGCGCATGGGTCCGTACAAGACCAAGGAAGACGCCGAACATGCGTGGGACATCGTGGTGGACCGCAATGCCAGATGGGAGGAGGAGAACCGGCGCTGGAAGAACTACGGCGTGAAACCCGCACAGGCTCGCCCCGAGGATTGACGGTCGAAAACTGACGGATACGGTTCTGCTGTCAATCTCAAGACCGAACCGCTCATACGAACATCACAGTATGAGCGGTTTCCCATATCTGGAGACGTGCAATAGTCCCATCAATATCTAGAAGCCATTGGAATGGTAGCGTTCACAGAAACAATGTGAGATAGCTCACTCCCAATTTCAGCTTTTCTCAAGCAAGTGCCAACTACACTGTTGAACCGAGGGTTCCGTGAAGATGCGAAACCTACAACCCCATTTAAGGAGTGACATGACCGCAGTGGAAAATGCAGCTGTCTCCCAGGAGGAGCTCGACGCCAAGGCGTGGGCCGGCTTCACCGAGGGCAACTGGCAGAAGGATATTGACGTCCGCGACTTCATCCAGAAGAACTACACCCCGTACGAGGGCGACGAGACATTCCTGGCTCCTGCCACCGAGAAGACCAAGCACCTGTGGAAGTACCTCGACGACAACTACCTGGCCGTGGAGCGCAAGCAGCGCGTCTACGACGTGGACACCCATACCCCGGCCGACGTCGACGCCTTCCCGGCCGGCTACATCGACTCCCCGGAAGTCGATAACGTGGTCGTTGGCCTCCAGACCGACGTTCCCTGCAAGCGCGCGATGATGCCGAACGGTGGCTGGCGCATGGTCGAGCAGGCCATCAAGGAAGCCGGCAAGGAACCGGATCCGGAGATCAAGAAGATCTTCACCAAGTACCGCAAGACCCACAACGACGGCGTCTTCGGCGTGTACACCAAGCAGATCAAGGTCGCCCGCCACAACAAGATCCTC
>ADJS01019908.1_pt1 | contig 15339 bp, 10 predicted proteins | sample 268128 | NCBI WGS metagenome assembly ADJS01 (sample SAMN00007486, study PRJNA43253) | human gut metagenome | isolation source: feces sample TS28 | reverse complement strand
ACGGATCGCATCGTGCGGATTCTTGAGATTTACTTTTTCTCCCTTGATATAAAGTTCACCGGAAATATTGCTTCCATAGCTCTTACCAAATACAGACATTGCAAACTCGGTACGTCCTGCACCCTGCAGTCCTGAGAAACCGACAACCTCACCTTTATGTACCTTACAGTTAATTTTATTATCTACGATCTTCTCGGGATAGAGTGGATGATGAACGGTCCAGTCTTTTACTTCCAGCATAACCTCTTTGCTGACATTATGTTTTCTGGTAGGATAACGGTCATCCATAGAACGACCAACCATACCTTTGATGATACGGTCTTCACTTAAATCATCTACACCCTTGGTCAGTGTCTCGATCGTTGTACCATCTCGGATGATCGTACAGCGGTCTGCACAGTAGATGATCTCATTCAGTTTATGAGTGATGATGATAGAGGTCAGTCCGTTCTTCTTGAATTCCATCAGAAGATCCAGAAGCATCTTTGCATCTTCATCATTCAGAGATGAAGTAGGCTCATCCAGGATCAGAAGTTTAACCTTCTTAGAGAATGCCTTTGCGATCTCTACCAGCTGCTGTTTACCTGTTCCGATATCTTTGATCAGTGTCTGTGCAGATTCATGGAGTCCAACCTGTGCCATGTGTTTTTCTGCTTCACTGTATGTTCTGTCCCAGTCAATGCTGCCGCTTTTATTCTTAATCTCGTTTCCGAGAAACATATTCTCGCCAATAGAAAGTAACGGAATCAGCGCAAGTTCCTGATGGATGATAACGATTCCTTTCGCTTCACTGTCGTTCAGGTTTTTAAACTTGCATTCCTCACCTTCATAGGTAACTGTACCTGTATAACTTCCATATGGATACTGACCACTTAAAACGTTCATCAGTGTGGATTTTCCCGCACCGTTTTCACCGATCAGCGCGTGAATCTCTCCTCGCTGGACTTCAAGATTTACATTGTCCAGAGCTTTGACACCGGGGAACTCTTTTGTAATGTGATCCATTACTAAAATATTGTCTGCCAAAATGGCGCCCCCTTTCAAAAAACCGGGCGGGGCTCTTCACCCCGCCCTAAAATTTCAAATTACATGTTTTATTGGTTACTTAAGCAATTTTTTCTGCTTACTGTGCTGGATGAAGATATCCGTCATCGTCCTGTGTATAGTATCCTGTGTCAACCAGTTCTTCTTTCATGTTGTCTTTTGTTACAACTGTAGGAACCAGAAGGAATGATGGGCATTTATGTCCTTCAGATGTTTCATAGGATTCTGTATCATATGCACAGTCGAAATCCCATTTGGAGTTTGTGATCAGAGAATCATCAATTGTGTCACCTTTCAGCATTGCTTCTGCAAGGTCAAGAGTAACAACTGCTTCGTTTGCAACTGCTTTGTAAACTGTCATGGACTGTTTTCCATCTACGATGTTTGCAAGGTTAGCTTCGTCACCGTCCTGTCCTGTGATCAGAACGTCGTTTTTGCCTGCATAGTCAGATTCGATTGCCTGTGTAACACCGAGTGCTGTGGAGTCATTGGAGCAAAGAGCTACATCCAGCTGAGTTCCATCTGCATAGTAGGAAGCGAGGATGTTCTGCATTCTCTCGAGTGCTGTCTGTGTATCCCATGCTGCTGTTGCTACGGAATCGAAATCAGTCTGTCCGGAAACTACATTCAGTGTGCCTGCATCCAGATACGGTTTCAGAGTGTCATAAGCACCGTTGAAGAAGTATCCTGCATTGTTATCTGCCGGGTCACCTGCTGTGAACTCGATGTTATATGTTTTATCACCTGCATTGTCAAGATCCAGAGTATCGATTACGTACTGGCCCTGCAGAGTACCTACTGTATAGTTATCGAAGGAGATATAATAGGAAACTGCATCGGATTTGATCAGACGGTCATAAGCGATAACCGGGATTCCTGCATCTGCTGCTTCATCCATAACTGTATTAAGTGCTTCACCATCGATAGCTGCAATTACCAGGAGGTTAACTCCATCGGAGATCAGGTTCTGGATATCATTTACCTGACGGTCTGTTTCGTTATCGGAGTATGTCAGCTCTACATCATATCCAGCTGCTTTAAACTGTTCTTCCAGATAAGAACCATCTCTGTTCCAACGTTCCAGAGACTGTGTTGGCATTGAGATACCAATCTTTCCGCCTTCAGCTGCTGCATCATCTGCAAGTACCGGAACTGCACAAGATGTGATTGCCATTGTTGCTGCCATCGCTAAAACTAATTTTTTCTTCATAAAGAACCTCCCATTTTTGTTTGCTCTTTAGCTATTTCGTATAGCTTTTTGATGAAATTATAATACCATATGGATATATTAAACAAAATGGACTGTTTTTTGATATATCTTTCAATTTTTGTGATAAAAAAACATCCAGATGGCATGCATCTGGACATTTTCGATATGTTCATTAAAAAAACAATAATTTTGTGCTATTGACAGGTTGTCACTCACTACGTTCGTATCAACCTGTATGTCTCGGGATATTCTCAGACAACAATCTGCTGTATGTTACCCCTGTTTACTCTTCTGCGTCAAGTGCACGGATTCTCTGAACAAGTTCTTCACAGATTTCCAGTTTATCCTTACCATCTGTCTCGATCACAATATCAGCTGCTGCCTGGTATTTCTCACGACGTTTTTCCATCAGGTCTGCAATAAAGTCAACGTTCTTGTTGCCTTCCAGAAGTGGTCTGTCGTGATTATCTTTGACACGGCTTAAGATTGTCTCCGGTTTAGCTGTCAGAAGGACAACGCGTCCATTCTTCTTCATTTCGACTACATTGCGTTCTCTCATCGGCACACCACCGCCACAGGAAATAACTACATTGGTCTTGGACTGCATTTCTATAAGAAGTTCTGTCTCCAGATTACGGAAATACTCTTCTCCATATGTCTCAAAAATATCAGAAATGGACATTCCCTCTCTCTCGGCAATGATCTGGTCCATCTCTACAACTTCCATTGCGAATACTGTCCGCAGGAAATCAGAAATCGTAGATTTACCTGCACCCATGAAACCGATCAGTACAATATTGTAATCAAACAATTTACGTGCCTGGATTCTCTTACTGTTTCTGGTAATTTCTTCAAAAACAGCAGTCACTTCATCTTTATGGCGTCTGCCTTCCATTCTGCGGTTCAGCCATTCTCTCTGTTTTGCTTCCTGCTCCGGCTGAAGGATCGGAATATCATTTGCTTCTTTGTAAGCCATGATATCTTCTACGATTCTGTTACGCATAAGTAATGCATCCAGCACGATCTCATCACACTGTCCAAGGCTCTCTCGAAGTACTTCCAACTGATTCATATGTATCGTTCCCTCTCTTATAAACAAATTTATCGCTGTGAACACTTTATATTCCCTTTGTTCACTGCATCACTATTTGCTCATTATAACAGTTATTTAGCACGTTAACAATATAAAGTGGGAACTTTTTTTATTACTCCGCATTTTTAAGTGCCTCACCCATCGGTACTTTCCGGATTTTTCTGTATTCCAGAAGTGCAACCACTGCATATGTCACAAGCCCGATCACAAACATCTGTACATAGATCATCGGGTCAATCCAGAGCGCGATCCATCCGGAGATACTCTGCAGCATCATTTCCCTGAATAGAATTTCCATGATCGTAGTCTCAATTGGCAGGCTGATCAGAAGGCACAAAACAATCACGATCGACGTAGACAAGATGTATAGCCTGCTGATCTCACCATTGGTATAACCAAGAATCTTCGTCATCGAAATCGACTGTGCATTTTTTTCAATTATGATCTTAGAGAGAAGATATATCAGGATCATATAGATTGCAACTGCAAATAAATTTACCATCCCCATCATACTTCCCATAGAAACACTCAGCTGTCTGGAAATCTTTGTCAGTGCATCCAGGTCGATCACTGAACCTATGTAGCTACTGTCAATATCCGTGATCTCCGTGTTGCTAAAATATCCGCTGAAATAATCATCACCCAGATCAAAGGTCTGATTCAATTCCTCCTGTGGCATGAAAATACAAAGACTGCCATTATAATCATAAATTCCACTGATTTTAAAAGTATACTCGTCATCCTCATATTTTTCTTTGAGTGTGATCGAATCTCCCGGTTTCAGCAGGAATTTATCTGCATACGCTTTCGAAATATACACGCCATCTGAAAAATCCACATCAATGTACTTGCTGTCATCGTGAACGCCATAGAGTGTTACTTCTTCACTTTTGTATTTGGTCGGAAGTGTATTCAGTGAGTAAGCACTGAATTCCTCTGCGTCTTCATTATCTGTTTCTGCGTCATGTGCAAACAGCAGCATATCCAGCATACTTTCAAGCTTATTACTGCCCCCCATCACACTTACCGGCATTGAAAGCATATACTGATATTTTGCCAGCATATTGTTCTGGATCTCCAGCTGGTAATGATCCAGTGCGGACGGGAGCAGAAGGCCAAACATCAGAAGCAGATTTGCAAATATGATCCCCACAAAAAGGACAAGATAATTGCTGATATTCTGAAAGATCACGCGCAGGCGGAATCTGTGAAAAATTTTCATTCGCGGGCTGAGATAAACCGCACGTCTCTGCTTTCTGGAAGAAAGATCTCTTCGCAGAAATTTAAGCGGCGACAGCTTCAGCTTATGATGCAGAACCGCATAGTTAACTACAAACATAATTATTACCGGAACTACTGTCGTCATAAGAAAAGCTTCTGCATTCCAGATTGTCACATAAGTCGGCAGACTGTAGCTTCCATAATACATACCGGCACATACATCCTTAAATGCCGTATAACCTAAAATATTACCGATCAGCGCGCCCACCAGCGTTACGATCACCGGAAGAGTCATATAATGCCGGATCAGCTCATTTTTTGTATAGCCGGATGCCCGAAGCGTTCCGATGACACCAGCTTCTTTTGCAATCGTATTACTGGTCGTGATGCCAAATACAAAAGCCATGATCACGATGATGATATAGAGAAGCATGATCATCATTGCCTTGTCACTTCCCATATCATCTCCAGTAAATATAATCGCCTGATTCTGATATTGCGGCACAAAATTTTCCAAAGTGACAACTTTTCCCATTGCCTTCATCAGATCTTCCGAAACATTCTTTTCCTCGAGTTCTGTCTGCGGTTTTTCATTGTAGGTCCATGCATAATTATATTGCAGCTTATCCTGATCCAGAGAATCAAATTCTTCATCCGTCACTACGCCTACTCCAAACTTTACAGCATCAAACATAGAATCGTTATTACTCTGAAACAAACAGCTGTAATCTGATAATGCAACCAGCCCGGTGATCGTCCAGGACTTTGTCCCATCATCCAGAGTATCTCCAATCTTCAGTGAATTATTATCTGCGTACATACGGTCAATTGCGATCTCACCGGTTTCTAACGGTAATTCTCCGTCCATCAGGCATACTTTATCCACCTCTGTACGATTCTTGAAAAAGCGCATTGTGCTTCCATTTGAAAGAGAATCTTCTATATAATAGTTTTCATAGATTTTGACACCTTCCTCTTCAATTGCCTCGCGCTGTCCTCGATACAGACGCTCTCCGGTACGAAAATTTCCATCTTCAATATTGTATTTTTCAAATCCTTCATCGTATGCCTGGATCATGCTTCCATCTGCAACCAGAAATCCGGACACCATACCGATCGTCGCAACCATCAAGATGAATACAACCAGATATTTTCCAATCTCCCCTTTCAGTTCACGGGGAATTCTTTTTCTCAGAGGACTCTTCATAGCACCGCCCCCTTACCATTCAAGATCCATCGCAGGAATCTTATGCTCGTTCTGATAGTTTTTACGGATCATTCCATCTCGAAGTTTTACCACACGATCTGCCATGTCCTTGATCGCATCATTATGTGTTACCATGATCACAGTATTTCCGTATTTCTGATTCACTGTTTCGATCAATTTCAGAATTTCCTTGGAAGTATTGTAATCCAAGGCACCGGTCGGCTCATCACAGAGCAGAATATCCGGATTTTTTACAATTGCACGCCCAATCGCGGTTCTCTGCTGCTGTCCACCGGAAAGCTGATTCGGAAGTTTCCTCTGATGCTCAAAAAGACCAAGTGTATGCAGAAGCTCATCCACATCCAGTGCCCGGTCACTTAAATAAGCACCCACCTCAATATTCTCCCTCACAGTCAGATTCGGAAGCAGGTTGTACATCTGAAAGATATAGCCAAGATGTTTCCGTCTGTACTGAGAAAGTTTCTTTTCTTTCATATCAGCCAGTTTTTCGCCTTCGATAGAAATACTTCCACCATCTGCGTTCTCGATTCCACCGATAATATTCAGCAAGGTGGATTTACCGGAGCCCGACGGCCCCAGAAGTACACAGAATTCCCCTTTTTCAATATCCAGGTCCAGCCCTTTCAGAACATCTACTTTGCTGTCCCCGGTGCCAAATGATTTCTTAATATCCCGAATTTCCAAAAACATAAGTTTCTCCTTTTCATACCTTTGCCAACCTTATCGGTTAGTTGCATCTACACTTATGTTAGTTTAGGCTATCCGTTTTGTCAAGAAAATTTGCTTCATCTAACTATTTTCGAAAAAAAAATCCGGCCCTGCACAAAGCAAAACCAGAACTTTTTCTACATTATAAATTCCATTATTCTCTCTACAATAAATACCGCTGCACACGCGAACAACGCAACCATAAGAAGACTCTTTTCACGATATGCCACGATCAGTGCTACAATGAGTCCCGCCGCACCGGAAATGATCCCGCCTGCCGTTGCTGTCAGGATTGCCGGAAATGTCATAGCAGCAAGACATGCATATGGCACATAGTACAGAAAGGATTTTACAAACGGACTGGTGATTTCCCTTTTGAAAAGGACCAGTGGAAGCATACGAATCAGATATGTTACGCCTGCCATCACCAGAATATACAGATATACATTCGGTTTCATATCAGTTTGCTGCCTCCTTTTCCTCTGTTTCTTTTTCCTCAACCGGGCAGAAATGTGCTGCCAACCCTGCTACCAGCAATGTCGTGATAATGATCACAAATCCGGTAGAAACTTTATTCAGTACCGGAACCACTGCAAATAACGTACTCACAGCCATCGCTCCGATCACTACGCCAAGAACGGCTCGATTTTTCTTTGCCGGTGGAATGATCACCGCAAGAAACATTCCATAGATTGCCACACTCAGTGCACTTACCAAGAAATCTGGAAGCAGGCTTCCAGAAACAGCTCCTGCCAGTGTTCCCAGTGTCCATCCCGGAATCGCGACACACATTACACCATAATTATACCACGGACTGATCCTTCCCTCCTGACTTGCACTGACACCAAAAATCTCATCTGTCACACCAAACGCAACCGCAAGTCTGTGTCCATTGGAAACACCTTTTTCCAGTTTCTGTGACAGAGAAAAAGACATCAGACAGTATCTTAAGTTGATAACCAGCTGCGTCAGTGCCATCTCCCACAGCGAACCACCGGCTGCAATGATTCCAATACCTGCAAACTGTCCTGCCGAGGTAAGATTTGTCAGTGAGATCAGAACTGCCTGCCATGCAGTCAGACCTGACTGAATAGCCATGATCCCAAAGGTAAAGGATACCGCAAAGTATCCCAGGCCAATCGGAATTCCATCCTGAAGGCCTTTCCCAAAGCTTGTTTTATTCATGCCTGTATCAGTCCTCCAGTGAATTCAGTACACGGAATCCATTATTGCTCAGTACATTTTCTGTCACAAATACATCATCTGTCTGAAGGATCATGATCGGAAGGCTGTTTTCTCTATGATAGGATGTATAAATATAATCCAGATTCACATTACAGTTGCCAAGGACCTGCAGTACGGTATTCAGTCCGCCCACTTCATCTTTCAGGTCTACAGCAATGACCTCTGTCACACGATTCATATATCCATTCTCACTCAGAAGTTTCTCTGCTTCATCTGCCTGGTTTGTTATCATACGAAAAAGAGCAAACTCCGGTGCATCAAAGCATGCAAATCCATAAATATCAATTCCTGCTTCTGCCAGAAGTTCGGTGACTTTCTGAAGACTTCCTGCTTTATTTTCAATAAATACAATGTTCTGTTCGATCATTTTCTCTCTCCTCGTCCTGTGCATAAATAAATTAAAACTTGCATATTATACCAACTTTATCCATTATACTCACGTTTCTTTCAAATGTAAACCTTTGCAGTGGACAAAAAAATCCTGCGGAAATGTTCTGTACGTTTTCTTTCTGTACACCAAACCCTTCCACAGGACTCTTTTCAGTAGAACTTATCCACCTGTATTCTTTTAATCTAACTCTTCATCCACATATTTCTGAATATTGGATGCATTTACATATTTCTTCAGATGTTCTCCATCCGTAATGACCAGTGTCGGTGCCTGCATAATGCCAAACTGACGTGCCATATCCGGATTCTTCTCTGCATCAATGATCTCCAGATCTTCACCTTCCAGCATCTTCTTTGCCATGCGGCAGTTTGGACAGGTGTTGGTTGTAAACAGATATTTATGTGTTTCTACCGGCTCGATCTTGACATCATCATCTGTCACTGTAACCATACTGGTATGGACTTTCTTAAGTTTGGAGTGAAGCACATCATACAGTGTACGGTTCTTGTACTCCTGCGCTTTTCCATCATTCCAGTTCTGTACCGGACGGTAATATCCGGTAATTCGACTGTAAACCTCTGCTTTCTTTCCACATTTCGGACAGGTAAAGTGCTCACCACTTAAATATCCATGTTCCTTACATACGGAGTAAGTAGGTGAAATCGTATAGTATGGAAGTTTATAGTTCTCGGCAATCTTGCGTACCAGAGATGCAGCAGCCTTCCAGTCCGGAAGTTTTTCACCGAGGAATGCATGGAATACGGTACCAGATGTATAAAGAGTCTGCAGTTCATCCTGAATATCCAGTGCATCAAAAATATCTGAGCTGTATTCTACCGGCAGATGGGAACTGTTGGTATAATACGGAGTATCTCCTTTGCTTCCGGCTGTACGGATATCCGGCCAGCGCTTACGGTCATGTTTTGCAAGACGATATGCCGTAGATTCTGCCGGAGTCGCCTCCAGATTAAACAGTTCGCCCGGATATTCTTCCTGATAATCAGAAAGACGGTTGCGCATGTGTGTAAGAACCTCTTTTGTAAATTTCTGCGTACGCGGATCGCTCATGTCACAGCCAAGCCATTTCGCATTCAGACCGGCTTCATTCATGCCTACCAGACCAATGGTCGAAAAATGATTGTCAAAGCTTCCAAGGTATCTCTTCGTGTACGGATAAAGACCTTCATTCAGAAGTTTTGTAATAACCTCTCTCTTGATATGCAGTGATCTTGCAGAAATATCCATCAGACGATCCAGTCTTCTGTAGAATTCTTCCGGTGTCTTGGACTGATATGCGATACGTGGCATGTTGATCGTAACAACACCTACCGAACCGGTACTTTCACCGGATCCGAAGAATCCGCCACTCTTCTTACGCAGTTCACGAAGATCCAGACGCAGACGGCAGCACATGCTTCGAATATCACTTGGTTTCATATCACTGTTGATATAATTTGAAAAATATGGAGTTCCATATTTGGAAGTCATCTCAAACAGCAGACGATTGTTCTCAGTATCGGACCAGTCGAACTCTTTTGTGATAGAATATGTCGGGATTGGATACTGGAACCCACGTCCATTGGCATCTCCCTCGATCATCGTCTCAATAAAAGCCTTATTGACCATGTCCATTTCTTTTTTGCAGTCTTTGTATTTGAAATCCATATCTTTGCCGCCAACGATCGCAGGAAGCTCTGCAAGATCATCCGGAACCGTCCAGTCCAGTGTGATATTGGAAAACGGTGCCTGTGTTCCCCAACGGCTTGGTGTATTCACGCCATAAATGAAAGATTCAATACATTTCTTAACTTCCGGATAACTCAGGTTGTCCACCTTGACAAAAGGTGCCAGATACGTATCAAAAGAAGAAAATGCCTGCGCACCAGCCCATTCATTCTGCATGATTCCAAGGAAATTCACCATCTGATTACAAAGGACACTCAGGTGCTTTGCCGGCGCGGATGTAATCTTGCCTTCGATGCCACCCAGCCCTTCTTTGATAAGCTGTTTCAATGACCATCCTGCACAGTAACCGGTCAGCATGGACAGATCATGAATATGGATATCCGCATTTCTGTGTGCATCTGCGATCTCATTGTCATAAATCTCGGATAACCAGTAATTGGCTGTAACTGCACCGGAATTACTCAAGATCAGACCACCTACTGAATATGTGACAGTGGAGTTCTCTTTTACTCGCCAGTCCTCAACTTTTACATAACTGTCCACGATCTCTTTGTAATCCAGAATTGTGGATTTCATATTACGGATCTTTTCCCTCTGTTTACGATAGAGGATATATGCCTTGGCAACATCACTGTATCCGGCCTGGATCAGAACATTCTCCACACTGTCCTGAATATCTTCTACGGTTACCTTCCCATCCTGGATCTTATTCTGGAAATCTGCAGTAACACGAAGGGCCAAAAGGTCGATCATATCTTTACTGTAGTTTTTTTCTTTTGCATCAAATGCTTTATCAATAGCTGATGTAATCTTTGCCATCTGAAATTCAGCAATTTCACCATCACGTTTTACTACCTGAAACATGTTATACATTCCTCCCTCTACTGCTTGCACCTGTATTATATACGGTCATATTCATACCGTGAATTACATGCTGCAGATTGCTGTTTTCTCCGTTCACAGCAACCGTGTAGAACCTATTGTAGCAGACTCTTATCTATACGTCAATAGACAAAAACACCATATATTGTGTCGATAATGCAAGCGCACAACTATATGGTGTTGTCCAATATTCACGTTTTTCCTTTATTTACGGGACTTTGGCATTACTGAAACAAAGATTTCTGCAGGTACTCTCGCCTTTACAAAAATTCCATCTTCCCGATATTCTTCTGAAAGCAGACTCCCGTACTCCCGGATGATCTGAATCTTACCAGCCTCTTTGTAAGTATATAATTCTTCCAGATAAATCTGGCTCTCTGCGAGGAGTTTTGCCAGAACATCTTTAAGTTCCTCCAGGCCCTCTCCGGTACGGGCAGAACATTTGACTGTATAATCCGCCCGAAAATCCCGAAGCGCTTCTCCCTGCACCTGATCCTGCTTATTCAGGAGTGTAATGATCTTTTTACCCGTCGCTCCCAGCTCTCGAAGTGTCTCATACACCGTATGCATCTGAAGCTCTGCCTGCGGATTGGAAGCATCTACCACATGAATGATATAATCTGCATACTTAGCCTCTTCCAGCGTACTTTTAAACGCTTCTACCAGATGATGTGGCAGCTTGCGGATAAATCCTACAGTATCTGTCAGAAGAATCTGCTGCCCATCTTTGAGTTCCAATACACGCGTTGTCGGATCCAATGTTGCGAACAGCTTATCTTCTGCCAGAATGCCGGCTCCTGTCAGTGTATTCAAAAGCGTTGATTTTCCTGCATTTGTATAGCCTACGATCGCCGCTGTCTTCAGATTTCCTCTGGTTCTCTTGCCTCTGATCAGTTCACGGTGTTTCTCTACCTGCGCAAGTTCTGCTTTCAGAGCAGATATTCTGGTACGGATCAGACGTCTGTCTGTTTCCAGTTTTTTCTCACCCGGTCCTCTTGTTCCGATACCACCGCCAAGTCTGGAAAGAGATTCGCGCAGTCCGACCAGACGCGCCGATCGGTAACGAAGCTGCGCCAGTTCTACCTGAATCTTACCTTCACTTGTGGTCGCACGGCCGGCAAAGATATCCAGGATCAGAAGTGTTCGATCCATAACCTTGCAGCCCAGTTCTCTCTCCAGATTATTCATCTGTGCCGGTGAAAGCTCATCATCGCAGATCACCCCATTGGCATCATACGCTGCCAGAAGCGCCGCAACCTCTTCTATCTTACCTTTGCCGATATAAGTTCCAGGGTGTACTGCTTCACGGTTCTGGATTACTTTCCCAACGGTTACAGCGCCTGCAGTGGCCGCCAGTTCTTCCAGTTCGTCAAGCGATGCAGCAACATCCTCGTCCTGTTCTGTCTGTACACCGATCAGGATGACACGCTCTTCTATCTCCTTGAAATCATAAAACTGCATAGATCAGTACTCCTCTTCACCAGCTTCATCAGAAGTATCTGCAGCATCACCTGCATCAGAAGCCGCCTCTGCATCAGTATTCTCCGTTGTATCAGAAGCTGTATCATTACTCAGTTCACCATTACGTGACTGAAGGAAGGTCAGTTCCTTTGCTGCATTCTCGTCATCCGGGAACATCTTGATATATTCCTGCATTTTGCTCAGTGCTGTTGAAAAATCCAGTTTTTTCTCATATACCACGATCTCATTGAACAGCAGATCCTGCATTTCTTCTGTAGATGCATCTTCCAGCCCCTTGCTGATATTCTCCAGTGCACTGTCATAAGAGCCATCGTCCATATCACAAAGTGACAGACCATTGTAACCTTTGGCCGGATCACTGCCATCCGCTGACACATACTGCTGATACATACTTCTGGCATTGGAAGTATCTCCCTGTGCGCGGTAGACCATTCCCAGAAGAAGCATTCCTTCTGTACTCTTCTGATTCACAGCCTCCGTAAGTTCCTTCTGTGCATTGGAATAATCTTCCATATAATAATAGACTTTTCCTCTGTTGCAGTAATCCTCTGCATTTTTCGGTTCTGTTTTCAACGCAGCCTCAAGATATCGTGTACCATCTGCTTCCATATCCTTTTCTAGATATGCCTCATAGATCTGGATCGCTCTGTCATAAGTGGCATCTTCTCCGTAGGCTTCTGTAAAGTTCGAAGAAGCCTCATCATAAGAATCCATTGCCAGTGCCACACATCCTGTCAGATAATATGTCTCCGCATCCATGCTGTAGCTTTCTGCCAGTGTCTGACAATCCGCCATCGCAGCATCATGCAGTCCGGATTTTAATTCTGCGGTTGCTCTGTAAGCAAGCATATCTTTCTTAAGTGCTTTTCCTGCTTTTTCATCGTTCAGACCATTGGTCAGGCTGTCAATGGCATCCTGATAATTTCCAAGATGAATATTTGCGATTCCGGCCCCACGATATGCCTCTGCTGTTTTATATCCAGCAGTGATCGATGACTGATACCCCTGAAGGGCATAATCATAACTGCCCTGTGCAAGATCTGCACAGGCCTGGTCATAAGTTTTCTTTTCTTCCCCTCCACAGCCGGTCAGCATTCCAAATGTCAGTCCGGCTGTCAGCATCCATACGATTCTTTTATTTTTCATTGATATCCTATTCTACTACGAGTCCTTCTTCTTCCATTACACGAACAACGTTATTTACGTGTTCTGCACAGATTTCCTCTGTTCCGGCCTCTACCATGACACGAATCAGCGGCTCTGTACCACTTTCTCTTACAAGAATACGTCCATCTGTGCTGAGTGCTCTTGCAGCAGCCTCTACCGCTTCAACAACCTTCGGATTTTCTCTTGCAGTCTTCTTGTCTGCAACACGAACATTGCGGAGAATCTGCGGATAAACCTTCATTTCTTTTGCCAGATCACAGAGCGTTGCCTTCTGCTCCACACAAGCTTCCATGATCATAAGAGAAGTCAGGATTCCATCCCCGGTGGCTGCATAGCGACTGAAAATAACATGTCCGGACTGTTCTCCACCAATACTGTAGTTATTCTCAAGCATATTTTCGGCAACATATTTATCACCAACTGCCGTCTGTTCATAGTTGATGCCTTCTGCCTCAAATGCCTTGTAAAGTCCCATATTTGACATAACAGTTGTAACTACGGTATTTCCATTCAGTTTTCCCTGAGATTTCAGGAATTTACCGCAGACATACAGAATCTTGTCTCCATCAATGATATTTCCCTTATGGTCTACTGCAATGCAACGGTCGGCATCTCCATCATATGCAAAACCAATATCCAGTCCGTTATCCACCACATATTTCTGAAGTACTTCAATATGCGTGGATCCACATGCTCTGTTGATGTTTGTTCCATCCGGATCATTGTTAATGACGTAAGTTTTTGCACGCAGAGCGTCAAAAACACTCTTTGCGATCGCAGAAGAACTTCCATTGGAGCAGTCCAGACCAACTTTGATATTTTTGAAATCGCGGCACGGAATGGAGATCAGGTATCCAATATAACGATTGCGTCCGGAAGCAAAATCTACGGTACGTCCAATATCTTCTCTTGTTGCATATGGAAGTTCTTCAATCTTGCCATCCAGATATGCTTCGATTCTTGCCTCAACTTCAGCTTCAATCTTCTGTCCGTTTCCGTTCAGAAGTTTGATTCCATTATCGTAGAATGGATTGTGACTTGCAGAGATCATGATTCCACAGTCAAAATCTTCTGTACGTACTGCATAGGAAACACTCGGTGTAGTCGTTACATGAAGCAGATATGCATCTGCACCTGATGCAGTCAGACCGGCAACCAGTGCATACTCAAACATATAACTGCTGCGTCTTGTATCTTTACCGATGACGATTTTGGCTTTATGATCACGGCCATAATACCATCCCACATATCTGCCCACTTTAAATGCATGATCTACTGTCAGCTGAATGTTTGCTTCTCCACGAAAACCATCTGTTCCAAAATATTTACCCATTTTTTACTCCTTACTGTGCACCCTTCTGCACATGATTGATTGCATTGATTATTTATAAAGATTTGAAGGATATACTCCTGATTTTACAAGATTCGCAAATGCCTCTGTAACAGCTGCTTTATCTTCCTGATATGTTACACCAAACCAGGTATCTTTTGTCTCAAGAACATCTACTTTTGCTTTGCCTTCTTTGATCAGACGGTCAATCATCTCCGGAAGAAGGTATTCTTTCTTAATATCTCCCTCTTTGATCTCAGAAAGGAAATCTACAAACCCCTTTTCCAGTGTTTCCATAAATACCGGTGTCAACCCCCACATATTCATGGAAACAAGGCTCTTCACATCCAGTTTCTCGACTTTATCATCATTGCGTGCTTCCGCACCGTCTGCTGTCTTAAAAATGTTATGTGTCTCCGTAACACCTGTCAGCGCACCTTCTTCAATATGGCATACTCCTCTGGTAACACTTCCATTGTCACTCAGAGTATTTCCAAGACGGAAGCCAGCCATACAGATATGGAGAATTCCATCGTCCGGCTGTTCCTGGATCAGATAATCATGGACTTTCACATAGGCTTCCTTACCATAATAATCATCCGCATTAATTACCATAAAAGGCTCATTCAGAACAGCTTTTGCTGCAAGTACA
>ADJS01008886.1_pt1 | contig 15339 bp, 15 predicted proteins | sample 268128 | NCBI WGS metagenome assembly ADJS01 (sample SAMN00007486, study PRJNA43253) | human gut metagenome | isolation source: feces sample TS28 | reverse complement strand
ATTGAAAACAGAGAAAAAAATGGAGATGCGGTAAAACAAAATATAACGTACCAAAATGCGATAAATAGAAGTAGAATAGTTGAAAATACGCAAGAAAATCAGAAAGCTGAAAAGATAGTCGGAAAAGGCTATAGGCAAGAATTGGAAAATGAACAGTCAATAGCTGGGAACAATAAAGCAAAACAAAGTGATAAAAATAATAAGAATAAGATAGTAAAAACAAAAAAAGAAAAAAAACAGGAGAAAGAGCCCAAAGATCTTTCAGATATTGATATTATAGGACAGCTTATGAATGGAGCCTCCTATATGATACCATTTGTTGTTGTGGGAGGGATGTTAGTATCGCTGTCGGTATCAATGGGGGCACAGACTTCTGCAGATGGAACGGTTGTCTATATTGGTTTATGGAATAAGATTCATGCTATCGGTAATCTTGCCTTTACGCTGATGTATCCAATTTTGTCAGGCTTTATTGCTTTTTCCATTGCAGGAAGGGCAACCCTTGCTCCGGCGATGATCGGGGCGATGGTGGCAACAGATGGAGAGATTCTTGGAACGGAGGGAGGAACGGGATTTATCGGTTGTATTATTGTCGGCTATCTTGTTGGTTATCTTGTGAAATGGATGAACAGCTGGAATCTTGCTAAGGAGTTTAAGCCGATGATGCCAATATTTATTATTCCGCTGACCGGTGTCGCATTAGTATCCGCTTTGTTTATATTTGTGCTTGGAAAGCCAGTTACACTGATAACGGATCTGTTAAACAGTTTGCTTGTGGAACTTGCGAAGAATCCTTCCAGTGCAGTTGTGCTTGGTATTGTGCTTGGTGCGATGGTTGGCATAGATATGGGAGGTCCGATTAATAAGGTCGCCTTTTTCTTTGGTGTGACTTCAATTGCACAGGGAAATCTTCAGATTATGGGGATTGTATCTACTTCCATTGCAGTGGCTCCGCTCTCTATGGGAATCGCAGCAGTTGTTGGAAAAGATAAGTTCACACCTGAGGAAAAGAGTGCAGGAATATATACTATATTTATGGGAATCATAGGAATCAGCGAGGGGGCGATACCTTTTGCAGCTTCTGACCCCGGACACGTTCTTCCGGCAGTTGTTGCAGGTTCTGCACTTACTGGAGCGGCGGCTGCTGTGTGCGGCGTGACTTCGGCTGTGCCACATGGGGGCTTAGTTGTGGCTTTATTTAAAGCTACGAACTATATGTCATTATATTTTCTTTGTGTGATGGCAGGAACAGCACTTTCTATTGCAATCGTATTAGCATTTAAGAGACGACAAGAAAAAAATAGATAAAATTCCAGTAGATAGAAAATAACAGTACAAAGTTGACATTTTTTTCAAAAAAATACCCTTTCACATATTGAAATCGCAAGTAAAATGAAATAAAATCTTAAGTTAAGCACATCTTTTGTTCAAAAATAAGTCAAACTATGAGTTTTACATTTTTGAAGAATTTGATAGAATTTTTGGTGAGTGAGGAGTGGTTCGTAAACATGAGATTCACAAGACGAGATATGAAGATGATAGAGTACTTAAGAGATTATGAAGTTGTCGAACTTAAGGCTATGTCAGAGTATCTGGGAGTATCTGTAAAGACTTTGAAGAATCAGTTAAAGGAGTTGTCCGAGACACTGAAAGAATTCGGAGTGGATGTCCAGTTTGTTTCGAGTAATCAAATACTTGTAAAGGGGCATGAGAAGTTTGCGGAAGTGATGAGTGTGAGCATCCCTCGCTTTGAGATGGAATTTGAGAGAAGATTCCTCTTACTTCTGGTACTACATGATAATTTCCTTACCATACAGGAAATTGCAGATGAGCTTTTAGTAAGCAAGTCTTACGCAGAGAAGCATTTAGCGGCAATCATGAAAAAGTATCCGGAAGATATTCAGGCACAGCGGCATTATGGTATCCGCTATGCAGCATCCCAGAATAAGAGAAGAGAGGTATTTGTAAAGATACTTTTTCCATATTTATTCGGAGAGGATTACATCGTAGCTTTGGAGCAGTTTGATAGTCTCCATTTTCCACTGTTTCATTATTTTACAAAGGAACAGATGTTGAGGACAAGAGGAGCAATTCAGGCATTGCAGAGGCTGGAATGGTTTCAGCTTACTGATGAATCCTTGCAGCAGCTTTTCCTTTATATTTTGTTTCTCACGCGTCATGCAGACAGTGAGAATACAGAAAAGCCGGTTGCGGTACAGGAAGATTTTATTAATACGCAGGAATTTGACGGATTGTATGAATGGATACTTGGATGGTGTCAGGAATTTCGTCTGCCGGATTCTAAAGAAGAACTGCGATATATGTATACATTACTGTTATCGCTACGTAAACAAAAAATCGCCTGTCAGGATCAGATTATGGATAAGATGCGGCATCCGATTAAGGAGATTCTTAAAGGAATCAGCGAGAGACTCAGTGCAGATTTCAGCGAGGACGAAGATTTGATTGAGGGGTTATCTTCTCATATTTATACGACGATTCTTCGTGGAAATCATTTGGATGTTGAGACAGATGAATATATGTTAAAGTCCATGAAACGTCAGTATCCTTTTGGATTCGAGATGGCGGCCATTGCGGCAGATTACATAGCAGATATCTATAATCTGTCTATGAAAGAGAATGATCTTATTTATTTAGCCATTCATTTTCAGGCGGCGATAGAGCGAATGAAGGATGCGGGTGAGAAGACGAAAATTATTATTGTCTGTCATTTCGGTGCGGCAGCGGCCAGAATTATCCGCTCTAAAATCGAGAGAAAGCTTGTTGGTGTGGAAGTCACGGGAATGTATTCCCTGCAGGAATTTAAGCAGCTTAAGAATCCAGATTGCGACTACATTGTGACAACCGAGCGCATTCTCAAAGCTGATTTTCCGATTATCTACATTTCAATGGCCCTTCCGGAGCGTGAGATGCAAAAGATTAAGGAAGGAATTAAAGAAATTCAGGTAAACCATTTATTGGAATTAAATATATTAGAAGCAATTATTCTTCCAATTGAAGAAAAGAATATGGAATCCGCAGTAAAAGCGATGGTACAGCCACTTTTAGAAGAAGATTTTGTAACAGAAGAATATTTGCAGTCTGTTCTCGAAAGAGAGGAGATGTCTTCCACAAGTTTAAACCACATTGCCCTGCCACATGGAAATCCGGCAATGGTTCAGAATACAAGACTTGTCATTGGAAGAATGAATCATCCGATTTTGTGGGATGATTCTAAAGTAAGCTGTGCATTTTTATTCGCAGTATCCTCAGAGATGCTCAAAGAAAAACCGATGCTTTTTAATACATTTTATCGGACGATGGCAGATCCGGAAGTAGAGGAAAGTATCAAAAAAACTTCAGATGGAAAAGAATCTTCCAGATGAGGTTTTTAGACAAAAGCTGTTTCAAATATTGAGATAGAGTAACTAATAATTTCTAACAGGAGAGGAAAGGATGTGAAGTTAACATGGTAGGAATTATTCTCGCAACACATGGCAATTTTGCGACCGGTATCCAGCAGTCAGCTTCCATGATTTTGGTGAACAGCCAAACGTGGCAGCCGTAACACTGCAGCCTAACGAAGGACCGGATGATGTGAGAAAGAAAATGGAAGAAGCAGTTGCATCTTTCGAAGACCCGGAACAGGTGTTAATTCTCGTTGATTTATGGGGAGGTACTCCATTTAATCAGGCTAATGGCCTGATCGCTGGTCACGAGGATACATGGGCAATTGTTGCTGGTCTTAACCTGCCAATGCTCATTGACGCTTACGCTTCCCGTATGATGATGGATACAGCACATGAACTTGCTGTTCAGATTTCCGGAAGTGCAAAAGAAGGCGTTAAGATTTACCCAGAAAGCTTAGAGCCAAAGGAAGAGAAAAAGGTAGCAGCTACTTCCGATGGACAGCCAAGGGGAGCATTACCAGAAGGAACCGTAGTAGGAGATGGAAAGATTAAATATGTGCTTGCACGTATCGACTCCCGTCTGCTCCATGGACAGGTAGCAACAGCATGGACAAAGACTACAGGACCAAACAGAATTATCGTTGTATCTGACGGTGTAGCACACGATGACCTTCGTAAGAGCATGATTCGTGAAGCAGCGCCTCCAGGGGTAAAAGCGAACGTAGTTCCAATCAGCAAGATGATTCAGGTATCAAAAGATACCCGTTTTGGAAACACAAAGGCATTATTATTATTTGAAACACCTCAGGATGCTCTTGCAGCAATCAAAGGTGGAGTAGATATTAAGGAACTTAACATTGGTTCTATGGCTCACTCTGTTGGCAAGGTAGCAGTCAGCAAAGTATTATCTTTAGATGAAAAAGATATCGAGACATTCGAAGAACTTAAGAAGTTAGGCGTTAAGTTTGACGTTCGTAAAGTTCCAAGTGATTCTCAGGATAACATGGATGAGATTCTTAAAAAAGCAAAAGCTGAATTAGCAAAATAGTATTTAGCAATTAATATTAGGAGGAAAAGTCATGTCAATTATTTCAATGATTTTAGTTGTTATAGTTGCCTTTCTCGCTGGTATCGAAGGTGTTGTTGATGAATTCCAGTTCCATCAGCCTTTGGTAGCATGTACATTGATTGGTCTGGTAACAGGCAATCTCGAGGCAGGTATTGTTCTTGGTGGTAGTCTTCAGATGATCGCTCTTGGATGGGCTAATATCGGAGCTGCTGTAGCACCGGATGCTGCTTTAGCATCTGTTGCATCTGCTATTATCCTTGTTCTTGGTGGACAGGGAGTAAAAGGTGTAAGTACAGCGATTGCTGTAGCTATCCCTCTTGCTGTAGCAGGTTTATTCTTAACAATGGTTGTTCGTACTCTTTCTGTAGCATGTGTTCACCGTATGGATGCTGAAGCTGAGAAGGTTAATTTCAGAGGTGTAGAAATGTGGCACATCATTGCCATCTGCTTACAGGGACTTCGTATTGCAATCCCTGCAGCATGTCTTCTTGCAATCCCTACTGAAACAGTACAGAACTTCTTACAGTCTATGCCTGCATGGTTAACAGATGGTATGTCCATCGGTGGTGGTATGGTAGTAGCTGTTGGTTATGCAATGGTTATCAACATGATCGCAACAAAAGAAGTTTGGCCATTCTTCGCAATTGGTTTCTGTCTGGCAGCTATTTCAGACCTTACACTGATCGCTCTTGGTGCAATCGCTCTTGCAATCGCTTTCATCTACATCAACTTATCTGAAAAAGGTGGAAACGGAAACGGTGGCGGTGGAAACGTTGGTGATCCACTCGATGACATTTTAAATGATTATTAAGAAGTAAGGAGGGTATAGAAATGGCAGAAGAAAAAATTACTTTATCAAAACAAGATCGTCGATCTGTTGCACTCCGCTCTACTTTCCTTCAGGGTTCATGGAACTATGAACGTATGCAGAACGGTGGATGGTGTTTCGCCATGATTCCGGCGATTAAGAAACTGTACACAAACAAAGAAGATCAGAAGGCAGCTTTAAAGAGACACCTTGAGTTCTTCAACACACATCCATATGTAGCTTCTCCAGTACTTGGTGTAACTCTTGCCTTAGAGGAAGAGAAAGCTAACGGTGCTCAAGTAGATGACGCAGCTATTCAGGGTGTAAAAGTAGGTATGATGGGACCTTTAGCCGGTGTTGGTGATCCAGTATTCTGGTTTACTGCTCGTCCAATGCTTGGTGCATTAGGTGCATCCCTCGCTATGGGCGGAAGCATCTTAGGACCAATCTTGTTCTTCGTATTATGGAACGTAATCCGTTGGGCATTTATGTGGTATACACAGGAATTTGGTTACCGGGCTGGTAGCAAGATTTCTGAAGACCTTTCCGGTGGACTTTTACAGAAAGTAACAAAGATTGCTTCTATTCTTGGTATGTTCGTACTTGGTTCGCTGATCGAACGCTGGGTAAGTATCAACTTTATTCCAGTTGTATCAAAAGTAAAATTAAGTGATGGTGCTTACATTGACTGGAACAGCCTTCCAGCAGGAGCAGAAGGTATTAAGACAGCAATTTCCCAGTATGCTTCCGGAATGGCTTTAGAGCCTACAAAGGTTACAACTTTACAGGACAACTTAAATTCCTTAATTCCAGGTCTTATGCCATTATTACTGACACTGTTATGTATGTGGTTACTCAAGAAGAAAGTTTCTCCTATCGTAATCATCCTTGCATTGTTTGTAGTAGGTATCTTAGGACATGTAGTAGGTATTCTGTAATTTAAGTTTAATTAAAGCGGAATAAGCAATACAAAGGGGGCTGTGACAAAAATATTTCCGATATTTTTGCACAGCCCTTGCTGTGTTATGTATACAAAGGAGGATGCATAATGGCACAATCACTCAATACTAAAGTGGATCTGGTTATGGATGCCACTTCCTTTCACGGAATGAATAATTACGGAAAAATTATGATTGGCGACAGAGGTTTCGAATATTATAACGAAAAAAAGATGAATGACTATATCCAGATTCCATGGGAAGAGGTTGATTATGTCATAGCATCTGTTATGTTTAAGGGCAAATATATTCCTCGCTTCGCCATTCAGCAAAAAAAAGCGGAACCTTTACCTTTGCAGCAAAGAAACCAAAAGAACTTCTTCGTGCGGTAAGAAATTATGTTCCATCTGACCATATGGTTCGCTCCTTAAGCTTTTTTGACGTGTTAAAAAGAGCGTTTAAAAAGTAAATATCAGTGACATCAAGTTAGGGACAAAATACCTTTTGACCTTAACATTTTACGATGGAAGTATTATAATGATTCTGACTGAAACGATTCAGAAAATATGAACATACTTTTGCTAAAAGGAGACGAAAATGGCAATTTTAAAATTAAAACCAAGCGGAAAAGATTACATCTGGGGCGGACATAAACTCGTAGACAACTACGGAAAAGAAATGACAGGCGACCGATTAGCAGAGACATGGGAATTATCCTGTCATCCAGACGGTCCAAGCTTTGTTGCCAATGGCGAAGATGCTGGCAAGACATTAAGACAGTATATTGAGGAACACGGAAAGAAAGTACTCGGAACAAACTGCGAGCGTTTTGAGGACTTTCCTATTTTAACAAAATTCATCGATGCACAGGACAACCTTTCTATCCAGGTACATCCAGATAACGAGTACGCCTTAAAAAATGAAGGGCAATATGGCAAAACCGAGATGTGGTATGTAGTGGATGCAGAAGAAGGAGCCTGCCTCTACCACGGATTTAACAGAGAAATCAGCAAAGATGAATTTACAAAAAGAATCGAAGAAGACACTCTTCTTGAAGTACTGAATAAAGTACCTGTTCATAAAGGAGATGTATTTTTTATCGAAGCTGGAACAATTCATGCCATCGGTAAAGGACTCATCATCGCAGAAATCCAGCAGAACTCCAACGTAACTTATCGTGTATACGATTATGGCAGAGTTGGAAAGGACGGAAAGAAGAGAGAACTCCACATCGAGAAAGCCGTTGCTGTAACGAACTGTGCACCAGCGAAAAAGGATGACAGTCATTATCCACATATCGCTGACTGCGACTACTTTACAGTAGACAAACTGAACCTCGATGGAACAACCTTTAACAAACTTGAGGGAACTGTTTCGGAAAAATCCTTCTTGAGCATTCTCGTTTTAGACGGCGAAGGAACCATCACCAGCAATGGTGAGAGCGTATCTTACAAAAAGGGAGATAGCATTTTCCTTACTGCTGGAAGCGGGGAATATAGTATAGAAGGTGTGTGTGATGCACTTTTAACTACAATAAGAGGGTAGGGAATTCTGGTTTGCCGCAGGCAAGGTAGACGCTCCCCAAGAGAGAAGGCACCCTATATTTGTGACTCTATCGCTGCGGGTTGAATGTTCGCCTCCGGGCTCGCATTCAATCCTCGTTCTAAGGCCATAAATATAGGGTGCCTTCTCTCTTGGGGAGCTGTTTTTTTGACTGTTGGAGTGAAATCAGAATTTTTGCTGAGAGATTTGGAAATTTTCCAGAAAATTAGGAATTTCATAGAGGGATATGGTGATTCCACAGTGTAATAGTAAGAGATAATGCTCCAATTCACTTCCTCGAATCTATCACCCCTAATTTGTGGGGATGGAATACATAGAATCGGAAAGAATTTGTAGGGTTTAGAAAAAACAGAAGCCACAGCCCCTATGCTATGTAAAAATGCGCCTTAGAACAAGTCCAAATTGCGGTTGAGCAGTTTGGGCGCAGCGAAATGAAGCATTTTTGCATAGCATAGGGGCTGTGGCTTCGTCTGTTTATTCCCACCTCCTCACTAATTTAAAATAATTTATTGACATAAAGCGTAAAAGTTGCTATACTGTAAAACATATTAAGACTGTAGGAAAATCGTTGAACAAAAGTAGTACCTTTTATCCACAGCATACCAGAGAGTCGGATTAGGTGGAAGCCGATATGTGAGGGAAAAGGGAATGGATTTGGGAGATGCAAGGTGAATTAACAGTAGCTGATGCCGCGTCCTCGCGTTACAGGGGTAGGATATCGACAGAGATTGTAAGAACAGTACAGCATAGCTTGTTTTATAGAATCGTTTATAGATACTATAGAATAATCAGATATAGTTTATATTTGGTGGCTGTATAGGATTTGAAGAATCATCTGATCCGTATCGGATTTAGAGAGAATGACATAGAATTGTTCCAGAAGATTTTAGTTTTACTTTGAAGTTTAGAGAGTGGAAAGGTAGAAAAAGATTTTTAAAGAATAATTTTAAGTGATTAATAAGGGTGGTACCGCGGAATATTTCGTCCCTGATGTTTTTTATGAACGTCAGGGACTTTTTTTAATGCCACAAAAAGCTTCCACAACATAAAAATATAAAGCAGCCTACAGAAAAGAAGGGGGTACAAATGAAACGAATAAGAAGAGCATATAGTAAGACAGTCAGTCTTATTGATGAGACAGCAGTACAGATTTATCAAAGTTTTGTAGGAAAGAAAAAGGGATTTCTTCTGGAAAGTTATGATAAGAATAACGGACGTTACGTCTTTATGGGAAAGAATCCAGAGGAAGTCATTAAGAGTAAAGAAAATGGGCTGGTTATTGAGAAGGAGGATGGAACAACAAAGGAGCTTAGCGGCAATCCCGTAGATCTTTTGAAAGGATATTATAGTGATTTCGAGATTCGTAAGGATGATGAGCAGCTTGCGTTTACAGGCGGTCTTGTTGGTGGTCTTGGCTATGATTTTGTAAGGTATAAAGAGGAGCTGCCGGATAATAATCCAGATGAGATTGGAATCAGTACGATTTCATTGATGCTTGTGACAGAGTTTTTATCTATTGACCATTTTGCAGAGACAATGACAGCGGTTGTTGTGGAAGATGATACAGAAGCAGGAAGGAAAAAAGCGATGTTCCGCTGTGAAGAAATGGTGAAGGAAGCGTTTGCAAATATTCGGAAAGATGAGAAGTCAGAGTTTCAGCCGGATGGAAAGATTATAAAGCAGTCAGATACTTTAGAAGAATATAGTGAAAAAGTAAATAAGATTAAACAGTATATTATAGATGGACATGTATTCCAGACGGTACTTTCCCAGAGATGGACGATTGAGACGAAGCAGAAAGGTTTTGATTTATATAAGGAACTTAGAGAAATTAATCCTTCCCCATATATGTATTATTTCAACTTTGAAGAATTTGAAATTATCGGAAGTTCTCCGGAAATGATCGTAAAGCAAAAAGACAACAAAGTACTGACCTGTCCGATTGCCGGAACAAGACCTCGTGGAAAAGATGATGCAGAAGACCAGAAGTTTGCAGAAGGTCTGATGAAAGACCCGAAAGAAAAAGCAGAACACGTTATGCTTGTTGATCTCGCAAGAAATGACATGGGACGAATCGCAGAGTTTGGAACGGTAAAGGTAAGAGACTTCATGCATATTCAGAAATATTCCCATGTTATGCACATCGTTTCGCTGGTAGAAGGAAGAAAAAAAGGCGAATATCATCCACTTGACCTTGTAAATGCCTTTCTTCCGGCAGGTACATTAAGTGGTGCGCCAAAGGTTCGCGCGATGGAAATTATCGATGAACTGGAATCTGTAAGAAGAGGACTTTACGGAGGAGCAATTGGTTACATTGATTTTAACGGAGACATGGATTTTTGTATTACGATTCGAACAATGATTAAAAAAGCCGATAAAGTTTACATTCAGGCAGGAGCAGGTATCGTGGCAGACAGTAACCCAGAAAGCGAGTACAACGAGTGCTGCAATAAAGCAAGGGCTCTTGCGAAGGTTCTGGTACCTTGAGGATTTGAGTCGGAAGAAAGATGTGCAGCGTATTAGAGCGTGTTTGAGAAATACTCTATTTCAGGAGGAAACCTTATGATATTACTAATTGATAATTACGATTCCTTTACTTATAATCTGTATCAGTACATGGGAATCTTTGAAAAAGATATTAAAGTCGTTCGAAATGATAAAATTACAATCGAAGAAATCGAGCAGTTAAATCCGAACAGAATCGTTCTTTCACCGGGACCGAAAAGTCCGAAAGAAGCCGGAATTTGTATGGACGTAGTAAAACATTTTTACACGAAAAAACCAATCCTTGGCATCTGCCTGGGACATCAGAGCATCGGAGCTGCATTTGGAGCAAAAATCATTCATGCAAAAGAACTGATGCATGGAAAACAGTCGTTAATCGAACACGATGGAAAGAGCGTTTTTGAGGGAATCCCAAGCCCGGTTCATGTGGCAAGATATCATTCCCTTGCTGTAGACGAAAAAACACTGCCAGACGTTTTTGAAATATTAGCAAGAACAGAAGATGGAGAAATCATGGCGATGCAGCATAAAGAATATCCATTGATAGGAATTCAGTTCCATCCAGAATCTATTTATACAGATCATGGAAAAAAGATGATAGAGAACTTTCTGGAATTGTAATAATCAACCATAATAAAAATAATAGAGAATTTTTCTAAAGCGTGTTTAAAAAAGAGGTGACAAAAAAACGATGATTTTAGATGTAATTGTAGAAGACAAGAAAAAACGCTTAAAAGAGCATAAAGCCCGCACTAGCGAGGAGCAAATGAAAGAACTTGCCCTTGTTTCAGAAAGAAAAAGCATTTCCTTTTATGAAGCGTTAGCAAAGCCGGGATTATCCATTATCGGAGAGTTTAAAAAGGCATCTCCCAGCATGGGAAAAATCGAGATGACGATGGAACTTATGGACAGAATTGATGAATATAACATATCAGTCGATGCCATTTCCTGCCTGACAGAGGAAGACCATTTCCTCGGAAAACACCGATTATTTTAAAGAAATCAGAAATATTTCTCCATTGCCGATGATACGAAAAGACTTCATTATCGATCCATATCAGATCTATGAGGCAAAGGTGATTGGAGCGGACTGTATCCTGCTTATTGCGGCGATTCTTAGCGATGAGCAGATGGCAGAATATTATAAGCTGGCAACGGAGCTGGGGATGGACGTATTAGTAGAAACACATGATGAAGAAGAAATGGGGCGGGCATTAAAAATCCAGCCGAAAATCATCGGTGTAAATAACCGCAATTTAAAAGACTTTACCATTTCCCTTGAAAATACAAAGAGACTTCGCCCGATGGTGCCGGAAGGAACGGTATTTGTTTCGGAAAGTGGTGTGACAACGAACGAGCATATTGCATTTTTAAAGGAATGTAAAGTAGATGCGCTCTTGATTGGTGGTGCATTTATGCTATCGGAACATCCAAGAGAACTTGCAACAGAATGGAAGAACCTATATAACGAAAAGTAAGAGAATAAAATATAAGGCAGTGAAGAACAAATCTGATAACAGAATTTGTAATCTGTCAAAAAAGAATAAAAATCAAGCTGATTAAAGAGGAATGATAGAGAGTTTGTAAGATGGATAAAGAGCTAATAAATAGCCATACCAAAATTAAAATATGTGGAATGACCTGTGAGGCAGATATTAAGGCAGTCAACACTTATCTGCCGGATTATATCGGATTTGTTTTATTTTTTCCAAAAAGCAACCGAAATATATCAATAGAGCAGGCGGAACATTTGCTTGAAAAAGTAGATAAAAAAATTCGGACAGTGGCAGTCGTTGTCTCACCGACAACAGAGCAGATAAGGCAAATTGAAAAAGCTGGATTTGATTATATTCAAATTCATGGAACTGTTACTGAAGATGTATATAAACAATGCAAGCTTCCGATTTTAAGAGCATTTAATGTGTCTGATTTAGACAAACTGGATGAATACGAAGCAAAAGACAAAATAAAAGGCTATGTATTTGACAGCAAGACACCTGGAAGTGGGAAAACATTTGACTGGAGTCTGCTTGATAATATCAGACAAAGACAAAAGACAGATGTATCGAAAGATGTTTCTCATAAAAAAACAAAAAAAGATTTTTCTTGCAGGAGGAATTAATGAAACGAATGTAAAAAGGGCAATTTCACAAGTAGCTCCAGACGTAATCGATTTAAGTTCCGCGGTAGAAAAACAAGTGAAGATGGAACTTTCCACGGAAAGGATCCAGAAAAAATAAGAACAATAGTAACAATGGTACATGATTGATGAAAGGATTTTATTATGCAGAATAAAAAATATGGTGAATACGGTGGACAATATGTAGCAGAATCTCTGATGAATGTATTAGCAGAATTAGAGACAGCATATAATGAGGCAATTAATGATCCGAAATTTATCGAGGAATATAACTACTATTTAAAAGAATATGTCGGAAGAGAGACTCCTCTTTACTTCGCAGAGAAGCTTTCTAAAAAATACGGCACAAAGATTTATTTAAAACGTGAGGACTTGAATCATACCGGTGCACACAAAATCAATAATGTGATCGGACAGATTCTTTTAGCAAAACGAATGGGCAAAAAGAAAGTCATCGCAGAAACAGGAGCAGGCCAGCATGGTGTGGCTACTGCGACAGGAGCAGCACTGTTTGATATGGAATGTACCGTATTTATGGGCGAAGAAGATATGGAACGCCAGGCATTAAACGTATTCCGTATGGAAATGCTTGGAACAAAGGTAGAATGTGTAAAGAGTGGAAGCCGTACTTTAAAAGATGCCACAAACGAGGCAATTCGTACATGGGCGAAAAATGCAGAAGATACTTTCTATATTATCGGTTCTGCGGTAGGCCCTCATCCATATCCACAGATGGTAAAGGAATTCCAGAAAGTTATCAGCGTAGAGACAAAGAAACAGATTCTTGAAAAAGAAGGAAGACTTCCAGACTGCGTACTTGCCTGCGTAGGCGGCGGTTCCAACTCCATCGGAATGTTCGCAGAATTCATTGATGAAAAAGACGTAGAATTAATTGGTGTAGAAGCAGCGGGATTCGGAATAGAGACAGGAAAACATGCCAGTGCATTTGCCTCAGGAAAAGCAGGTGTACTTCATGGAATGCGCTCCTACCTGCTTCAGAACGAGGATGGAAATATCCAGATTGCAAGCTCCATCTCCGCTGGGCTTGATTATCCGGGGGTTGGACCGGAACATGCTTACCTGCACGATAGCGGAAGAGCAACCTACGTTTCTATCACAGACGACGAGGCAATGCAGGCATTAAGAGAGCTTTGCCGCGAAGAAGGAATCATCCCGGCAATCGAGAGCGCCCATGCATTAGCATACGCATTTAAAAAGGCAAAAACAATGACAGAAGACCAGATTATGGTTGTAAACCTTTCCGGACGTGGAGACAAGGACGTACATACGATTGCAGAGTATTTTAAAGATAAATAAAAGAGGAGGATAGAAAAATGAACCGCATTGAAAAAAGAATGGAAGAATTACAAAATAAAAATGAAAAAGCATTTGTGACATATATGACTGCCGGTCTGCCGGATATGGAAGGCACAAAAGCCTTAATCAAAGCACAGGCAGAAGCAGGAATTGATATTATCGAGTTAGGAATTCCATTTTCTGATCCAACCGCAGACGGTCCGGTTATCCAGGATGCATCCTATCGTTCCATCTGTAAAGGAACAAACTTAAAAGGTGTATTTGCAGCGGTAGAAGAAGTAAGAAAAGACTGCGATGTGCCACTCGTATTTATGATGTACTATAACACTATCCTTTACTATGGCGTAGACGCATTTGCCAGGAAATGTGCAGAAGTCGGCGTAGATGGTCTTATCATCCCAGATCTTCCAAAAGAAGAACAGTTCGAATTAGTAGAAGCACTCGACAACACAGAAAATGCGCCAATCCTCATTCAGCTTGTCGCACCAGTATCCGCAGACAGAATCCCAATGATCTTAGAAAATGCAAGAGGTTATGTCTACTGTGTATCTTCTATGGGGGTAACCGGACAGGCAGCACATTTCCACAAAAACGTAAGAAAGTATCTGGAAAATGTAAAAGCCGTATCAAAGATCCCTGTCATGATGGGATTCGGAATCCGCACAGCAGAAGACGTAGCCGGATTAAAAGATACGATTGATGGATGCATTGTCGGAACACATTTCATTGAACTTATGGAAGAAAATAATTATGATCTGGATGTGGCAAAAGAATATATCCGCACATTTAAGAGAGAATTAAACGCTTAGCCGGTTTTCTGTTTTTGAAAAAGATACAATTTAAGCTGTAAAAAATTACGTTGAATTTTACAGCTTTTTGTGTATAATAAAAGTAACAGAAAAAGTATGAGGTCAAAGGAAGGAGCTGAAGGAATATGGCAAGTATTTTACCAGTATCTGATTTGAGAAATTATAATGAAGTTTTGAAAAAATGCCACAAAGGAGAACCGGTATATCTGACTAAGAATGGCAGAGGACGTTTTGTAGTTATAGATATTGAAGATTATGAGCGTGAGCGCGCAGAGAAAAAACTTCTAATGAAACTTCAGGAAGCCGAAGAAGCAGTGAAAGATGGCAAAGGATGGCTGGATTTAGACGAGTTGAAGACACTTGTGGAGGAGTAAGATGCTAAAGCTGCGAATTAATCCAATTGTTGCAAAAGATTTGAAAAATATTAAGGATTACATTGCTGAAGATAACGAAGAATATGCTATAAAGACCATAAAAGAAATTTATGGCAAATTCGAAAACCTGCAGATGTTTCCAGGAATGGGAGCAGATCTTTCCAAACGAGTCAGTTTCCGAACAGACTATAAATATGCAATATGGGAAGATTATGTGATTATTTATAAAGTGAGCAATGAGTTTGTAGAGATTTATCGAGTGATTAATCAGTATCAGGATATTACAAGAATTTTTGATTGATAAGAATAAATATAGTAGATGAAGAATTCATCGAAGTAACGCTTGTGGAGATACAGAGAAAAAGGTGTAATAATAACTGGTATGGTCGAAGCAAGAATCTCTGGA
>ADJS01014894.1_pt1 | contig 15347 bp, 22 predicted proteins | sample 268128 | NCBI WGS metagenome assembly ADJS01 (sample SAMN00007486, study PRJNA43253) | human gut metagenome | isolation source: feces sample TS28 | reverse complement strand
TAAATTAATCTTGAAAATTAAAATTAAAGATGTTTCCCAATACACAACACCCCTTAAAAACATCCAAGTAAAATATCAATAAAAATTAGCTTGAAGCAATGTATGAAAGAGGAGAACTGAAAAACAAATACATTATGTATCTTAAATAGGATGACTTAATGAATAATACAAAACATCACTTCAAACTGTATATTATACATTAAACTCTGCAGTATAAATATTTTTTTATAAAAAAGTATTACTATATTAATATATAAAATAAAAAAAGTATTAACTAAAATTAAAAAAATAAAATTATTGTCTATAATTCTCATCAATATATGAATCAAATTTTAAATAAGCTTCATCAATAGCACCGGCTACCTGATCCTGAGTAATCTCTGAAAGTTTGTCAAAAGTAACTCCAACATCTACATCAACATCAAGCTGATTATTTTCATAGCTGACGATAATATCCAAATCCAAATCATCCAGTTCTTTAGTAGAAATAGCTTTTGAAACTTCAATTTCAAAATTTCACCAAAATCATCAGAAATAGTAGCTAAATCAGCAGATGATAATTTTTTAAGTTTAGACATGAAAATCTAATAAAAAAAGAATTTTATAGGAGAATTATTCTCCTTGTAACCCTTGCATAGCAGCTTGGATATTAGTTTGCATTTCTTCAAGTTTTTTCATAACTCTTTCTTCTTGACGAGCCATGGTTTGTTTTCTTAACTTGAGAGTTTCTAATTTTTCATTCATATCTTCAACTGCTTGTGCATAATCAACTTTAATAAGTAAGTTTCCAGCTTGTTTAAAAACTTCAGCATTTTCATCAGTTTTGTTAAGTTCTTCAAGAGCAGTTTCACTTTCTTGAATTTGAACTTCAACATTTTGAATCTGCATGGTTACAGCTTGAGCTTGTTGTTGTAATTGTTGGAATTGATTTAATTGATGTTGTATATTTTCTGGGATTTCCATTTTACCACCTATTTTATTTTAATAACTAAAAGTTGTTTTTTATAATATTTAAAAATATTGTATTAAATAGTTAAATTATTAATCTCTAAAGACAACTTAATCCATTTAATTGCAGAGTTAACAGAAGCTCTAAAAGAAGTAGAATCTTCTGCATCAATTCTAATTAGAATTCTAGATTCATCTAAAGTTAAACTCATAGATGACCTATAATCAGGAGCAGTTTCAAATTCTAAAATAATGGATTCATAAATTATTTTAGCCTGCTTTTGATTTTCAAATTCAATAGCTATATCACTTTTAATAGATTCAAGAGGACTGTCTACGTTCATAATTCCCCATCTAAAATCTTTTTTAACATTAATCTGCAAATCGGTTTTATCTCCGAATTTATTTACAAAATTAATTTTAGCTATTAAATCATCCTCTTTAGAAATAAGAATATAATTTTCACTAGCTTTATCTACCAATTCAAAACCTAAAATTTCACTTAAAACATTGAGCTTTTCAACTTTAGAAACTATTTTCAAATTTTTAGGTAAAATATGACATCTTTCATTAGAAGTAGTAACTCCAATTAATATTATAAGTAAAATTTCCCCTTTATTTGAATAAAAAGTTACTCTGCTAGGATTACCCTTAATCTCATTAACAATAGCTAAATTATGCTCATCTAATTCCAGAGCTTTTAAAAGTAACTCACGCATATTACTTTTTCCCCGGTTTACACTAGTGGAACCAGTTGCATGAGCGAGATTTTTACAAAACTTTCTTGTTTTTTGAGAAGGTTTTCTAGAAGTTGAAATTAACATTTAAATCATAAAAAATAGTTTTAAAAAATATGTAGATAAAAGCAAAAATGATTATCTTGCTTTTATAATTCTTGTTACTTCTGGAACATTTTTAAATAAAATCCTATATCTACATTTAGGACATTTATTTTCCATGTAGCTTTTGTGATCTACTTCAGTTCCACAATGTGGACATCTATACAAGGATTATTCCTCCACGTTAACATTTCTTATGTTACGTGCTGCAGATTTTGCCATAGGAGTTTCTGGTACGTATGCTCCTCCAGTAAATACTGCGCCACATTTTCTACATTTCCAAATTCCAGCAGCTTGTCTTTTTACATAAGGTCTATCACATCTAGGACAAACATGATTTTTTTTTCATGTTTTCTTCGATCATTTTTACAGATCTTTTTGCTTTTCTTCCGTATCTTGCACCGAACCTACCTGTAATACCCACTTTTTTTGTTCTTGCCATTTAAATTCTCTCCACATCAAAATAAATATGTAATAATGTAAATATTTAAAATTATTTACACAGATTATAAAATAATCTTAAAATTATCTAATATAATAATATTATAGATACTAATATTTAAAGTTAATGGTATTTTAACTTAAAAAAAGGATTATAACACAAAAATGNGAAAAAAATCCAATCATTTTTGTGAATCAGGAAATCCTAATTAGTCAAGAGTTGGATAATTAGGACTTTCATTAGTAATTAATAAATCATGAGGGTGGGATTCTTTTATACCACTACTTGTGATTCTAACAAATCTTGCTTTTTCTTGCATAGCTGCAATATCTTTAGCACCACAGTAACCCATAGAAGATTTTAAACCTCCAACAAGTTGGAATAAAATCTCATTAACAGTTCCTCTGTAAGGTACAGCACCTTCAATTCCTTCAGGAACATATTTTGTATGATTCATCTTACTTTTAGATCCTTGGAAGTATCTGTCTGCTCCTCCGTCGTACTCACTGGTCATTGCTCCCATGGAACCCATTCCACGGTATTTTTTGTATTGTTTTCCATTCATAACAACAATTTCACCAGGAGCTTCGTAAGATGCTGCAAGTAAATTACCCAGCATTACTGCATCTGCACCGGCACCGATAGCTTTTGCAATATCTCCGGAGTATCTGATTCCACCGTCAGCTATTACTGGAATACCGTATTCCTTAGCTACATCAGCAACTTCTGAAATAGCTGTAAGTTGTGGTACACCAACACCAGCCACAATACGGGTAGTACACATTGAACCTGGACCTATACCCACTTTAAGGCCATCTACACCCATAGATGCCAAATCTTCAGCAGCTTCTGCAGTAGCTATATTACCTACGCACAAATCAGCATCAATATTGTCCTTAATGGTTTCAGTGAACTTAACCACATTCATATTATGAGCATGAGCACAGTCAATAGAAATAATATCCGCACCAGCTTGGTCTAAAGCCATTGCTCTGTCTAAATCAAAAGGCCCTGATGCAGCAGCCACTAAATAATTACCGTCTTTATCACGAGCAGCATTAGGATATTGAGCTTGGTTTAAAATATCTTTAATAGTGATGATTCCAACCAATTTGCCGTCACGAAGTACAGGAAGTCTTTCAACTTTATTTTCATAAGCAATGTTTAAAGCTTCTTCTGCAGTGATTGGCTCTTCAACAGTTACAACATCAGATGTCATAATGTCTTTTACAGTTTTGTCAACACCTTTTTTCAACACAGGCCTAATATCTCTTTTAGAAATGATACCAATAATTTCATCATTGTCTACAACCGGAAGACCACTGATTAACTCATCATTCATTTTTGCCTGAACATCGGCAATTGTAGAATCAGGGGTAATTGTTATAACATCACGTATTGTTAAATCTTCAGCTGATTTAACTTTTTTAACTTCTTCCACTTGTTTTTCCTGAGTAATATTTCTGTGAATTACTCCAACACCACCTTCTTGTGCCATTGCTATTGCCAAATCTGATTCAGTAACAGTATCCATAGCAGCACTTAAAATTGGTATATTCAATTTAATATCTTTTCCTAATTTAATTTTAGTATCAATGTCTTTTGGTTCCACATAACTTGCATTAGGAGTTAATAAAAAATCATCAAAAGTATAAGCTACTTTTGCTTCTTGAACTTTTTTTGAAAACATTTAAAAAACCACACCTATCTAAAATGAATCACATAATTCTTTAAGCTCAGCTACAGCGGTGTGATGTATTTTACCAGTGTTACGATCACCACCTACGCAAGCAGCTCCTCTAATACCTACAACATCACATCCAATATCGTTTAAAGGTTTTAACTGTTCTTTTTTAACTGAACCTGCAAGAGCTGTTTTCAAACCATAACTATGAGCTTCATTAACAAATTTTTCTAAATCTTCAATACTTAAATAATCAAATAATGTATGACCATCTTTAACAGCAGTATCAAGCATAGCCAAGTCGCATCCAGCATCTTTAGCTACTTTTGGAATTTCCATAGGGTCAACTGCACCAACACGGTGTGCATCTGCATAACCTGCAGCTACAACAATAGTATCATTATCAACATCTTTAATTGTTTTAGCCACATTTTCCATAACTTCAACTGCTTCATCATAATCTTTTGTTCCATATAATCCTACTTTAATATAATCTGCTCCAGAAACATGAGCTCCCATTGCCGCAAGAGAAACAGTACCCGGTTTATAAGGCACATCACCTAAAGTTGCACTAACCAATTTATCTTCAGGGGTTATCTCCCTAATATCCCTAATAACCCAAGGGAAATTAGCACCTAAAGATCCTTCTTTAGGATTTTTTACATCGACAATATCTGCTCCACCTTTAATAGATTCAAGAGCTTCTTCATGATTTATAGGACTTATTAATAGAAGCATGTATTTCCTCCGTTTTTACATTTTAAATATAATAATTAAATATTGTATAACCTTACTTATAAATATTTATTATTTAACATCCAAAAAAAATCAAAAAATGATAATAAATTATTTAAATACAAATATTAAAAAAATAATTAATATGAAAACATTAGATATAGTTGTTCCATGTTATAATGAAGAGGAAATGCTTCCGATATTCTACAAGGAAGTTTCAAATAATCTGAAAAACATAAACTGGAATGTTATTTTTGTAAATGATGGATCAAATGACAACACTTTAGAAGTTATCAAAAAACTTAAAAACAGCTATGACAATGTTAAATACATCTCATTTTCAAGAAACTTCGGTAAAGAATCTGCAATATATGCCGGATTAGACTATTCTACCAGAGATTACATCATATTAATGGATGCTGATTTACAAGACCCTCCATCATTAATTCCCGAAATGCTAAAATATATTTCTAAATATGATATTGTAGGAACACGTAGAGTCACAAGAAAAGGAGAACCTCCAATCAGATCATTTTTTGCAAGATTATTCTATAAAATAGCTAATAAAATAACTAAAATAGAGCTTGTTGATGGTGCAAGAGATTTCAGATTAATGAAAAGGAAGTTGTAAATGCAATCCTTGATTTGAAAGAATATAACCGTTTTTCAAAAGGAATTTTCCAGTGGGTCGGATTTGAAACAAAATGGTTAGAATATGAAAACATTGAAAGGCAAAAAGGAGAAACCAGCTGGTCATTTTGGGAACTGTTCAAATATTCCATTGAAGGAATTGTTTCTTTTACAACAACACCTCTTCACATAGCTACAATTATAGGAATTTTCTTTTCAATTATTGCATTTCTATCCATTATAGTCATTGTTATAAAAACCCTTTTATTTGGAGATCCTGTAGAAGGTTGGCCTTCAACTATTTCAATTATCCTATTTTTAAGTGGAATTCAACTGTTTGCAGCAGGAATAATTGGAGAATATTTAGCTAAAATTTATTTGGAAAGCAAAAAAAGACCTCTTTATATTATAAAAGAAAAAGATTAGTAAGGAGAATCTTTTTCTATAACCGATTTACTTATTTTTTCATGAGCTTTTGGACGAAGCTGTGAAGATTTTCTCATTTTTTCAATTATGTCATTTGTAGGAATAGAAACCGGGCAATTAATAGTGCATAAACCACACAAAGTACATTTATATAATCCTGATTCAAAGCATTTTTCATCATTTTCAATGAATTTACTCATAGCCACTCCGCGACCGCCCAAATAATTGTTAAATCCGAATTCATTTCCAACAGCATTATATACAGGGCAGTTGACTATACAGTTTCCGCAGCCAATACACCACAGACATTCTTCCCTGGCTTCACTTCTTCCATTGTCCAGTAAGATAACAACCACCCTTTCTGCACCATACATATTTTTAAGAAGTTTTTTCTCAATATCTGCTGTTTTGGAAGGTCCTGAAATTACATTGATATAGGAAGTTACATAATTTCCAGTTGCATAAACTGTTTCAAGTTTTGCAACAGACATCGCATCTTCCAGAACAGGTACAAATTTATCAATTCCAGCTACAATAATATGCAAATCTTTTAGGGAAACCAATGAAATATTACCCTCATTATGAACTAAAACAATAGACCCCTCTTCAGCCGCTACAACATTAGCTCCACTTATACCTACAGTTGAGTTTTCAAGACGTTTTAACACATCTGCTCTGACAACTTCCATAATTTCACGTGGAACCCTTCCGACATTGGTTTTCATTGATTCATTGACAATACTGGCTATCTCATCTACATTTAAATGGGATGCAGGACCAGTTGGATGAACAGGTTTATTATCTTCTTTTTTCAGTTGTAAAATCCTATCTCCCAAATCAGTTTCAACAACATCATATCCTTTAGCTGCTAAATTACTTTTAAGTTCAATTTCACCTAAAGTATTGGATTTTGCTTTAGCTATTACTTTAGAATCGCTTTCATCCAACAGATCATAAATAATATCTAATGCATCATCTTTAGTTTTAGCATATTCCACATCAATGCCATTTCTCCTGAATGATTCAACAGCTATGTCCATCAGTTCCTCCTTATTGGCAATTGACTCCTTTTCAATTTCCCTGACTCTTTTTTCCAATCTTTTAATGGAAGACGAATTTTTAATCTTAGAAGACCTATCCTTAACTGTTTTAAATGACTTTCTCATTGTTTCAAGTTCACTTTCTTTCATTATTCTCCCCCATATTTAATTAAAAATTCAGTTAAATCCAAAACTTCCAAATCATGACCTTTTAAATTAAGTTTACAAAAAGGACATGCAGTAATAAGTGCCTTACATTTTGTATCTTTTGCCTGGCTGATTTTGGCATCTGCAAGTTCCGATGCAATTTGAGGATAAGCTGATTTTACTCCACCCCCAGCTCCACAGCATGGCTGTCTTCTTTAATATTTTTCATTTCAATCAAATTAGCTGCTGATTTGATAACTTTCCTTGGTTCATCAAATACTTTACAGTGCCTTCCCAGATGACATGAATCATGATAAGTAACGTTCAAATCTTTTTTATCAAATTTCAGCCTGCCCTCATCAATCAGAATAGCCAACAGTTCTGAAATATGAATAACATCCAAACCTTCATAATCCTGAAGCAGAGTTTTATAACATCCCGCACATGAAGTCAATATTGTTTCATCACCAAAAACTTCAGTATTTTTAGCTATTTGTTTTTTAGCTTCCTTTTCAAAACCTGTTCTAAGCAAGACTGAACCACAACATTTTTCATCATCCAATACATGATAATCAACATCAGCTAATTTCAACAGCTTTTCTGTAGCATCAGCAATACCTGTTTCTTTTTGTCTTGCAGTACATCCTCTAAAATATAACATTGCAATTATTAATATGGTGTTATTACTAATATATATGATGGATTTTAAAATTTAATTTAAAAATATGTTTTTTAGAAAAAAAAAGAATTGAATAAAGTTAAAATAAAAAAATAAGTTGTCTAATCCTCATCATCAGATAAGGAAATTTCATTAGATAATGCTATTTCTTTAACCATTTTATTGATGTCATTTTCTAATTTATCCAGCTTGTAATATAATCTAACTATAATATAAGCCATCACAGCAAATACCACAATAACAATAAAATCCAGCCCTCTTGTTATTCCAAATAAATTAGCAAATACCATACTGATATCTGGAACCAGTGCAAATAACACTAAGAAAATCCACAATATAATCCAAAGTATTAATGTGCTAATTGTATTTTTTCCCTTTCTAACACGTACAGCAAACCATAAAATAGCCAATACTGCAATTACAGGAAATAAGAAAGAATAAAAAAACATTAAAATCACCTTTTTTAATCGAACAATTTATGTCTAATCATTGTAAACAATATTTTAATTCCAACTTTGTAGTTAGTTCCTTTTGCCTGTGTTTCAGGAGTGTAAATAGTCTCAATTGTCACTTCTTCAAAAGGAATATTATTGTCATTAATTTCTCTTATAAATTCTGAAGAAATTAAATAACCCTGAGCATTAATTGATATTTTATCCAATGCACTTCTGGTTAATGCCCTAAATCCTGTTTGGGAATCAGAAACATTAACTCCATAGAAAATATGTGTTAATATATTCATTACAGAATTTCCGAAATTTTTAGATTTAGGCATGTCACTTAAAGAACGTACACCAATAACTGCTTCAGCCCTGCCAGCAATCAAGGGTTCAAGAACCCGTTCTAAATCATCAACAGAATGCTGTCCATCAGCATCAATATTTACAATATATTTTGGATTATATTTTAAAACTGCTTCAAAACCTGTCTGCATAGCTAATCCTACACCACGATTAATAACATGAGAATAAATAAAAATATTTTCAGGATATTTCCCTTGAACATCCTTTAAAACATCCAAAGTACCATCACTGGATCCGTCATTAACAAGAATTATCTTAAATCCCATATCTGCTATTGCTTCAATTACTGGCCTAACTCTTGTTTCTTCATTATACGCGGGAATAATAACATAAGTTTGTTTTCTATCTTCCATTGATACTTTAAATTCACTTTTAGCAGTCATCTAAATACACTTTTTATAATGGACCTACATTAGGCTTTCCTTCACGGACTCCAGTTCCAGCTTCTTTTCTCATAGCTTTTGGATGATACATCATTTTAATAAGATTTTTTGCATGTTCACGTGCTCTGTTTTCAGCCAATACCTTAAGATCTTCAGGATTGTCCTCTTCATCTTCATGGACAAATACTTCTAAAATATGTTTATTAGTCATCAACTGTGCATTAATAAGACCTGTAGATGCTTCATGGGCACACACTTTATCTTTTTCCATAGGCCCCGGCATTCCAAGTGCCATTACAATGTCACAATTTTCCTCTTCAATTAGAATTTTAGCTGTAACAGGCAAATCTTTAACTCCAGGAACTGTTTGGCGAATAATAGTTAAATCTGTAGCATTATTCTTTAATTCATCAATAGCTGCAGCTCCCATATCAAAACGAGCAAAAGTTGTATCACAAATTCCAATCCTCATAACTTCACCTTAAGCTAAAATCTGTTATTTTTAATATATAACTTTTTATTAATTTTTCATCAGTTCCAAAATTTTATCTTTGGCTTCACTGATTGTTAAAGGATAATCATTATTTTCAATATTTATCTGATTTTCATCATTCAATGCTTTAAAAAGTTCAGATATTATCGGAAGCTTCAAATTAGCTTTTTCAATTAAATCTTCATTGGAAAATATTTCCTTAGGTGTTCCCTCATCTATGATTTCACCGTCAGCCATGACAAATATTTTATTTACATATTTGGAAACCAAGTCAACATCATGAGTTGAAATTACAATTGTAATTCCTTCCATATTAAGTTCAGATAATAAATTCATGATTTTTATCGCACCCTGAGGATCCAAACCTGCTGTAGGTTCATCCAAAATCATTATTTCAGGCCTCATAGCCAATATTCCTGCAATAGCTACTCTTTTTTTCTGTCCGCCACTTAAATGATGTGGTGCTTTTTTCTCAAATCCTTTCATTCCAACTCTTTTTAAAGCTTCTTCTACCCTGTTTTGAACTTCATCCATTGGCAATTTCAAATTTAAAGGTCCGAATGCCACATCTTCCTCTACACTTGGTGCAAATATCTGGTTGTCAGGATTTTGAAAAACTATTCCTACTTTCTGCCTGCATTTAATTAATGCTTTTTTGTTATACTTTAATTTTTCACCATCAATTAAAATTTCACCATCATCAGGTTCGTGAATTCCATTGAAATGCAAGAATAATGTTGATTTTCCCGCTCCATTTTTACCAAGTATTGCTGCCATTTCCCCATTGTTTATTTTTAGGCTCACATTTTTCAGAGCTTGTGAATCATCATCATAAGAATAACTAATATTTCTTGCTTCTAACACTAATCATCACTCCTATTTTGAGGTTTATACATTGGAATTTCACCATTATATCCTCTAGAATCTAGAGAATGCTGCAGTGATTCTGCTTTATCCATAGATCTTAAAAATATATTACTCCCCAACATTGCTACAGATTTAAATGAAGTTTTATATCCATTATAACCTAATCTTGTTTCCTGTGCTTTTTTCATTATATCAATTTCATTTAAAAATATGAATATTGTATTATACATAAGCAATGCAATTTCTATTACTATTTTAGGTACTTTTATAACTTCCAAAGAATGTAAAACCTCTGCTATTGGGGTAGTTAAACCTAAAAATCCCAAACATGAAAAACATGCAAAAATTCTAAAAAAAGTATAAATTGCCAAATCAACTGCATCTTGTCTTATTGCAATTCCATAAAAATGACTGTCCCAAACAATATTTCCAGTTCCAAAGAAAAATAATAAAAATACACAAGTTATTATTGTAAAAACTGCAGGAATTGAAATAAACTTCAAATATGATTTAAATGAAATTCCAGCTACTGCCACTATTAAAATTAACATTAAAGCAAAAATAATAACATCAAAATATAAATTATTTAAAATTAATGTAATTATCATTAATCCCATAGCTATAGCTATTTTATAATAGGAATTCATTAAAGTTAATCTGTTATGATGAGCAATGTAGTCCATGTCAAATTTCATAAAAAATCACTGAAAAAAATAAATGAAAAAATGAGGAAATATTATTCCTCTTTTTTAGATTGGCCTCTCCAATAACCAAAGGCATATCCGATTATCAATGCCCCGATAGCTGCTTGAAGTGCGAAAAGTAAACTTTCAATTTCACCGCTTGGTGGTTCCCATATAGATGAGAACCATGGTTCATAACCTGTTTCTTCAATAGCTTCTCCAGCTTGGTCATCAGCTCCGCCAAAGTATCCTTCGTCTTCACCATAGCCGTTATATATTACTAACGGTGCAATAAACAAAATAATTACAACTGCTAATAAAATGATTGATGTTGATTTTTTCATAATAACCACCTAGTTTTCCTTAGCACTTAATACATCAAGTTTTTTCAACAATTTTGGTTTATATGCTTTCAATCTATCCCAAATAATCACAGTCAAAATACCTTCACCAATTGCCAAAGGAATTTGAGTAACAGCAAATATTATTAAAAATTTGTATAAAGCTGCTCCAAAAGTAGGAAGTGGGAAAGCAAGAGCTAACTGGAATGATGTAGCAACATAAGTTAATAAATCTCCTAAAAAATGCTGCAAAGAAAACTGCAATAGTTGATGAAACATCAGATTTTATTAAAGCTTTATATACAATCCATGCGACAACAGGACCTACAATACCCATTGAAAATATATTTGCTCCTAAAGTTGTAATTCCACCATGAGCAAGTAATAATGCTTGGAAAATTAAAACAATTGAAGCTAACACTGCAGTAACTGCAGGTCCAAATAATACTGCGCCAAATCCGTTACCAGTCGGATGTGAACAACTTCCAGTAACAGATGGTAATTTCAATGAAGATAAAATAAACATAAATGCACCACTTACAGCAATCAAAGCTTTAGATTCCGGTGTGGTTTCTGTAATCTTCTTTATCTGATATACACCGTAGAGCACTATTGGTATTGATATAATAAACCAAACAGCACACCACTCTGCAGGTAAAAAACCTTCCATAATATGCATAATTATATTCCTCCAAAATAAGCCAAAAACATACTCATTCTCTTTAACCAATCCAACAAAAAATCAAATTGGTATTACATTATTTTTATGTTTATCATATATAAATTTTACTTGAATAATGAACTAATTATAAAAATTCAAGTCAAAAAATAAAAAAAAATTAAAAATAAAATTCAAAATAGACAAAGATTGTATAAAAATTATTACTAAATTAAGTACACCAAAAAATAATTCCTAATTTATATAACTGTTAAAAGACAATAAATATAAACCAACTACAAATTACTAAAGGCGATTCCAAATGAATATTAAAAATAACTTAATATTAGCACTTGATGTAACCAATAAAGACAAAGCAATTGAAATATGTAAAGAAGTAAGCCCCTATATCAATACAATAAAAATAGGATACCCATTGACATTAGCTGAAGGATTAGAAATCATTAAAATTATAAAAGATGAATTTGGTGCAAATATAATCTGCGATTATAAAGTTGCAGACATTGACGCTACCAATTCCAAAATCTGCGATTTAACATTTGATGCAGGAGCAGATGCAATAATCTGTCACGGTTTTGTAGGTTCCGACAGTGTTCAGGCTTGTCTAGACAGTGCAAATAAACACAAAAAAGAAATATTTTTACTTACTGAAATGTCACATCCGGGAGCTAAAATGTTTTTACAAAAAGATGCTGAAGCTATAGCTAAAATGGGAGTTGATATGGGAATTACCAATTATGTTGCACCGGCTACAAGATTAGACAGATTAAGTGAAATAAGAAACATTGTAGGTGATGATGCCTGCATTATTTCTCCAGGTGTCGGAAAACAGGGTGGAGATGCTAAAAAAAACTCTTGAATTTGCAAGTGCCATTATTGTTGGAAGAAGCATTTATGAATCAGATAATCCTGCACTGGCCTGTGAAAAAATAATAAAGGATTAAAAAATCCTTTTTAAATTCTACTTTTTTTAAATAAACCATTTTCAGATATTGAACCTGCAACTAGGTATGCAAACTCAAATAATATAAACAATACAAAGAAAAATATATTGAATACACCGCAAACAGCCAGTAAGAATATTGCTACTTTCATTGCACACCTATATTCAAAAAAGTAATTTAAAAATTTGTTTTCAGTTAAATTACTTATTAATTCATGTCCTACTTCATCTAAAAGTGCTGAAAATATACATATTAATAAAATAACCACACTTAACTCCGGAATGCCCATAACTAATGAAATCAATACAAACAATACCAAAGTTATAATATGATGAATTCCGTCAACTTTTAAGGCAAGCAAATTACCAATTAAAATTCCGATAAATATGTATGCTGCAGATGCACTTGATACTGTTGCAAATGCTGAAGTTATTGCACATAACAGTCCCAGTGCAATAGCTAATGACTTGTCATCACCTACATCACAGGCATCATCGGACAATTTCATGAAAAATCCGCTTAAGAAAAATAAAACAGCCAAAATAATATAACTCACTTAAAATCACCATAAAAATAAATCAGATTTTATCTAATGCAGCAGCATAGATTAACGGGAAGATAATTGTAACATCTCCAACAACAGTAGCTAAATTAGATCCGCATTTTGTCTTTTGACCATGATTTAGCTTCTTCTAATGGAGCTCCACCTAAACTACCTGCTTCCGGCCTATCCATTGTTATCTGAACTGCACAGTCAAGACCACCGTTTAAAATATTTGAAGCTAAAGTATAATGTTTTGTAAGGCCTCCTCCAAGTAAGATTCCACCTACCTTTTCGCTGCCAAATACAATATCTGACAAATAAGGCATATCTCCAGCTGCACTTATTGTAAAATCATGGTCCTGTGAAAAAATCCATAACTGCAAACCAATCATACAATCAATAATACCTGGAGCGAAAATTGGAACATTATTTCTTGCTGCAGTAGCTATAAAAGAATTTTCATCATCAATCAACATTCCAATTTCATAAATTAATTCCTGAATAGATATTACAGGTTTTTTAGCAGATATTATTTCAAATAATCTATTTATTTCCTTTTCAAAAACTTCAAAATCATTGGATCCTACATTAATATCAGCTATTCTGCCAATTCCTTCAGCATTAAGTTCCTCATCATCTTTTCCTTCATCCCTGTAATGAGCTCCACCAAATGCTTCAAGTAAATCATGAGTAAGATTAGCTCCGCTTGATACGATTAAATCCACATGACCTTCCCTTATCATTTGAGAAACAATATTTCTCATCCCACCAGGAATTAAAGGACCTCCAAGGCTCATAAATACATTTGTATCTTCATCTTTAATCATATTTGCCAGAATATTAGTAGCCCTTGCAACTCTGCCAGCACCTAAAACATCTGATGCTTCAAATTGAGCCACCAAATCACTTACTTTCATATCTTTAGAAATGTCTATCTGATTTACTTTCATTAAATCACTTGTAAAAAATAATTATTGGGTAATAATAGGGAATTGACTTAAATTTGTTATGGAATTAATTAAATCTGTTCTTGTAACAATTCCAAGTAAATTATTATCGTTATCAGCAATAAGCACCCTACTGATTGCTTTTTTAAGCATTATTTCAATAGCATTAGCTATTCTCATGTCTTCATTAACGATTACAATATTCGTAGTCATTAAATCTCCGACAAGCAAATCCTCTTTATTATTAGCTATTGCTCTAACAAGGTCAGTTACAGTAAATACTCCTACTGCTTTACCATCATCCATTACAGGAGCTCCTTTAATATCATTAAACGCAAAAACTTCTGCAGCTTCCTTTAAAGTAGAACTGACTTTTAAAGATACTACATCACGGCTGGCTATATCGCCAACAGTATTTTTAGGAATACTTCTAATTGTAGTAGTATCTACAAGCAAAATATTGTCCATATCATCTCTACCTACAATTTTACCCATTACTCCCAAATTGTTAACTGGTGTAGGGCCTATTCTAATGGTATCTCCCAAATTTAAATCCTTAATGTTTCCTAAAACTTTAATAGCTGCCTCACATTCACCAGGCTGTGGAATACTTGTAAATTCAATTTTTGCAACTGAAATATCTTTTAATTTTTCCCCATCTTTATAAATAGGTACATTAAAATCCTTATCAGTGACTGAAATGTTTAAAGAGTGATAAGCTTCTACAGTAGGTTTATAACCACCACGAGGTCCCGGTACTCCTTTAACCAAACCTAAACTTCTAAGAGATTGCATCTGATTACGAATTGTTCCCGGATTTCTACTCATAATTTCAGCAATGTCTTCACCTTTAATAGATCCGCCGTTAGCAGACTGGTACAAATTAATTAATGTTTGTAAAATTTCTTTTTGTACTGATGTTAACATGAAAACACCTAAATATCATTATAAAAATTAATATTATATCTGTCAAATAATGTTTATAAATATAATGATTTATCATAACAAATTTAAAATTAAAGCTGTTCAAAAAATTAATTTAAAAATGAAATAATTTTAAAAAACAGTTAAATAAAAAAATAAAAGGTGAAAA
>ADJS01004332.1_pt1 | contig 15461 bp, 12 predicted proteins | sample 268128 | NCBI WGS metagenome assembly ADJS01 (sample SAMN00007486, study PRJNA43253) | human gut metagenome | isolation source: feces sample TS28 | reverse complement strand
ATGGAAACAAAAACCAGAACTTGCAAAGATCCAATGTGATCAGGAACCTATTGGTGGATGGTATTCGAAAATTCCTGTTTTCTCATATGATCTGAAGGAAAAAGAAGGACCACAGGTGCATCTTTATGCGCAGCTTACAGATTTGAAGACAAAAGAGATATTGACAGGAATCGATCAGATTCCTAGGATCAGGAAGGATGGAAGATATCAGCTTGACATCTATACGAAAGATGAATCTGGAAATCAATCAGAACAACTCTACCAAACGACTTGTTTTGTGGATACGGATAATCCAGAGATTTTTGTTCGTTATCAAAATCCAAGATCAGAAATTTTAAAATACCAGAAAGCTCAGATCATAGTTAAGGATGAAAATCTGAAAAAGGGAAATATGATCTTAAGAACATCGGGGAAACAGGTAAAGCCATGGAAGTTGGAAGGTGATCATTATGAAACAGAAGTTATATTTTTAAAGGACGGAAAACAGACATTGTCTGTTCAGGCAGAAGATCTGGCAGGAAATAAGATGATCATACAGGAAAAGTCGTTTATCATTGATACACAAAAACCAAAGGATTAAAATTCAAGGAATTGACAATGGAAGATCATATTCAAAGCCTGTAAAAATTCAAGTAGATGTGAAAGATCAAAATCTGAATCCAGATAAGACATATATTTATCTTAACGGAAAGAAGATGAATTCCGTTATGATCAAAAAGGATGGATATTATACCATTGATGTGAAAACTGAAGATCTCGCAGGAAATCAAAATAGGTGCAGCAGAAAATTTACTGTCAATCAAAAAGGCATACAGATTCATTTCCTGCAGGAGGATTTAAAGGAAAAACAGATATCAACAAAAAATCTGAAGCCAGGATTTCGCATTGAAAGTCTGGAACCAGTGCAGGTAATGGCATTTCTTGTGAATGGGCAAAAAAAGGAATATCAATGGAAAGAAGATAAAGTTTATATAAAAGATCCTATCACAGAAAATGGGAAATGCAGTGTCAGTCTGCATGTAAAAGACAGTGCCGGAAATGAAAAAACAAGTGAAGAAATACAGTTTTTTTATGACACACAAAAACCGGTGATCAAAATAGAAGGGCTTGATCAGAAATCTGAATGTGAATATGGAAAACAAATCGGCATCCTTTTGGAAAATAAAACAGATCAGTGGGAGAAGGTTATTTTGGATGGAAAAGAACAAAAACTGGAACATCATAAGATCACATGGAAAGAATTGGCTCCTGGAAAGCATGTTCTTCATCTGAAAGCAGTGGATCAGGCAGGAAATAAAACAGATCAAAGGATCACATTTAAGATCACAAAAGTCCTTCCAAAAGCAGTGAAACAAATTGTGGTAAAACAAGATAAAATACCATTAAAAAAAGATAGAAAAAAAACAAAAACACCCCAATTTATGGATTTTATTTCTCATAGGAACAAGCATTTTCGTATCTGTAAAAATGTTTTGTAGTTATAGGAAATCCAGGCATTCTTGAATCTTTTTCATTCTATGTTATAATAAAGGTTACGTATATAGTTCAATCAAATGGAGGAATGGATATTATGGCAGAAGAAGTAAAAGAAACAAGAGAAGATTTCGAAGCACAGTTAGAAGAATCTTTAAATAAAGCATCAACAAATGAAGACGCAGTATGGAACCGTTTAGAGCAGATGAAAGAAGATGGGGATGTTCTGGCATTGACAGTTGGCGGTGTTGTAAATGGTGGAGTTATCGTTTATGTCGAAGGAATCCGTGGATTTATTCCAGCATCTTTATTATCAACAAAATATGTAGAAGATCTGAACGTATGGTTACAGAAAGATGTGGAAGCAAAGATCATCACAGTAGAACCAGAAGAACAGAGACTTGTCTTATCTGCAAAAGCTGTTGAGAAGGAAAAAGAAAGAAAAGAACGCGAGAATAAGATCAATGAATTAAAAGTTGGTACAGTTGTAGAAGGTACAGTTGAAAATATCATGCCATATGGAGCATTTGTTGATATCGGTGATGGAATCAGTGGATTAGTTCATATTTCACAGTTAAGCCAGAAGAGAGTAAAATCTCCAGAAGAAGTTGTGAAAGAAGGAGATGCTGTTACAGTTAAGATCATTAAAGTCGCAAATGGAAAAGTAAGTTTAAGTATCAAAGCATTAGAAGATGATAAAGAAGCAGCTAAGAAAGCAGAAGAAACTGGTGTGGAATACACAGAAGATGCAGCTGGAACAAGTCTTGGTGACTTACTTGCAAATATCAAATTATAGGAAGGAACATATATGGCAGGATCAGGTTTTGGCACAAATTTTCGAATTACAACATGGGGGGAAACTCATGGTGCAGGCGTAGGTGTCGTGGTAGATGGATGTCCGGCTGGATTACCTCTTGAGAGAGAAGATGTTCAAAAATATCTGGACCGCAGAAAACCAGGGCAGTCAAAGTATACAACACAGAGAAAAGAAGGAGATCAGGTTGAGATTCTTTCTGGTATCTTCGAAGGAAGAACAACAGGGACTCCGATCTCCATGGTTGTATATAACAAGGATCAGAGGTCTAAAGATTACAGCAATATCAAAGATATTTACCGTCCAGGACATGCAGATTTTACATTTGACATGAAATATGGATTCAGAGATTACCGCGGTGGCGGCAGATCTTCTGGACGAGAGACGATCGGACGTGTAGCAGCAGGAGCTGTAGCAGCGAAAGTTTTGAAAGAACTGGGAATTGAGATCAAAGCTTATGCAAAAGCGATCGCCGGAATTGAAGTATCTAAGGATCATTTTGACTTTGCGGAGATGAATAACAATCCATTTAACATGCCAGATAAAGAGGCAGCAAAACTTGTACAGGAGAAAGCAGACCAGATGATCAAAGAGATGGATTCCATCGGTGGTATCATTGAATGTCAGATCACAGGAATGCCAGTTGGAATCGGGGAAACCGTTTTTGATAAACTGGATGCAGAACTTTCGAAAGCCATTATGTCCATTGGATCAGTAAAAGGCTTCGAGATCGGAGATGGATTTGAGGCTGCCAACCTGCGAGGGTCAGAGAATAATGATGATTTTATCTGTGTTGATGGGAAGGTAGAAAAAGAGACAAATCATTCTGGAGGAGTTCTTGGAGGAATGAGTGATGGAAGTGCTATCGTATTCCGTGCAGCCATCAAACCGACACCATCGATCGCACAGACACAGAAGACAGTCAATCGTGATCTTGATAATGTAGAGATTGAAATTCATGGCCGTCATGATCCAATGATCGTGCCAAGAGCTGTAGTTGTGGTAGAATCAATGGCAGCTGTTACGATTCTTGATGGAGTTTTAAAGAATCTTGGTGCAACAATGGATAATATTAAGAAAATTTATGGTGAATAAGAATGTATGAATTAATCAAAAAAGACGGAAGAGCAAAAAGAGGCCGTTTAACAACGGTCCATGGTGTGATCGAAACACCAGTATTTATGAATGTCGGGACTGTGGCAGCGATCAAAGGTGCAGTCAGTACAGATGATCTCAAAGATATTGGAACACAGGTGGAGTTATCTAATACATATCATCTGCATGTAAGAACAGGAGATAAGCTGATCAAGGAATTTGGAGGGTTGCATAAGTTTATGCACTGGGACCGCCCGATCCTTACAGATTCTGGCGGATTTCAGGTGTTTTCATTGGCGAAGCTTCGTAAGATCAAAGAAGAAGGCGTTTCTTTTGCTTCTCATATTGATGGAAGAAAGATTTTCATGGGACCAGAAGAAAGTATGCAGATCCAGTCAAACTTAGGATCAACGATCGCGATGGCATTTGACGAATGTCCGCCACATCCTGCAACAAGAGAGTATATGCAGAATTCTGTTGATCGTACAACAAGATGGTTGAGACGATGCAAAAAAGAGATGGACCGCTTAAATTCTCTGGGAGATACAGTCAATCCACATCAGATGTTATTTGGGATCAATCAGGGTGGAACATTTGAAGATATCCGAATCGAACACGCCAAAGAGATTTCCAAGATGGATTTAGATGGATATGCATTAGGTGGACTTGCGGTTGGAGAAACACATGAAGAGATGTACAATATCCTTGAAAAAACAGTGCCATATCTGCCAGAAGATAAACCAACTTACCTGATGGGGGTTGGAACACCGGTGAATATTTTAGAAGCAGTTGACCGTGGAGTTGATTTCTTTGATTGTGTATATCCAACAAGAAATGGCCGTCATGGACATGTATATACGAATCAGGGAAAACTTAATATGTTCAATAAAAAATACGAACTGGACCATCGTCCGATTGAAGAAGGATGCCAGTGCCCAGCCTGTAGAAGTTACAGCAGAGCCTATATCCGACATCTTTTAAAAGCAAAAGAAATGCTAGGAATGAGATTATGTGTCTTGCATAACTTGTATTTTTATAATACAATGATGAGTGAGATTCGTCAGGCAATCGAAGAAGGCAATTATAAGGAATACAAGAAACGTAAGATCGATGGCATGATGAACCAGTAATCTTATTAGAAAGATGGAGGAAGAAAATGGATCAGGTTACAATGACAATTCTGATGTTGGTTGTTTGTTTTGGATTAATGTACTTTTTAACGATCAGACCACAGAAGAAAAAAGAAGAAGAATTAAAACAGATGATGGAAACTCTGGAAGTTGGAGACAGCGTGTTGACAACAAGCGGATTTTACGGAGTTGTTGTAGATAAAGTTGATGAAACAACGATCATTGTTGAATTTGGTAACGACAAACATTGCCGTATCCCAATGGAGAAATCAGCAATCCAGGCAATGGAAAAAGCGAACGCATCATCATCTGAAGAATAAGATGAATATTTGATCAAAAGAAAAGAATCTGAGACAGAGAATAGTATCTGTATTTCAGATTCTTTTTTTGTTTCTTAATATTAATTCATCAGATCATCAATCAAATGATCTGGGACAAATAACGGTCCGCGTCCGGTTCCGATTTCAATATCTGGTTTATTCGTTCCATGGAAGTCTGATCCTCCAGTTGCAAGAAGATCATATTCTTTCTGCCATTGGCGAAGTTTTGTGATCTGGCCGATATGATGGGAAGAATGATAAACTTCGATTCCTGCGAGCCCTTCTTCTTTCAGATCATGAATGAGATGTTTGGTATCTTCATTTGAGAATTTATATAAAAATGGATGTGCAAGAACCGGAATTCCGTCAGCATCAAGGATTAATCTTAAGCAATCTTTTGGATCAAAAAATGGTTTTGGAACATAATATTTACATTTTTCACCAAGATATTTGGAAAAAGCCTGATCCATGGAAGAACAAATGCCTTCTGCGATCAAAGTTCTTGCAAAGTGAGCTCGTGTGATCACAGTATGAGGATCACCATTTTGCAGTTTTTCAAGCGTGATCGGATAACCGTCTTTTTGAAAGAGTTCGATCATATCAAGATTTCTCTGAAACCGTTTGTCGCGGAGCATGTTGAGCGTTTGATTTAACTGCTGATCCTTATAATTGATTCCGTATCCTAATACATGAATCTCACGATGAAGTGCATCACATGAAATTTCAATTCCAGGAATGAATTTCAGATCATCTGGAAGATCCATAGCAAGAATTTCCGGAATTCCATCGACAGTATCATGATCTGTCAGAGAAAATCCATATAATCCTTTTGCTATCACTTTTTGAACAATCTGTTTTGGCGTAAAAGTTCCATCGGAACAAGTAGAATGTATATGAAGATCGATCATAGGAAAACTCCTTTCGTATTTTTAATGTCAGTTTATCACAAAAAGGTATAGATTCAAAATACCATTCATAGATTAAATAGAAAAAGGAGCAATTGTTATGGACATGGGGAAAAAGGGACTCTATATGATACAAAGTCTGGTATTTGCCTACATTGCCACAGGAATTTTATTGTGTCTTCTTGCATTTATCATCTATCAAAGCAATGCAGGAATGAAAATCGCGAATTTTGGAATCACACTTACATATATTCTTGCATCTGTTTTTGCTGGCATGCTGATTGGAAGTAAGATCGGAAAAAAGAAGTTTTTATGGGGATTTGCAGCAGGAATGTTATACTTTATGATCTTGACTTTGATCTCGTGGATTTTTCAAAAAAATATCGTTCTGTTTTCCACAGAAAGGATCACAGCATGTTTCTTATGTATTGCAGGAGGAACTTTAGGTGGAATGCTTGCTATTTGAAAATGAATATGATACAATATAGCAAGTTATTTTATGAGAATCAGGAGGACGATAAGATGAAACATATTAAAACTCTGACAAATAAAACATTACAGAACACAGTGAAAAAAGGTGGATGTGGTGAATGCCAGACATCTTGCCAGTCAGCATGTAAAACATCTTGTACAGTAGGTAACCAGACCTGCGAACACAGCAAATAGTCAAATCGAACAAAGACTTTGTGCTTGAGGCGTTCCTTGTGGGCCGCCTCATTTTTTCGATGAAAGAAAATAACAAATAAAGGGAGAAAGAAACAATGGTTCACCAGTATAAAAATAATGGATATAACATGGTCCTTGATGTAGCAAGTGGATCTGTCCATGTGGTTGATGACCTGACATATGAGGTGATTGCTTTATATGAGGATCATACATTAGAAGAGATCATCAAAGAATTATCATCCTGGGATGAGAAAGATGTCAAAGAATCTTATGGAGAAGTTACAGAATTAAAAGATGCAGGTGTATTATTTACAGAAGACTGTTATGAAGAATACATTTGTGGATTCAAAGATAGACCAACAGTTGTAAAGGCACTCTGTCTTCATATTGCACATGATTGTAACCTTGCCTGCCGATACTGTTTCGCAGAAGAAGGAGAATACAAGGGAAGACGTGCATTAATGAGTGCTGAAGTCGGTAAGAAAGCATTAGATTTTCTTGTAGAGAATTCAGGAAACCGTAGAAATCTGGAAGTTGATTTCTTTGGTGGAGAGCCTTTGATGAACTTTGATGTAGTGAAAGAGATCGTTGCATATGGACGTTCTTTGGAAGAAACACATGATAAGAAGTTCCGTTTTACATTGACAACAAATGGTGTATTACTAAACGATGATATCATGGAATTTGCCAATAAAGAGATGGATAACGTTGTATTAAGTGTGGATGGAAGAAAAGAAGTTCACGATTACATGAGACCATTCCGTAATGGAAAAGGAAGCTATGATTTTGTTATCGACAAATTCAAGAAATTTGCAGATAGCAGAAACCAGCAGAAATATTATGTAAGAGGAACTTTTACACATCATAACTTAGATTTTTCAAAAGACGTTATGCATTTAGCAGATGCAGGATTCGAACAGATTTCTGTAGAACCTGTTGTGGCACCGGATACAGCAGATTATGCGATCACAGAAGAGGATCTTCCAATTCTGATGGATGAATATGATCTTCTTGCAAAAGAGATGATCAAAAGAGAGAAGGAAGGAAAAGGATTTACCTTCTTCCACTTTATGATCGACTTAACAGGAGGGCCATGTGTTGCAAAACGTTTATCCGGATGTGGTTCAGGAACAGAATATCTTGCAGTGACTCCATGGGGAGATTTATATCCATGCCATCAGTTTGTAGGAGAAGAAGACTTCTTAATGGGTAATGTTTACGAAGGAGTCAAGAAAGATGAGATCGTCAAAGAATTCAAGGCATGTAATGTATACTCCAAAGAAGAATGTAAAAAATGTTTTGCAAGATTCTATTGCAGTGGTGGATGCAGTGCAAACTCTTATAACTTTAACGGTACGATCGATGGAACTTATGAGATCGGATGTAAATTAGAGCGCAAGAGGGTAGAATGTGCATTAATGGTAAAGGCAGCATTGGCATTAGAAGGGGAGACGGAGAATGAAGAAGCGTAATAGCAGTGGCAAGTATATTGCAGGGCTTATTTTACTGATCGCTTTGTGTGTATTTGGAGCATTTATCACAACCAAGGGAATCACAAAGAAGAAGATTGGTCGAGCAAGCAATATCGAACTTGGATTAGACCTTGCAGGTGGAGTTAGTATTACATATGAAGTAGATGGCAAGAATGTATCTGATAGTGATATGAAAGATACTGTATACAAACTTCAGAAGCGTGTAGAAGGGTACAGTACAGAAGCAGAAGTTTATCAGGAAGGAAAAGATCGTATCAATATCGAGATTCCTGGAGTAACAGATGCAAACAAGATTTTAGATGAGCTTGGTAAACCAGGAACACTTTCTTTTGCTGTCCAGAAACAGGTAAAAGTAAAGAAGAATGGAAAAACAACGACACAGACAACATTAGATACTGTATTGACAGGTCAAAATGTTAAGAAAGCCAAAGCTGTAACTAATCAGAATCAGACAACTGGTAAGAAAGAATATTTAGTTGCACTTGAATTTGATGCTAAGGGAACAAAGGCATTTGCGAAAGCTAACAAAAGCCAATATTGGAAAACCAATTTATATTATCTATGATAATCAGGTGATCAGTGCCCCAAATGTACAGGAAGCAATCACAAAAGGAGAATGTACGATCGATGGTATGGAAAGTTATGAAGCAGCAGAGAATTTAGCTTCATCAATTCGAATCGGTTCCTTACCAGTGAAATTAAACGAATTGCGTTCTAACGTAGTATCTGCGAAATTAGGAGTGAATGCGATCCAGACAACGGTCAAAGCAGGAGTCATCGGATTTGTACTGGTATGCTTGATCATGATCGCATTTTATGCAGTGCCTGGTATGATTGCGTGTGTGGCACTTGCGATCTATATGCTGATGATGTTATTAGCACTGAATGGATTTAATGCGACACTGACATTGCCGGGACTTGCGGGTATCATCCTCGGTATCGGTATGGCAGTTGATGCAAACGTTATTATTTATGCCAGAATTCAGGAAGAGATCGGGGCAGGAAAGAGTACAGGAGCAGCGATCAAATCTGGGTTCGGAAAGGCAGCATCAGCGATCATCGATGGTAACGTTACAACATTGATCGCAGTATTAGTTTTATGGTTTAAAGGATCAGGAACGGTCAAAGGATTTGCTCAGACACTTGGAATGAGTGTATTGATCTCTATGTTTACAGCACTTGTGATCAGCCGATTCCTTGTATATGCGGCATATCATTTTGGACTTCGCGACAAGAAATGGTATGGAAAACCAAGAACGATCAAAACAAGAGATTTTGTCCGTACAGGTAAGAAATACGTTGCAGTTGCAGGTGTGATCATTTTGGTCGGACTTGCTGCACTTCCAATGAATCGAAGCAAGATTGGATCAATCTTGAATTATGATCTGGAATTCTCAGGTGGTACAGCATCTACGATCACATTCAAGGATGACCAGAAAGTCAATGATTCTCTGGAAAAACAGGTTGTGAAAGCTTACGAGAAAGTCAGCAAGTCAACCTCTGTTCAGAGTCAGAAAGTAAAAGCAAACAATCAGATGGTTGTGAAAAGTGTAGAATTGAATCTGAGCCAGAGAAAACAGATTGAAAATACATTAAAGAAAGATTATAAAGTAAAATCTGTAACAACAGAGAATATCAGTTCAACGATCAGTAATGAAATGCAAAGAGATGCATTTATTTCCGTTGTGATCTCAGCGATCTGTATGCTGATCTACATTGCGATCCGATTCAAAGACGTGAAGTTTGGATCCAGTGCGATCATCGCATTGATCAATGACGTATTGGTCGTATTTGCAGCATATTCTGTTGGAAGATTATCTGTTGGTGGAACATTTATCGCATGTATGTTAACGATCATTGGATATTCTATCAACTCAACGATCGTTATCTTTGACCGTATCCGTGAGAATCTGAAACTTCAGACGATTCGGACAAGAGATGATATCAAAGCGCTTGTGAATCAGAGTATTTCAAGTACATTGGTTCGTACGATCAATACAAGTTTGACAACATTTGTTATGGTGTTAGCGTTATTCATCTGCGGAGTATCCTCCCTAAGAGAATTTGCATTAGCATTGATGGTTGGTGTCATCGGAGGAGCATTCTCTTCTGTATTCTTAACTGGACCACTTTGGTATATGATGAAGACGCGAATTGGATCAGATGCAGTCAAAGAAAATCAGGCAGCCAGTCAGGCACAGCCAGAGAAGATCACAGCAAATCCAAACCGCAAGAAAAAGAAGAAAAAGAAAAGAAAATAAAACATTCAAAAAGAGTATTCAGTAAATACTGGATGCTCTTTTTTATGAAAAATGGAGTAAGATGATGGAACAGTGGTATCTGTATAAGAAAAAGGCTGATTTTAATCAGATTGGAGAAAAATTTAACATAGATCCAGTGATCGCACGGCTGATCCGCAACAGGGATGTGGTTGGGGATGAACAAATACAGCAGTATCTGTATGGAGAACTTTCAGATATTTCAGATCCTTTTTTGATGAAAGGCGTCAAAGAAGGAGTTGAGATTTTGAAGCAAAAGGTACAAGAGGGGAAAACGATCCGTATTATTTCAGATTATGATGTAGATGGAGTTGTCTCAAATTATATTTTGTGGAAAGCGATTCATGATCTTGGTGGAAAGATTGATTTTCAGATTCCAGACCGCATGAAAGACGGCTATGGAATTAATGAAAATATCATTGAAAAAGCAGTGGAAGACCAGATTGATACGATCCTTACCTGTGATAATGGGATTGCAGCAGCAGATGCAGTTGCATATGGCAAAGAACATGGACTGACAATGATCATTACGGATCATCATGATGTGCCATTTGATACCGATGAAGCAGGAGTGAGAAAAGAGGTTCTTCCACCAGCAGATGTAGTAATCAATCCAAAGCAGGAAGCATGCAATTATCCGTATCCATTACTTTGTGGAGCAGGAGTGGCTTTTCAGTTTATGAGGGCATTCTATCAGGCAATGGAAGAAGATGAAAGCCAATTGGAAGAGTTGTTATCCATGCTTGCGATCGCGACTGTTTGTGATGTGGTAGATCTGACAGGAGAAAACAGAATCTTTGTCAAAGAAGGATTACGCCGAATCAAAGATACACAAAAATATCGGGTTGAAAGCATTGCTGAATGTGCATGATCTGATGGATAAACAGATACAGTCTTATGCACTAGGATTTATTGTTGGACCATGTATCAATGCGAGCGGACGTTTGGAATCTGCCGAAAAAGCATTGAATCTATTTCTGGAAGAAGATGAAGAAAAGGCAAAACAGACAGCAGAAGAATTAAAAGAACTGAATGATCTTCGGAAAACCATGACAGAAAATGGTGTAAAAGAGGCACTGGGACAGGCGTTTGAATATGAAGCAAAAGGAGATAAAGTGCTTGTATTATATCTTCCAGAATGTCATGAAAGTATTGCAGGTATCATAGCAGGAAGGATCAAGGACCGCTTAAATCATCCAGCATTTGTCTTAACAGATGCAAAAGAAGGAATCAAAGGTTCTGGACGTTCCATCGAAGGATATTCCATGTTTGAAGAGATGATGAAAGTCAAAGAGGTGTTCACAAAGTTTGGGGGACATCCAATGGCCGCAGGATGCTCTTTGGAAAAAGAAAAATTACAGGAATTCCGCAAAAAGATCAATGAGAACTGTACCCTTGAGAAAAAAGATTTTGCAAAGAAAGTACAGATTGATATTGATATGCCAGTTGATTATATCACCATGGATCTGATCCGTCAGTTAGCTGTTTTAGAGCCATTTGGAAAAGAAAATAAAAAACCATTATTTGCGCACAGAAAGTTAAAAGTGGAACGTGTGAATGTTTTTGGAAAAAATAGAAATGTGATAAAATTAGCATTAAAGAGTAGTCAGGGAACTAGGATTGATGGTATGATTTTTGAGGATGAAGATGAATTCCGAGAGAAAATGGGAACATCAAAGTATATCACATGTACATATTATCCAGTGATCAATGAGTATCAGGGATATAAAAGTCTTCAGATCAACATTCAAAATATTTTTTTGTGGAGGGATAGCATGAGTAAGATAAAATTAGTAGCGATGGATTTAGATAATACACTCTTAGACAGCGAGAAACAGATTTCAAAACACACAGAAGAAGTTCTAAAAGAAGCGATCAGAAGGGGTGTTTATATAGTTCCAGCAACAGGACGTATTTTTAAAGCGATTCCAGAATTTTTAAGAGATATTCCAGGCGTTCGATATGCTGTTTGCTGTAACGGGGCAACTGTTTATGATCAGAAAGAAGATAAGATCATATATACAAATCATCTACCAAAAGAAACGGTATTTTCGTTGTTTGATATTTTGGAAAAATATCATTGTACACGTGATATTTATCAGAATGGGCAAGGGTATATGGAACGATGCTATTTTGACCATCTTGCAGAGTATGGTGTATCAGATCATGTATTAAAACTTGTGAGAGATACAAGACTGCCGCTGGATGATCTGCGAAAGTACATTGAAGAGCATCCGCTGGGAATTGAGAAGATCAATGTATTTTTTGATGATATGGAAGAGCGGGAAACTGCAAGACAAGAATTAATCGAGAAAAATATTGCGAGTGTATCAAGTTCTCTGGAAAATAACATTGAAATAAATCAGATTGGATGTGATAAAGGAGATGGACTTTTACATCTGGCAGAGCAAATTGGATTATCTATGGATGAAGTGATGGCATGTGGAGATGCAGGAAATGATACGATGATGATCAAAGCTGTAGGAACCGGTGTTGTTATGGAAAATGGACAACCTGATCTGAAAGAGATCGCAGACTTTGTGACAAAGACAAATAATGAAGATGGTGTTGCATATGCAATTGAAAAATTAGTCTTTGAAGCATAAGATGTGAAAAAAATGTGAACATGGATCATGACCATTCATTTTTATTGACGAGGGTATCCAAAGTGGTATAATAAGTATGTTTAAATAGTTAGGGGGAACAATGAAAGATGAGAAAAACACGTAAAACAGCAGCTGTAGTAGCTCTGTATACGTTTTTGATGCTTGGATCAGTGTCTGTGGTCAGAGCAGATCAGCCAGTCACAAGAGAGCAAATAAGCAGTGAACAGACTGAGACCAAGACAGATTCTTCTGCCCAAACGACAGAAAGTGAAGCAACGACAGAGACAACAACACAGACGACTCAGGCAAAGCCGACAACGGAAGCAACAACGCATACGCATACAGCGGCAACGACACATACAACGGCTTCAGCAACACATACAAAGAAACATACAGTAGCAACACATACAAAGAAACACAAAAAAGACAAAAAAAACAAGAAGAAAGACAAGAAATCTATCATTCCAAAAGTATATAATGACCATAGTCTTGAGATGAAAGATAAGAAAGAGACGATACAGGGATTTATTTATTTTAATCAGGCAGATGCAGCATGGAATGACAATGGATATCAGATCAAAAGCAGTGGATGCGGACCAAGCGCTATGGCAGTTTGTATCAGTTCGCTGACGAATAAATGGGTAACTCCAGTTGATACAACAGTATGGGCATATAAGAATGGCTATTACAGTAGTGCTGGAGCAAGTCATGAGATGGTCCCAGCACTGGCACAACAGTATAAACTGGAATGTCATGGACTTGGAAGTGATGTCAGCAAGGTTAGAGATGCATTGAAGAAGAAGCATCCAGTAGTAGCACTGATGGGACCAGGATATTTTACGAAGAAAGGTCATTTTATCGTATTGGTTGTGATCGATGATAATGATCAGGTAACGGTTGCAGATGTTGGAAGCAGACAGCGTACACAGTACAAATATCCACTAAAAGAAGTGATCGCACAGACGAAGTCAGCATCAGCAGGAGGTCCATGCTGGGAGATTTATTCTGATCAAAAGATATCTGCGAAGGCTGATAAGAAGGCAAAGCAGCTGAAGGCTGAGAAGAAATATAGAAGCAAAGAATTTAAAGCAATGTATAATGAGATCAAGTCAGTATTGCAGAAGAATTATCAGTTAGCGGTTCCACTAAAGAAAGGAACACTAGTTAGTGAAGAACAGTTTGTTACGATCACATCCTTAGGAATCAACGATAAAGTTTCCGTAATGGATGCGAGCAAGAAGCTAACAAGTGATGTCGACCTTGACACAGTAGTAGATGAGATTCAGACAGAGGCAGTCAAGGATTCTTTTTGGAATACGATCATGATCGCACCTGACAAAACAAATTTAATATATAAATAATATATATATCACATAAAGAAAAGCACAGAATCATTGAGTATGATCAATGATTTCTGTGCTTTTTCTATTCTAAAAAATAGGAGGAAAGAAAAATGAAGATTCAAAATATGATCAAAAAAATAACGATTGCTGTATTATCTGCAGCAATGATGCTTGCACCTATCGTTAATATCAAAGCGGCATCAACAGATGTGGTCGATACAAGCAAAACCGGATCTATAACGATCCACAAATATGACATGACAGCAGCAAAACAGGCCGGTGTTAACACCAGTCAGTTTACACCAACAGGAAAACAGGACGCTGCTGCGGAAGCAGCCTTGGAAAAATATGCGATCAAAGGTGTGGAATTTAGTTACCTGCGAGTTGGAAATGTTGAACAGCAGAGTGAGAATGGAAAGATTCAGATGATCTATGAACTTCCAACCACAATACAGCAGATTTTGGATTTGACATCTTCTGATGCAGCTAAAACAGAAGGAAGTAAGACATATTTCACAAGCCAGCAGATCAATGAGAAACTTGCCAAGGCATTAGAAGATAATACGGTAACGAAAGATAAATTAGAAGATTACATGGGAAAGAATGGGACAGCCATGGATAAGACTAATGCTAATGGTGTGACAAGTAAAGACAAATTGCCACTGGGTCTTTACCTGATCGTTGAGACAAAGGCACCAGAAAATGTAACTTACACAACAAATCCATGGTTTGTACAGTTGCCATCCACGGATTCTAAGGGAGATGACTGGTTCTATGATGTGATCTGTTATCCAAAGAATGAAACTGGAAATCCAACACTTGACAAAAGAGTACGCAATAATCCAGATCAGGACAATGTAACAATTGCCAATACAGACAGACTGGCAGATTTTACTTCTGCAAGAAATGAATACAAATATCAGAGTACCGTGACAGCATCTAAAGCAGAAAGACTGGATTATCAGTTCATTTCAAAATTGCCACATATCACATCATCAACAACCTACCTGTCAACTTATACATTTAACGATACAATGGCAAATGGAATGACATATGGGAAAGATGCCGTGATCGCAATCTATGAAACTAAGGATACAGCGGACAGAACAAATGTGAACAATGTTGAGAAGAGTGGTGCATTGGCTGTATGGAAGAGTTCCGACACGGATTCAAAGTTTGCAGCAACATACGGAAAATCTGGAGACGATCCTGCAATGAAGATCGAGATGACAAAAGCAGGACTTAAGGAGTTGAATAAGAAATATTCTGATAAATATATTGTTGTATACTATACAGCTAAGGTGAACACAGATGACAGCGTTATTCTTGGTGATAAA
>ADJS01010847.1_pt1 | contig 15470 bp, 11 predicted proteins | sample 268128 | NCBI WGS metagenome assembly ADJS01 (sample SAMN00007486, study PRJNA43253) | human gut metagenome | isolation source: feces sample TS28 | reverse complement strand
ACCGCTTACACCGTTTCGGCTTTTGACGAGTACCTGAACGCAGTGGTTGCTGATCTGTCTGCACAGGTACAGGCTGCTGTTCCGGCTGCTGATGTTGCACAGTTCAGCAAGATCCTGGGCGAGGCTGCTGCAAACTACAGCAGCTACACCGAGCTGACCAAGGCAATCGCAGCAAAGTCCTTCGAGGAAACTTCTTATGCAAATGCCGATGCAGTGGTTGCTGCAATCGTTGATTTCGCTGCAAAGAACGGCTTCGAGTCTGCTGCAAGCAAGCCGAAGACCGTTGACGGTCTGGTTGCTGCATACGGCAGCTACTTCGACAAGGGCATCAGCGCAGTAAACGACGTTCTGACCCAGAGCGATGCAAACGTAAAGCTGAGCATCTCTGCTGCTGACGTTGCCGCTGTTCTGAACGAGGGCACAAACTTCAAGGCTAGCGCAACCAATGGCGCATATGACCTGACATTCGAGATTCCGGACGCTGAGCAGGACGCTGTCAAGGCTTACGTTGCAAAGCAGAATCCGGATAAGGAATTCGTATCTTTCGACACCGTAAAGGAAGTTGAAGTTACTTTCGCAACAACCGGTACCGTTTCCTTCGATGTAACCCGTACGGTAACATACGAGCTGAAGGATAAGGAAACCACCACTACCACAACATCGGATACCAATACCACCACTACCACAACTACTTCTGGCAGCGGTGAGACCACAACCACTTCCGGCAGCGGTGAGACCACAACCACTTCCGGCAGCGGTGAGACCACTACCACTTCCGGCAGCGGTGAGACCACAACCACTTCCGGCAGCGGTGAGACTACCACCACTTCCGGCAGCGGTGAGACTACAACCACTACTTCTACCGACATCATCCCGATGAAGGACATCGAGAGCATCTCCGTTGAGGTTGGCGAGGGCGTATACTTCTCTGATGAAGAGTCCTTTGATGCTTCTGAGCTGATCGTATCTGCTGTTGCTACCCTGAAGGACGGCACTACCAAGGATCTGGATGCAAGCTACTTTGGCTTCCTGCAGACTCCGGCAGATGTTTACACTGCTCCGTACTACAAGGGCGCAGTTGACATCTACTACGTTGGCGATGCTGACAAGACCGCTCTGGAAGACAAGCCCACTGTTGCAGTTGCAATGAAGGGTGACACTCAGCTGGACGGCGACGTTGACATGGACGATGCATTCGATACCCTGCAGTACTATTCTTCCAGCGCAGCTGGCAAGACTGTAACCTTCACTGACGGTTCTGACGAACTGCTGGAGAAGCTGGCATTCTATGTAAGCGACGTTGATACCGAGTCCAAGGCTGGTAAGAAGACGGAAGATGCTGAGATCTCCATGGATGACGCATTCAACATCCTGCAGTATGTATCTTACAGAGCTGCTGGTAAGGACGTTGTATGGTCTGACGTGATCGGCAAGTAAGCAAATCCCAATTCCCAAATTCGTGCGTTGTTACTGTGTCCGGCGTAAGGTGCATATTGCGCCGGGTGCATAACATAGATTTATTTTTGAAAGGAAATAGAAAAATGAAAACTACATTGAAAAGAACAATGGCAGCTCTTTCTGCTGCTGCTATCGTAGCTACATCTGCTGCTGTTCTGGCTGTTCCGACAAGCGCAGCTGGCGGCACTGCAACCATCGGCACTGTTGAAGTAACTGTTGAAGAGGCTAAGGCTGGACAGATCAAGGTTCCGGTAAGCGTTGACAACAACTTCGTAAAGCTGTCTCTGGGCGCTGAGTGGGACACCAGCGAACTGGACTGCACTTCCATCAAGTGCAACTCCAGCAGCCTGGCTCTGAAGTTTGCTTACTCTGAGGCATATGACTTCGCATGGTTGCCGTTCCTGAGCACCGACGCTGACCGTGACGGTAACGTTCTGGCTTACGATACTGCAAACGGCGCAACTGTTGCATACCTGATCTTCGACATCAAGGATGCTGACATTCAGCCGGGTGACACCTACACCATCACTGCAGCTGCTACTGGCCGTGACGGCACAAAGGCACAGTTCGAGAACGTAAACGGCGACGGCGGTCTGACCACTGCAGTTTCCGGCGCTATCGTAGTTAAGGGCGAGCCGACCACCGAAGAGCCGACCACTGAGGCTCCGACCACCGAGGCTCCGGTTGTTACCACTGAGGCTGCAACCACTGCAGCTCCGAAGGCTACCACAACCGCTAAGGCTGCTACTCCGGCAACTACAACCACCAAGAAGGCTGCTGCTGCTTCCACTTCTTCTCCGAAGACTGGTGACGCACTGCCGATCGCTGGCGTTGCTGTAGCTGTAGCTGTTATCGGCGGCGTAGCTCTGGTTTCCAAGAAGAGAAAGTAAGAGTTAACACAGAGTAATCTGTTTCGCAACTGAATTGTGCGCAGTTTCTGCGCCACGCATGAGGGCACTCCCAAAGGCATCCGCCAGAGGGGGTGCCCTCGTTGCGTTTCGATGTTTTTTGAGCCTGTTCCCGCAAAAAAAAACCCGTCTCCGGCGATGCCGGAAACGGGTACACAGCAATTCAAATTCTCAGCTCAGTCCGCCTCGCCGGAAGAATCCCTCCTGCACGGCGTAGATACAGCCGCACAGGAAGCGGTAGCGCTCCTGAATGGGGCTGAGGGACACGGTATCGGCGAAAGTATCCTCGGTGTACTCCCGCAGGTACGTCTGCACCTGTTCCAGATTCCGCTGGGTGAAGCCAAAGCCGTGGAGACATATGCTGTCGCTGAAATAGGCACAGCGGAGGTTATTCAGCAGCAGGCTGAACTTCGCCATGATCTGCTCCGTCACCGGAATCAGCGCCACGTCCTCCTCCGATGCCGTCAGCAGGGAGGCCAGCGTGACCTGCGTCAGGTCGCCGTCTGTGAGCTGGTATAGCGCCGGTGTCTGCGCCTCGGAGAATACGGCGGAAACGTCCTTCTGGATGGCGCTGAGGGATAGTTCTGCACGCACACTGCCACGGGGATAGCCCTCTGCCTCTCTGCCGTCCGGCACGACGATCATATTCTCCACGTAGTACCGGCTGCTGCAAATGTCATGGAGCGGTTCTGCGCCCTGCATGGGGATGGCGTAGAAGTGGTTGTCCCCCCAGTGCAGGAAGAGCTGGCGGTTGCTGATGACGTGGTTCCGTGCCTGATACTGCACCCCTGCCATGGCGAACTGCGTCACGGCGCTGCCCAGATAGATGGTGGTGTTGCAGCGGTCTGTCAGAAGGCGCTGGAACAGGGGGAATTGCAGCACGCCGTCCTCGGTGGTCTCGCCGCCCAGCTGCTGCCACACAGCGGGCATCACACCGATGCCGATGCCAATGAGGTTCTTCGAGGTGAGGCAGCTGTTTTGCAGCATGGTCTTCGCCGTGGAGGCAATGACCCCTGCCGCATATTCCGCCGTCAGATTGCCGCCGTGGATGATAACCTTCTTGTCCATGGTCTCCAGATTCAATGTGGTCAGTCCGATGGAGATCTCCTTTTCATCCACGTACACGCCCAATGCAAAGCGATACGTTGCATTGATGTCCAGCAGGATCTTCCGGCGTCCCTTCTTGACTGCCGCACCGGGTTCTACCGGCTCCTCGCCGATCTCTTCCAGAATGTGCTGGGAGATCATTTCATTGGTGATGATGGTAACCGCCGCACGGGTGATTTGCAGTGCCGTGGAGATATCCACACGGGAGATCGGCCCCTGCTCCCGCACCACACGCAGAATCTGCATGCGGTTTCTCCGCTTGAGATCCAGTTTACTAATGCCACAATCGTTCATGACGTTCTTCCTTTTCTTTTCAAAACATATCCGACCATCCCGTTTCCGGAACAATCGGATTCTTGCCTCCGGTTTCTCTCACGTACCAATCCAGAGGTTCTCTTATTTATTCATTTTATCACAAATTTTTACGAATTGCAACTGAAAAAGTGCCAAATCCGATAAAATTTACACCGTATACACATTCCGGCAGGTCACGCCGACACCAGTTCCAGCAGCGTGGTAAACAGCTTCACCACCGCCGGCATTGCCGCCATGGACAAAATCGTTGTCATGGCAAAGATGCCGGAGGCGTACACGTCGTTCATGCTGTGCTTCTGGCACTGGAGCGTGCACATCGCCGCAGAGGGCGCTGCCATGAGCACCAGCACCACCGTCCGTACCTCCATGGGGATAAAGGACAGGGGCAGGAACAGCAGCGTCAGCAGCAGAGGAATGCCTAGCAGCTTCACGGCGCTCACGTAGTACACCCGTGGGGTGCGCACCGCCTGCAGCAGGTTGGCCTGCGCCACGCTGATGCCGGAGGCGACCATTGCCATCGGCGTATTCAGCCCCGCCACGTAGTCAAAGGTGGTTTGCAGGATTCCCGGCAGCTGGATGCGGCAGAAAAACAGCACCAGTCCGATGGCAATGCCGATCATGGTGGGAGAGCAGAACTTTTTCAGGAGGGCACGGCGGTCGTGCTGTCCGGTGAGGAGCATGATGCCGTGCGTCCACGCAAAGCAGAAGAAGATGGTGAGGAACGCCGTGGCGTAGAACACCCCCTCGTTGCCCAGCAGGGCGCTCGCCAGAGGGATGCCCATGAAGCCGCAGTTGCTGTAGATGACGGAGAAGCGCTCGATCTCCGTCTCCCTGCCGGCTTTCCGGCGAATCAGCAGGTACGCCGCCGTGATCGCCACCACGTAGGAGATTGCCGCAATGAGGAACGTCCACAGCATATTCACCACCAGCCGGAACTCGTACTCCACTTCGGAATAGGCGTTCACCACCAGCACCGGCGTGACGATCTCCAGCACAAAGCTGGAGAACTGGCGGCCGCCGTTCTTGTCCACAATTTTCGTGCGGTAGGCGATGATGCCCACCAGATTCAGCAGCAGCATGATCGCCGCCTGCTTCAAAATGATCCATGCCATTGATGCATTCTCCCCGTTTCATCCGCATATTTCGTCCAGTCACAAACAGGTGGAAACCGAGCTGTCGATTTCCACCTGCTTTTTAGTATACCATAAGGTTGTTAACGGTTTGTGTCTACGAGAAAAACACAGGCTGAATTTGTTTTCCGTCCAGCGCAAGGGACACGGTTTCCGGCAGCTGTTCGAAATCCGCCACCAGGGAGGCGGGTTTCTCCGCCGGCGCATCCTGCCGCAGGGGCACGAAATAATAGTGCTTGGTATTCATCAGCAGCCCGATATTTTTCGCCGAGCCACGCAGGGCATCGTTGGTGGCGAGCGCCAGCACCACGGGTTTTTGCCGGCGCAGCATGGATTTCACCGCCATGGTCGCCGTGGTATCCGTAATGCTGTGCGCCAGCTTTGCCGCTGTATTTGCCGTACAGGGTGCCACCGCCAGCACATCCAGCATGCACTTCGGACCGAGCGGTTCCACCTCCGCAATGGTGCGGAGCGCCTTTTTGCCGCAGATCTCCTCCAGCTCTGCCACACGCACCGCCGCCGTGCCAAAGCGTGTATCCATGCCGGCGGCGTGCTCCGAGAAGATCGGCGTCAGCACTGCGCCGGACTCCCGCAGGCGTTTTGCCTGTGCGAAAGCGGCGGAAAAGGTACAGAACGAACCGGTGACCACAAACCCGATTCGCTTACCTGTCAGATCGTTCATGGGCGAATCCCCTCTCCTTGAGAATGTTGCAGATGGTGTCCGCAATGATCTCGCCCGCCGTCGCCGGTGCGACCTTTGCCGGAAGCGCCAGCGCCAGCAGTGCCGGAATCCCCAGCCGCCGTGCCGCCGCAAAATCCGTGCCGCCCGGACGGGATGCCAGATCGACGATCAGGCTCTCCGGCGGCATCCGGCGCAGCACCGGCTCCTCCAGCAGCAGTGCTGGAACGGTGTTATACACCAGATTGCACTGCGCTGCCGCCGCTCCCAGTTCCTCCGGCGGCACGGCCCGGCAGCCATGCATTTCCGCCAGCGCACGGCTCTCGCAGCGGCGGGCGCACACCGTGACCTCCATCCCGAGCGCACGCAGCCGAGGTGCCAGCGCCATGCCGATTCTGCCGTACCCCACCACCAGCGCACTGCCGCCGTGCAGGGTCGTGGGCATCTGCTCCATGGCGGTCTGGATGGCGCCCTCCGCCGTGGGGACGGCGTTGGCAAGGCACAGCTCCTCACGGCCGAGATAGTCCTCCACCTGCTGCGCCCCGAACTGCGTCCGCACCGCCGGACTGCACTTCCCGCCCAGCACCAGTGCGCCGGACTTCGTGCCGGCCGCCAGCTGCGCCAGAGGAATGGGGGACGGCCCCAGCGGTGCGGCAACGGTTTCGCCGTCCGCACTCGCCGGAATGGGCAGCACCAGCAGATCGCAGGGCGCTGCGGGAACGCCCTCCGGACACCAGAGCACGCCGGAAACCTTCCGGTGCTCCGGCAAAACGCCCAGCACGTGCACCTCCGCCTCCAGCCGCTGCGCCAGCCGTGCCGCCGCATACTGCTGCCGCCGGTCGCCGCCGGCAAACCATATCACATATTTGGATCTCATCACTGTCCCTCCGCTTCTGCGCTGTATGCGCTCTTGCCACATTCTATGCGGCGTCAGGGGGAAGCGTTCCGGGGGCGCAGTTTCACGGCGGACACAGCACAGACCGCAAACTCCTCTCATAACTTAGAAGAAAACTTTTTACAGAAGTCTGACCGTCCCTTTTTCGGGGAATCTGCCGAAAAACCCCCTGACAAATGCCGGAAATATTAAATTTTGTTTTTTCTGCAAGAACACTTGCACTCCAGGGAAAGATGTGTTATAATATTGATAAGGCCGCGTGCCGTACAACACGCATGATTTCCGGACGCCATTTCGTCGTCCCAATCAATTTATGCAAAGGAGTAGGCTCCAAAGAGCCGAGTGTGAGAGCAATGAGAGTATCAGAGATGAATCGGGAAGCACTGGAAGCATTTCAGGCGCAGTGCCAGAAGGAATATGCTGCATTTCAGGCAGAGGGTCTGAAGCTGGATATGTCCCGTGGCAAGCCGGCGCCGAAGCAGCTGGATCTGACCAACGGCATCCTCACCTGCCTGTCGGAAGAGGACTATCGGGCAGAAAACGGTCTGGACTGCCGCAACTACGGCTGTCTGGACGGACTGCCGGAGGCAAAGGCATTCTTTGCACCTATGCTGGGCGTAAAGCCGGAGGACGTGATCGTCTGCGGCAACTCCAGCCTGAATATCATGTACTGGGCAATGTCCCTCGCTATGACCAACGGTGTGATGGGCAGCAAGCCGTGGGGCAAGTACGATAAGGTAAAGGTGCTCTGTCCGGTTCCGGGCTATGACCGCCACTTTGCAGTCAGCCAGTTCCTCGGCATGGAGCTGGTAAATGTTCCCATGAAGGAAGACGGGCCGGATATGGACATCGTCGAAAAGCTGGTGGCAGAGGATGACACCATCAAGGCGATCTGGTGCGTGCCCATGTACTCCAATCCGGGCGGCGTGGTATACAGCGACGAAGTGGTAAAGCGTTTCGCAGCCCTGAAGCCCAAGGCAAAGGATTTCCGCATCTTCTGGGATAACGCATACTGCGTACACCATCTGGTAGACAATCCGCCGGTACAGGCAAACCTGCTGGAAGAGGCAAGAAAGGTTGGAAACGAGGATATCTGCTATATGTTCGCCTCCACCTCGAAGATCACCCATCCGGGTTCCGGCATTGCCATGATCGCAGCCAGCGAGAACAACCTGAAGTACCTGAAGAATGCGCTGGGCTTCTCCACCATCGGCTACGATAAGCTCAACCAGCTCCGCCACCTGCGTTTCTTTGGCGGCAAGTTCGAGAATCTGGTAGCGCACATGAAGAAGCACAAGGCTCTGATCGCCCCGAAGTTCCGGATCGTTGAAAACACACTGGAGCGGGAACTGGCAGATCTGGGCATCGCCAGCTGGTCGAACCCCCAGGGCGGCTACTTCATCTCCTTCAACCAGAAGGGCTGCGCAAAGCGCATTGTCCAGCTGTGCAAGGAGGCAGGCGTAGTCCTCACCGGTGCCGGCGCATCCTTCCCCTACGGTGTCGATCCGGAGGATGAGAACATCCGTATCTCCCCCACATTCCCCACAGAGGAGGAGCTGCAAAAGGCAATGGAAGTGTTCGTTTGCAGCGCAAAGCTGGCAGCCGCAGAGCAGGCACTGGCAAAGTAAACAGCCGGCGAGGCGCTCTGCATACGTTTGCAGGGACAGGCTGTGCCGTGTCCGACGATTTCACACGACAATAGCAAAGAAAAAAGGGACACAGGTGGCTGTGTCCCTTTTGGTTTATGGTTGATTTGAAAAGCGGGAAAACGTTTACAAGCGGACACGGCACGCCGTGTCCCTACAATACAAAAAATGTTTGTTTCCAGTAACTCAGCAAAGCCGTCTTACTTCCCGTTCTCCTTCTTCCACGCCAGATACTCTTCATACGTTCCCTGCCGGTCGATGCAGCCCTCCGGTGTGATCTCGATGATACGGTTCGCCACGGTTTCCAGAATCTCGTGGTCGTGGGAGGACAGGATGACAACGCCCTTGAAGTTCACCAGTCCGTTATTCACGGCGGTGATGCTCTCCAGATCCAGATGGTTGGTGGGTCTGTCCAGCAGCAGCACATTGGAGTGGAACAGCATCATGCGTGCAAACATGCAGCGCACCTTTTCCCCGCCGGACAGCACCTTGACCGGCTTGTAAATGTCATCGCCGGAGAAGAGCATCCGCCCCAGAAAACCACGCAGATAGGTTTCTGTCTCGTCTGCGGTGGAGTACTGCCGGATCCACTCCAGAATGGAGTCGTCGTTGTCGTTGAAGTAGGCGGAGTTGTCCACCGGGAAGTACGAGGTCGAGGTGGAAACGCCCCACTTGAACGTGCCCTCGTCCGGCTGCTCCTCCTCCATGAGAATCTTGAACAGCATGGTGATCGCCTGTTCGCTCTCGCCGATGAACGCCACCTTGTCGGTGCGTCCCAGGGTAAAGCTGACGTTGTTCAGCAGCTTCACGCCGTCCACGGTCTTGGAGATGCCGCTGACCTGCAACACCTCCTTGCCCAGCTCCCGGTCCATGTCAAAGCCGATGAACGGGTAGCGTCTGCTGGATGCCGGCAGCTCCTCCACCGTCAGGTTGTCCAGCAGCTTCCGGCGGGAGGTCGCCTGCTTGGACTTGGACTTGTTGGCGGAGAACCGTGCGATAAAGGTTTTCAGCTCGGCGATCTTGTCCTCCACCTTCTTGTTCTGCTGCTTGATGAGGCGCTGCATCATCTGGCTGGACTCGTACCAGAATTCGTAGTTGCCCACGTACATTTTGATCTTGGTGTAGTCGATGTCCACAATGTGGGTGCAGACGTCGTTGAGGAAGTGGCGGTCGTGGGATACCACGATGACCGTGCCGAAGTACTCGGACAGGAAGTCCTCCAGCCATGCGATGGCGTCAATATCCAGATGGTTGGTCGGCTCGTCCATGAGGATGATGTCCGGATTCCCGAACAGCGCCTGCGCCAGCAGGATCTTCACCTTCTCGTTGCCGGACAGGTCTGCCATCTGCTGATAGAGCAGCTCCTCCGACAGTCCCAGCCCCTGAATCAGCTTGGAGGCGTTGGACTCTGCCTCCCATCCGTCCAGCTCGGCAAATTCCGCCTCCAGCTCCGAAGCCAGAATGCCGTCCTCCTCGGAGAAATCCTCCTTGGCATAGAGGGCATCTTTCTGCTGCATGATGTCGTAGAGCCGCTGGTTTCCCATGATGATGGTGTCCAGAACGGTGTATTCGTCGTAGGCGAAGTGGTCCTGCTTGAGGACGCTCATGCGGAGGTTCTTGGGAATATTGACTTCGCCGGTGGTGGGCTTGAGCTGTCCGCAGAGAATCTTCAGGAATGTGGACTTTCCGGCACCGTTGGCACCGATCACGCCGTAGCAGTTGCCGGCGTTGAATTGGAGATCGACGTTTTTGAAAAGCGTGTCGCCGCCGAACTGGAGGCTGACATTGGAAACTGTAATCATGAAACTGTCCTTTCTGTTCTGAGGTTGTTATCAGTATACCATGAATCCGCCGAATTTGCAAGGGGGCAGCGGAAATGTGTATCGTGTTTGCAAACTTTATACAACAAAGCGTTGGAAAAAATAAGGCTCCCCTAAAAGGGGTGATTCCCCATGGAATGGGGAAATGTCACGAAGTGACAAAAGGGACCGCTCGGTAAGAGCTGGCAGTGCGCAGCACTGACTGAGGGGTCATTCGTGAAATCTGAAACAGAAACAAAAGATTTCACAAAGACCCCTCCGAGCGGCTTCGCCGCCCACCTCCCCTTTCAGGGGAGGCTCTAATCCGAAACATCCCATGACAAAGCCTGCGAATACCTCCAAAAAGACACAAAAAACGCCCCACGGGGTAAATGGGACGTTTTTTGCTATGATATAGGGATTATTGGGGATTCCGCTCCGCATCGGGGTGTACACGGAGCGGTTAGAGGATGTTACATGCTCTCTTTGAGCATGGTTCTAGTATACCGGATGAATGTGTTCGTTTGGTGAAACTGGCTTGAAAACGGACTGAAAAGCATGCGAATAGTCCGTGAGAGATCGTGCGTAATTTTCTCCTGCCAAAACCGCAAAAGCGCACGGCTCTGACACCGTGCGCTTTTGCAAATTTATGGAAATTTGAAAGGAAAGAAAATTTCAAGGGGGATTTTGTCCTGTGTCCCTGCCGTACCGCAGAGCACAGGTTCAGGAACGCTGTGCGTTCTTGCCGAAATTGCCGCCGGGTGTGCCGGAGGGCGGATCGCCTGCCGGCATACCGCCGCCGAATCCGCCGGACATGCCGCCGCTTCCGCCGTTTGCCGTGACGGACGTGCCGCCGGAGATCGTTTCGCCGGTGACATTGTCCTGGAGTGTGGAGAGGGATTCTGCGCTGGCGGTGTTCTTTTTCGAATCGGTTTCCTTGGCGCTGGTGTCGGAGGCTGCCGTGGTAATCTGGGTGGATGTGCCGGAATCGGCACTGGAATTGGTATCGGATGAAGTGCAGCCGGTGCAGGCAATGGCAGCAGCCATTGCCATGCTCATGGCCCAGGCGAAACATTTGTGTTGCATAGTCTGCACGCTTCCTTTCGTTTTTACTGCCCCGTGTTGCGATGGATTCATAGTGGTGGTATTTCCTTTATCATAGAGTCCCCAAATCCCGTTCTTTTTCTGTAAGATAAGTATCGCATTTGATTGTGCAAATCCGGTGAAAATTCTGCGTGCACCGCCTAAAATTCCGGGGAAAACCGAGGGATTTTTTGGATTGTCATCAAAAATACGGGGTAGTAAGCGTGAATCTGGATTCATTTTGTAGGGACATGGATCAGCCTGACGAATCTAACGACTCCGATTCTTTCTGTCCCTGCACGATGCTTTTCGCCATCGCCCCGCAAAAAAACGGGAACCGCATTCCGCATGCAGTTCCCGCTGAATCTTTATTCTTTTCCGTTTCCCTGTTCCGGCGCATGCACTACATCCCGGATGACAAACCAGAACGTAGAGCCCTTGCCCAGCTTACTATTCACGCCGTAGTCATAGCCGTGCATTTTGAGGATGGTCTTGACGATGGTCAGACCCAGTCCCGTGCCTACGACCTCCCGCTTGTGATTCTCCGAGCGGTAGTACTTGTCGAAAATCAGCTTGATCTTGTCCTCCTCAATGCCGTCGCCGGTGTCCCGCACCTCGATGCGCACCCCGTTGGGCGTGTTGATCTGGGTGACAAACACCTGCTTGTCCTCCTTGGAGGTGTAGTTGATGGCGTTGTTGATGAGGTTGCCGATGACACGGTCGATCTTGCTCTCATCGCAGTGCACCAGACACGGCGGTGCCGGTGTAAAGTGGATGTGATATCCCATGTGCTCCGAAACGCCCTCGTAGCGGTGGGCGATCTCCGCCATGCACTGGGAGATGTCGAAGGTGCTGTAGTTCAGCTTCTGTGTGCCGCTCTCCAGACGGGAGAGATCCAGCATGTCGTTCACCAGCAGGGAGAGCCGGTCGGTCTCCTCGATGATGATGTTGAGGTGCTGTTCCCGCTTCACCGGATTGTCGCCGGAGAGATCCCGGATCATCTCCGCATACGCTTTCATCATGGTGAGGGGCGTGCGCAGGTCGTGGGATACGTTGGCGATGAGGTCACGCTGCATCTCGTCGGTTTTGGAAAGTTCCTGCGCCGTGTAGTTCAGCGTCTCCGCAAGATCGTCCACCTCCGCATAGCCGCCGCCCTCGAACGGTGTCTGATAGTCGCCGTGCGCCAGACGTTTGGCGGAGGCGGTGATGTTGATGATGGGGGTGGCAATGTGATTTGCCGTGAAGAACGAGAGCAGGAAGCCGAAGAATACCAGCAGTATCGTGATGATCATGGTCTGCCGTTTCAGGATGGAAACGGTGGACTCCACCGGCACCAGCGGCGAATTCAGCAGCAGATAGCCGGCGACTGTCTTGTCCTGCCGGTAGATGGTGCAGCCGTAGACCAGCATCTCGCTCTGTAGGCTTTCGTTGAACACCCGCCGGCAGATGATGCCGCTCTGGCTGTTTTGCAGGTCGATGAGGTAGAAAAACGTGCCGCTGTTTACGCCGTGGAGCAGGCATTTGCCGTTGTACATGCAGTCGTAGTAGACTTCCTTGCCGTCCTTGTCCAGCAGCTCGATGCACATTTCGTTTTGCAGGGCAATCTCGTTCGCCTTGTCCTCGAAGCCGTCCTTTTCATAGTACTCCACGAGGTGCAGCGCCACCTTTGCCGTGTCCCGGATCTTCATGGATTCGTAGAACCACTCCAGAAAGATGATCTGGAACAGCCACATCAGCAGAAAGACAATGCACACAAACAGCATAAAGAACAGCCAGATTTTCGTGCTCAGCCGTAAATTGCGGTCACGCAGATGATGGAGATCATGCATCAGGTTCAAACTTATATCCCATTCCTCTCAAGGTAACGATAAAGTTGCGGTACGGTCCAAGGCTGCCGCGCAGCATCTTGATATGCGTATCCACCGTGCGGTCGTCCCCGAAAAAGTCATATCCCCAGACTTCCTCCAGCAGCTTGTCTCTGGAGAGCGCCAGTCCCTTGTTCTTGACCAGATAGAACAGCAGATCGTATTCCTTTGGTGTCATGGAAGCACGCTTGCCGTCCACGTAAACCTCCCGTCCGGCGAGGTCGATCTCCAGCCCCTGAAATTTCAGGCGCTGTTCCGTTCCCTCCGGCGCAGTCTTTGCCGCCTGGCTGCGGGCGAGGACGGCACGCACCCGTGCCATCAGCTCTCTGGGCGAGAACGGCTTGACCACATAATCGTCAATGCCGGTCTCGAACCCGAACAGCTTGTCGTACTCCTCCCCCCGTGCAGAGAGCATGATGACCGGAATGTTCTTGTGCTTCCGGATCTCCTTGCAGGCGGAATAGCCGTCCAGACGGGGCATCATTACGTCCATGATGATGATGTCATAGTCGTTTTCCCGGCACAGATTAACTGCTTCCATGCCGTCCCGTGCCTCCGTCACTTCGAATTCCTCGAATTCTGCGTATTCCCGAACGACGGCACGGATCTTCTCTTCGTCGTCCACGATCAACATTCTGCTCATAAAATGCTACACCTCCGGAACTGCCAGCCGCTGGCTTAGTTGCCGCGCTTTTTCAGGGCTGCGCTGATGAAGGAAGCGAACAGCTTCTGCGGCTTGTTGGGGCGGGATTTGAATTCCGGATGGAACTGTACGCCGATGAACCACGGATGATCCGGCAGGGATACGATCTCCACCAGACGCTCGTCCGGCGACAGACCGGCGATCTGAAGTCCCTTTTCGGTGAGCTGTGTCCGGAAATTGTTGTTGAATTCGAACCGGTGGCGGTGGCGCTCATAGATGAGGTCTTCCTGATAGATGTCCCGCACCAGGGTGCCGGGAGTCAGCTTGCAGGGGTACAGACCCAGACGCATGGTGCCGCCCATGTCGGTGACGTTCTTCTGATCCTCCATGATGTGGATGACGCTGTGCTCGCCGTCGGGGTCGAACTCCGAGGAGTTGGCATCGGGGAATCCTGCCACGTTCCGTGCGAATTCCACCACAGCCATCTGCATGCCCAGACAGATGCCGAACATGGGCACCTTGTTCAGACGGGCATAGCGGATTGCCTCGATCATGCCCTCAATGCCGCGGTCGCCGAAGCCGCCGGGCACGATGATGCCGTCGCATTCCTTCAGCATTTCCGGCGCAGTCTCCCGTGTGATCTTCTCGGAGTCGATCCACAGGATCTTGACCCGTGCGTCATTGACGATACCGCCGTGGTGCAGTGCCTCTGCCACAGACAGATAAGCGTCCTGCAATGCTACATATTTGCCCACCAGACCGATGGTAACATCCTTGTCGGCGTGCTTCTGGCGGTCTACCATGGCAGTCCAGTCGCTGAGGTCGGGCTTGCGGTTTTCCAGACCCAGATGGTGGCAGACGCTGTCGGTCAGACCCTCGTTCTCCAGCATCATGGGCACCTCATACAGGGAGGGCGCTGTCATATTCTGGATGATGTCCTCTTCCCGCACGTTGCAGAACATGCTGATCTTCCGCTTCATGTCCTCCGGAATCTCCAGTTCGGTACGGCAGACAACCACGTGGGGCTGGATGCCGATGGAGAGCAGCTCCTTGACGGAGTGCTGGGTGGGCTTGGACTTCAGCTCATTGGAGCCGGCAATGTACGGCACCAGTGTCACGTGGATGTACATGGCGTTGCCTCTGCCCACTTCGGTGACGAACTGGCGGATTGCCTCCAGGAACGGTGTGCTCTCGATGTCGCCCACTGTGCCGCCGATCTCGGTGATGACCACATCGGCGTTGGACTCCTTGCCCACCCGATAGATGCGCTCCTTGATCTCGTTGGTGATGTGGGGGATGACCTGAACGGTGCCGCCCAGATAGTCGCCACGGCGCTCCTTGTTCAGAACCGTCCAGTATACCTTACCGGTGGTGACGTTGTTGTTGATGGAAAGACTCTCATCAATGAATCTCTCATAGTGTCCCAGATCCAGGTCAGTCTCTGCGCCGTCGTCGGTGACAAAGACCTCACCGTGCTGGTAGGGGCTCATGGTGCCGGGATCCACGTTGATATAGGGATCAAACTTCTGGATGGTGACCTTGTAGCCACGAGCCTTGAGCAGGCGGCCCAGAGAAGCGGCGGTGATACCCTTACCCAGACCGGAGACAACGCCTCCGGTGACAAATACATACTTTGGCATATTGATAAATCCTCCCATTGGAGAGTCTGCGTCCGGCAGACTCTGACAGTACAAATTCCTATTCAATTTATTATACCGTATTCGGCGAAAAAAAGCAAGCCTTATTTCTGTGAGATCACAAATTTGTACGGGAGATGATGAAAGTATGCGCCGAGCTGAAAAATGCGCACCGCTGATGCGCCATGTTCAATGGTTTGTATCAGGGGTGGATCCGTTAACAAAAAGATAAGGGAAATAAGGCTCCCCTGAAAGGGGAGCTGGCAGTGCGCAGCACTGACTGAGGGGTCTCCACAAAGATTACA
>ADJS01011870.1_pt1 | contig 15487 bp, 7 predicted proteins | sample 268128 | NCBI WGS metagenome assembly ADJS01 (sample SAMN00007486, study PRJNA43253) | human gut metagenome | isolation source: feces sample TS28 | reverse complement strand
TACTTTCTCAAGTTGCAGGCCATCTACTATTGCTTAAATCGTCAAATTATTCCCGCTTGGTTTCCAAAGAGATTCTCTGTACCGAAATACAAACTGTATTATTTAATAAGTTTAATACAAAAATAGCGTTGTATTCCCGCCATTTCACATCACGTTTCCACGCTTTTGTCTATCAAGCAGCATGCCAACCTCTGCCCTCGCTCTCTCCATATCAACTTTCGCCTTTGTCCCTATCCCGCCAAATCCCATCGTTTGGTCGGCCGTTTTAATTCCAGATCGTATAATACGGCTCATATATGCCATTTTGTTTTTAGTGTTTTCCTTCTACTCCGCCTGACAGAATAACCAATACCCTGTGTAAAATTGCAACTCTTCCCTTTCGCAGCGTACAGTGTTGCATCTTTACACAGGGTATTACTATCCCTGTCGTATTATAAAAAGGTAATTCACCCTGCAGATTGTTGCCATTTACACAGGTTTCCCCTCTTTTTTGGTTCCTCGCACCTGATTCACCCAAAATCCGCTTTATTTCGCAAACGCTGCATCGCGCTTTTCCTCATGTTTTGCTCTGTAAACCTGTGTAAAATTCCAACATATTTCTCCTTTTTTCCCTATTCTCATCTTCTATCCGTTTTGTTGTAATTTCGCACAGGTTTATGTTTTGTAGTATTTTCAGGCTGCTTTGCATACAAAACGGCACCGCGTCTTTCAAAAAACGCGGTGCCGCCTTTGATTTATTCAAGATTTTGAAGTGCTTACCCTTCCGTGCTGTTCTGCTCTGTCAGCCCCGTAAACACTGGGTCGTTCAGCAGCATTCCGGGAACAACATATCGGTAGGTGATTGCCTGCCTGCCGTTGATCACACGCACACTATCGTTGGCCAGTGCCAGCTCTTTCAGGGTTTGCATATCCTCATCGTTCAGATAGATGGAGATCTGCTCCAGGCCAGATGTCTGCTTATATTTTGTCCCGTTTGTAACGGGAACATAGCGGCTGCTGACGGGGTTCAACTCGTAATTCTGCACCCCGCACAGGCGCGCTTTCACAGCCTGTTCATGGATCAGCTCCGATGTCAGGGTGCCCAGCCGCGTGCCGCGCCAGTCCGCTTCGCTTTGCAGCACTGCCCGCACAGCCAGGTGCAGCCGGATGACAATTCGCTGTTTCATATCGTGGATTCCTGTATTCCTATTTGCATGGATTTTTGTTGTTTGCTGCTTTCATGGATCTGGATTATTCCACAGCATCAATCAGTGCCTTCAGCTCCTGCGCTGCCGCAATCAGCTCCTGCATCTGGTCCGACATTGCTTTGCGGTCCTCTGCCGTATAACTGCGGATCTTAGCTTCAATATTTTTTGCCGCTGCAATTTTACGCAGTTTGCGGGCCGTGGTAGGCAGCTTGGCCGAAATAAAGTTGTGGTCTTTATCTACTGCCGCCGCCTTGTTTTCCTGCGTCTTGGCCTGACCGATTGCATCCTGTGCATTTTGCAACGCTGCTGCAAATACGCTCTCGCGCTCCTGCATACTGCGGCGTTCCACTGCTACATCCAGCATGGCGGTGGTCAATGCGTCCTTAATGGCGCGGCGCTCATGGCTGCGTGGGTCAAGGGCTGCGATTTTCAAAAACACTGCGGCTGCACGGGCCTGTTCTTCCAGGGTCAAGCGGAGATAGGTTTCGCACTCGGCTCGGTTCAGGAATTCCTCATCCAGCAAGCGGCGCAGGTCAGGGTTGAGATCATTCTGAATCGAAAGCGCCTTATCAATCGTGCGGGAATTCAGCGGGCTGACCTCTTTCAGCGCTTTTTTCGCTTCCGCTGCGCTCAGGTTATACGGTGCTTTTTGCAGGTTTTCCACAAAACGCGCCGCCGCCTGGCGCATCACACGTTCATTGCTGATGCCGCCGCGCACTTGCAGGTTTGCACTGTCAATATACACAACTTTTTCGTTTTCCGTCAAGTTGCGCACCACTTTGCACTGCACTTTCTGCCATTCACTCATGCGGTTGGGCAGCTGCTTTTCTTCCTGCTCGCGTTTATCCTGCTCCACCAACAGGCGCAGCGCACGCAGGCGGCGCTCGCCGGAAAGCAGCACATATTTTCCGCCAACACCGGTCTTAGGGAACACAACCAGGTTATGCAGCAGCCCCGCGCGGCGGATATCATCGGCCAGCAGCGCAATATCTTCCTCGGTATCCAGCTCACGGTAAAGGGCATTATCCGGGTTTTCTTCAATATCATTGATATTGATCTCGCTGTATTCACCGCCCGGCTCCTGGTCGCCGCGCGCAATCTTACTTAACGCTGCTTCGTTTACTTTAAAGCCTTTCTTCTGCAGTCGGTCCAGTTTGCTTGCCATCACTCTGCCTCCTGTTCAACGCGCGTTTTCAGCTCGGCATACACCTTTGCATAATCCTTTGCCGGGTTGCTGCTGCGTGCACATAGCACAACCGGCGCACCAAGGCGGGTGCTATCCTTTACAGCCTGTCCCTTACGGATTTCGGCAGCAAACAGCTTGCTGCCCAGCTGGCTTTCCCGCAGTTCATTGCGGATTACTTCGGTCAGGGCAGTTTTTTCCACCATAGTCAGGATAATGCCCAAAACATCAATTTTTTCGCCCTCATCGTGCTCCAACTGCTGGCACATGGCCACAGTGCGGTACACACTGTCACGGCTGTAGTCATCGCACACGCAGGGGATCAGCACAAAGTCACTGGCCATCAGGGCGTTGGTCACCATTACATCGCGGGATGGCGGGGTATCGATCAAAATATAGTCGTATTCGCCGGCAACCTGTGCCAGGCACATGGCCAAAAACATATTGATGCTGGTGCTTTCGGACTGTTCCAGGATTTGCAGCTGCTTGGCCGCCATTGGGGTGTTGCCATTTGCCGGAATTATATCAATATTATCAAACTGCGTGCGGGAAATATAGTTTTGCGTGCCGCTGATGCCATAAGCACGGAACATATCATACACGCCAGCGCGATCAAAAGTATTATCGGTTACACGGGCGCCCGTCAGGGTATAGGTACAGTTGCCCTGGGCATCCATATCCACAACAAGCACCCGCTTGCCGTCCTGCGCCATCAGCGCCGCCAGGTTGCAGACGGTAACGGTTTTTCCCACGCCGCCTTTTTCAATGCAGACTGAGATACAATATCCCATTGTTTTCCTCCTTGCGAGCGCCTTTGTGTAGGCATCTCTTCGTTGCTGTCGGTTAATCTTTGCCTTTTGTTCGGTTCTTTTGGCGGTACCGCACGCCGGTATCTTAATCTAACCGCGGGTTGCAAAAACGGGTACCCCATGCCGTGCGGCATCTCTTCGTTGCTGTTATAGTTTCTATTATATCATATGCTTCGCGTGTGTCAACGGATATTTTGACGAATATTATGCCGGCATCTCTTCGTTGCTGTTCACGCATTTTCTCTGCCGCTTTTCCTTCCCATCCTTCTTCACTTCATCCAGGCATTCCCGCTCACGTACCTTCATTCTCACCTATTATCCCAAGGTCTATCTGAAATCAAAAAACGCCGGATATTTCCATTTCTCAGCTGCACCCCAACAAAAAAGCAGCGGCCAGCAATCTGCCAGCCGCTGCTTACCTTATTATAATAGCGCTCCCGGATGTTCCGCTCCGCTTCATCTCAATTACTCTTCGCTATCATCCGGGATATCTTCCTCAAAAGCATCCATCCAGCTTTCGTTGTGCCACTTATCTTTTTCACCTTTTTCCTTGGCGGCAACCTTCTGCCGTTGTGCCTGGTCGTTCATTATGGTGCCGATCGGGTTCAGCGCGCGTTCTTCAATAATGTGGTAGAACAGCCCCATCGGGTTATTCACGTTGGGGTCCTTGGCGGCCTTTGCCCAGAACACATCAAAGTCCAGTTCATGCGCCATAGCTTCCATCAACGGGGTCAGGCTGCCATACTTTTCAATCACTTCATTCATGCAGGCCAGATAATGCAGCCGCATTTCGTCTTTCAGCCCATTGCGCAGGCTGGAAGGCGATGGCACGCACCGCGCTGCCAGGTGGCGGTAAATTTCGTGGTAAGCGCCGCGCTGGCCGCTCGTCAACGTCTTTTCCAGGTATCCATCATCTACAAACTTTGCAAACTCTTTTCGCATATCCTGCCGTTTTACAATCGTTTCGGGAATCAGCTCTACCTTGGGCGGCTCAGGCTCCGGCAGCGTTTGCTGCACCGGCTCGTCCATCACATGGTACTCCGCTTCCAACAGCTCCTCTTTGGGTTCTGCTGCCGGCTTTGCCTTGCGGAAAATATAAATGCGATAGTTATCCATATCCTCGCGCAGCACCTTGTTCAGGTACCGCGCCGGGCTGCGCATCGTCTGCGACCGGGGAATGATCTCCTGTGCATAGCGGGGTGCCACACCGGCCAGCCAACTGGTCAGCCCGCCGCAATCCAGGATGATGGCATTCATCTTTCCAAACACCGTTTTGTTGCCGCCGTCCTGCTCGCCATCGCCTGCCTGGATGGTGCAGCAGGCATCTGCCAACACATCAATGATCACTTCCACCGCGTGCAGCTCTTCGGGCGTAATCTCCGCGCGCAGCTGATCCATGCGCGCTTTCACAACAATTTCCTCCCGCAGCTCGGTGCGGTGGCGTCCAAAGGAATAGGGGATCGTTGTTTCCGGTGCCGAAACATAATCAAAGGTGATCACGCTGGGATCATCCAGCAGCGAATCCTCAATCGCCACGGTGGGGCGGCCCTTCTTTTTGCTCTTTTTGCGCACTGTGCTGTTGATGCTGTCCAGGTTGGCCTGTGCGGCGGCATCATCCACCGGGTCAATCGTTACCACCAGCGAAAGAACCTTCTGCCCTTTTTTTTCGTACACATCGTAATTAAAAATAATATCCGTCTTTTCGTTAATTTCCGCCTTTGCCTTTTCCAGTGCCAGGCGGCGGAAATCCGACCATCGGTTGGCCGTATACGAAAGCTGTTCATACAGCATGCTCAGGTTCCATACCAGCGGTTCCCCGGCCGCTTTCTTTTTCAGGTACAGGCTCTGGTAGCTCTTGCACAGCTCGTAAATGCGGATGGAATAGGTGGACCGCATCAGCATGGTGTAGGTCACATCCATGGTGGTATACAGGGTTTTCAGCTGCACCAGGTGCGGTTTCAGCACCGGATCCAGCGTGATGGTCATGCGCGCGCGGCCCTCATCAATGCGCACTTTATCAATCCAGCGGAATGTTTCCACCGTGGAAGTTCCGTTATTCTTGATCCACTGGATGGGCGCGTTGGCCAGCTCCTCAATATTTTTGCGCACCTGCTTGTAAAGCGCCCCGCTGTGCGGGTCCATGCCGGTCATCTTGATAAAATCATAAATGCTCAGCTCATAAGAGGGCAGGTCCGTATCCTCCGGCTTAATCATCGAAAAAATATGCAGCATCAGGCGCTGCTGGCTCAGCGTCAGGTTGTTGCGCGTCATCTGTACAAGGTCATTGGATTTGCGAACGATGGTCTGGTCCCCGCGTTCTTCAAACGTAACGACAAACGGATCATCTTTTTTCTGTTTACTTGCCGCCATAAGCAGGGGCCTCCTATATCGGTTGCTGTATCCCGGGTGGTCACGCACATCATGCTAAACATTATAGCACATCCTGTTGTCCAGCGCAAGAATTGCAAATTTACACAGGGTTTCACCGCCATTACCCTGTGCAAAATGCAACACCCGCGTTGTGGTTTACCATATATCCTGTGGGGGCTGCAGCCCGGGTGCAGGTTACACAGGGTTTAATTGTGCTTTTCTATCCTGTTGTTTCAGAGTTCTGTAACCTGATGGAATGGCAACACCAATTTTTTCCCGTTCTCCCCCATCTCCCGGCTTACCTCTGGTTGTTATTATGGCTTAGTTGTTTAGTTCTATATTAGTAATAGGTAGAGCCTGTGTAATTTAACAACGCAAACCTGTGTGTTCAACCAACTGCAGCCTGTGCATTCCACCACCATTTTCCTGTGCGGAAAGCAACCTGCGTAAAGTTGCAAATAAGCCAAAAACAGCCAAACCTGTGTAAATTGCAACACGGGGAACGGGCCTATCCTGTGTGGTTTTCCAACAGGTGCGCGGGTCACGGCGGGGCAGGGGAGCGGGAATACCCTGTGTAAAATGCAACTGTTCCGGGGGTAACCTGTGCGTTTTTCCAACGGTAAGCGGCATAGGGAAACAAGGCAATCCTGTGCGCTTTTCCAACACGTTTCGGGAATGTTCGGCACAGAATGCGGGCAATACCCTGTGCAAAATTGCAACAGCTCACAGCTGCTTCAAATAGATCAGTTGCAAATTTACACAGGGCAGCACCCCTATATTATAAGGTAAGTGCCGCACAGAATGGCGTGTGAGGGGTTGCAGTTTACACAGGATAGATTGAAAGCTGGGAGCTGGAGGTGTATCTGAAAACAAAGAAAAAGCTCGTCTGTTTCAGTAAACGCAGCCGGATTTTGTGCTTGCGAAAGATCCGCTATTTTCGTTGCTCTCAGATGCACCTCAGGAGCTGGCGCAAATAGAGATCGGCAATGGGGAACCGGGAATCAGGGGCGGGGCAGGGGGGACAAAAAAGCGAATGGCATATCTGCAGCAAACCCGCACCCCGTTGTAAAGGGAGAACGGCGTCTCGTTGGCGGGCGTGCAATCCACCAAACCCGCACCCGCCGCCGCAAACACCGCAAACCGTTTGCAGGGGCGCGGTGTACCCATCGCGCCGCAAAAAATGGGAACCGTGCGCCGCAAACCTGCCATCCCTCCCACAAGGCGCCCGCCCAGCCGCCAGGCCCCGCCGCAAACAGGCACATGCGAAACAAATAATTGCGCAAAAACAGGAAAATGCAACAAAAAAGGCGAATTTTGCCGCAAAGTTGCGCTCTGTGTGCGCAGAGGATCATAAACGCGCGGTCAAAGTATATAAAAGGGACCGCTGCCAAAAAGAAAATCAGGAATAAATTATACAAAGGCTTTGAATACATTGTATAATTGGAGGAAAACGCAATCAGTAAAAGTGCCGAAAAACAGGAATTTACGTGGATTGTATTGCCTTTCTGGTATAAAGGTGCTATACTTTAACCCTAAAAAGTAAATGCGCAATGAGAAGATTCGATGCGTAATTTTTTTGAAAACAACATGGCAACGGTTGCGCAAGTAAAAGAAGCTGGCTTCTCTGGCTTCTTTTATTGTTCCACAGGGATCCCCTGTGGAACAATGTGCTTTCATTAAACCAGCGCGAAAGGCGAGTGAGCAGATTGAATAGAACAGGAAAAAACACAACAGGTTGGGCGCGCCGGCTGACAGCGCTGCTTGTCACCGCTTGCCTGGTTATGGCAATGGCCCTGCCTGTATACGCCGAGGTGGATCTTCTGCCCGACGCACCTGACGAAGTAGAGCTGCTGGAGGATGAGCAGGGAACGGCCTCCGGGGAGGATACCACTCCGCCGGAGCAGAACGCCGCCACCCCGGAACCGGAACAAAGTGCCGAGCCGGAGCAGCCCGCCCCGACCGAAACGCCGGAGCCCACGGCAGAACCCGCCCTGACCCCGGAACCGGCAGCCACCGCAACGGCCACCCCTGTGCCGACCGTGACCCCCACCGCCACCCCGGAACCGACCGAACAGCCGCAGAAGATGTACGCCGCAGAAAGCGTGGATAACGTGCAGGCAGTTAGTGCATCGGCGGATACTTACACGCTCTATTTTGCAGTGCCTGACAATTGGAGCGATTGTACAGTGGTGAAAATATATGCCGTTGGTGAAGGAGATCCAAAGAAAGCATATTATCTTGATATGCAGGAAGTTGACAAAACGAAGGACGGAAGAAAAATTTATTCTGTGGTCCTGAATCATGATGAACACTATCCACATGGAGGGTTGAATGGACTTGAATTTCGCGGATATAAGGGAGATGCAATTGTAAACGAAAATCCTACATACACAATAGCAATTGCTAAAGTAGGTGATAATAATCCACCGTGGATAACGTTCAATCCAAATGATAAAGATCATTATATCGGCGGCGACTACTATGACGGAAAGAACGAAAAATGGACTACCTATACGGTTGGCCATAAGTACTTCGCTGGCCAAAAGATGGCCTTTGAAAATAAAACCAGTAAACCACTAACGAACGTCAAAGCCTGGTTTTATGAACCGGATGATAAAGGAGTGCTTGTCCAGGTCGGTGAGCAGCCAATATCCTTAAATGATATCCAACCTAATTCCACAGCAAACTTTAATATTCCTGACGGTTTTTGCTCTTTTGTTCGCTTTACCGCGGGCGATGATAATACAGAAATAAGTGAATACTACAAATTTTATAATGAGGAAGTAAAAGGAAAAATCAGAAACGCTTCCAGTATTCCGAAGGTCAATGCTATTGCTACATGTACAATGGTAGTGAGGATGCAACATGGGGGCGTCCCGGTGCCACCCGCATCTATTACGATGCTACTTTTTCCAAGATGGCATTGAATGGAGATACCGACGACTTTTCAATCCCCAAAGCCAATAATAATAAAGAGACCATTTATTATCGGATAAAAGGAGACGGCGTAGAATCCGAAAGCGGCACGCTGGTAAAAGATGGTACAAACGAAAATCTTTATTATATTGACATTCCCCAAGGATATCGTTCAATCATCTTTTCCGGTGATGCAATTAACGGTGACAAGGAGACAAAAGGAAATGGAGTAAGTACAGAGTGGCTGCCGATTCCCACAGATGACAAAAATTGCTTCTATGCGGATACGAATGACGATGCAGTATATAAAGGTACCACTCGTGGAGGCTACTGGGATCCAAAAGGTACCCTGCGTGATGCCGAAAAGGGGAAAAATACTGACACTACTGGCACTACTGGCACTAAAGTAGTAGATATTAAATCCGCTCCTTTTACGGAAGAAGCAAACACAAAATATGTTACCAGTACGCTGTATGACTATTATACAGATTACGAGTTGAACGGCAATAACCGTGATAACTACGATAATGATAATGCGGTTAATCAGCGCCACTGGGTACCCTTCCGCCAGTTCGATCAGGCAATCAGCGACTACTATCAGAGTTATGTAAATAAAAATACCGGAAAGTCCATTATATATCCCATTTATACAGGCCATTTCCAGCCAAGTGATTGGGCTCCAAAATTTGCGGATATTGCAAGTACATTGAATTTGTACGGATGGAGTTCTTACAATATCTTTATCGCAGCCAATAACTCGAACTTTGATATAGGAGGTAAAAACGAGAAAAATTCCTACGCTTTTCAGGGCATTGTGGCAGACAAAAGGGACAGCGATGGCGACATCGTGATGAATGGAACGACCCTGAAAGAACCGCATTTCAATGAAGAGTTCCTGACCAGCAAAAACAGCAAAAATGCAAAACTTGGCGAAGTTTACCACAATGTTGAGTTTCCGTTTACCCAAAAAGAAGTTTTTGTAGAATCAGATCAAAAAGGCAAAGGTGTTAAATACTGGTGGTTTGACAGTAGCAAAACTTCTCTATATCTGCGCAAAGATACAAATAGCGATCAGTTGTACCTTGGTAATGATAGCACGGGAGAGACAACCGCTGAATATCTGAGCGAGGCGTCCCACAACGTGGACAGTGCAAGTGATCCAAATAAAGTTTCAACGCCATACGGCTTTTTCCCGTTCAATGAAACCACAACCAGTAAGAGCGCAGTCAGGTACAATTACGGTTACGGTGCAAAACTTGAAATTCCGTTTACCCTAACCAGTACCGGAACAGTTAAGGACGACTACAATAATGAAATTCCAATTCGTTTTTACTTCTCTGGTGATGATGATGTGTGGGTTTTCATTGACAATCAGCTTGTCCTGGATATTGGCGGTGCTCATGCCAGAGTTTCTGGTGTGTTGGAATTTGACCAGCGCGATAATAAGAAAAACACCGTAACTTCCTATGTCAGCCGGGTCAAGAACAGCAAGACAGATAATTATGGCGCTGAAGATTGTGATGAAAACAAGCATGAAACGGAGACAAGCATTACTTACTTAGGAACAACCGAAAAGTATTATAAAAACGCAAGTGTCTCCATCCCTAATCTTTCCACCGGCAAGCACACCCTTACCATGTACTACATGGAACGCGGTATGTGGGAGTCCAACATGGCGGTGGCGTTCAACTTCCCGGATAATAACGAGCTGCAGGTTCAAAAAGAAGTCGATCTGACCAACGTTACTGATGATGACTTCAAAAACTGCTTTAAAAACCAGAAAATCTTCAACTTCACCATCCAGAACCAGGCAACCCATTATGGAAAAACAGATGCCGTTGGCCCGAATGAAAGCGGAACTCAGTCCCAAAAGGTGAATTTGAATGAGAGCAACATTGCCGCCGCAACCCCAGGAAACGAATATGACTACATTTTCAGGCGGGAAACAAACCCCTGGCCAGATTCCGGGAATGAAAACGAACAGGTCCTTCACTGGTACGCACGCTTTACGGATACGCAAAGTGCAGCGCGTGAGAAACGTCGTGGCATCCTGACGCTGGAAAACCCCATCAATATCAAAGACATGCGCTTCCTTACGTTCCAGGTTTACGTTGATCCAAAGGATCATGGAGGTGACCTTTCCCTCAACAACCTGTATCTGGAACTGCTGGATGAAAACAACGTCCAAAAAGGCAGCCTTGGCACAACAGGCATTAACGGCGCAACGTATGGCTCGGTCGAAGTGAAGACAGGCGCATGGGTCACCGTAAAGCTGGACCTGCACAAGATGAAAGAGCAGGGCGGTTTTAACAACAACGTCAAAACCATCCGCGTGGGCGATAACTATAACCGCAACATCTATTTCAGGGACTTTACCTTCATTCCCAAAGCGGTGCCAAGTAAGATGACCGGCTTTACAACCGATCAGAAGGAAATCCCGGATTACGGCTCCGCCGAAAGCGGTCATTTGGAAAATGCCGAAAACGCACAGTACACCTCCAGCAATGACACAGACACCCAGTTGGTGGACAAGGACGGACGCTTTGTTCTGGAAACTGGAGAAACCGTTACCTTCAGCGACCAGTTCCGCCGCGGCAGCTACATTTCGCTCAAAGAGGAACTGAACCAAAACCTGTACGACACCACATGGACGGTGTGCGAGAACGGGCAGGCGGTTACTTCGATGAAGGGCGATAGCGAATCCGTGACAGTTACCGACACGAACAAGTCGCTGGACAAGCAGGAGGGAAGCAGCCCCAATGATGGCCGAACGGAAAAAATAAGACCGAATGATGATCAAACGGGTAATAACTATACCGGAACCAAACCCAAAGGCGACACCATCGTATTCCGCTCCTATAAGGACCCGGACGAAAATAGCTCCACGCTGACAAAGCTAAAGGTAAAATACGTCAACACCGTCAAAACCGGCGGGCTGAAAATCAAAAAGCAGGCCGCAGACGGTGAGAAAGATACCATTAAAGGCACCTACACCTTCAAAGTTACCTTTAATGATGTTGGCGGTGAGGGTCTGGAAGAAAAGCCCATCGAAAGAACCGTTACGATTGATATGGGCAAGGGCGAAAGCACCGGAACCATCACCGGCATCCCCGTTGGCACCCGCTATACCATCGAGGAAGTCAAAACCGATGATTCCAGACTGCAAAGCGTAACCGTTCCGGATGGTCAATACGCCCATGTGATCGACAACACCATGGTGGAAGGCGTGATTGTGGCGAGCAAAAATCCGAACGATCCGAACGATCTGGAAGTTACCGCAGTCTTTACCAACACCAAGCGCAAACTGATCAACATTGAGTTCGATAAGCTCTGGAAAGATGCAAATGATACGGCCCTTGGTACAACGAACCAGCCGAACGAGATTTACATCCAGCTCCAGCGCAAAAACAGTGCTGCGGATGCCAAATGGGAGGTTGTTGACTACCCGACCTCGGGCAGCAAATATGTTACGGTTCGCCATACAGATAACGGCTGGCTGTATCCCTTTAACAACCTGGATCAGTACCCGGTTGGCGGCAGTGCGGAAAACAACTATATTTACCGCATTGTGGAAGGTACGGTAGATAAGGCTGGCAACTTTACCGCGGCAGACGGAACCATTACGATTAAAGGCAATACGTATGTTGTAACGGCTAAAGCAACACCAAAAAGCGAAAAGGACAGCGAAACCGGCGCAACTACAACGCCAGCCAAAGTAAACGGTGGAACCATCACCGGCGGCAGCGGCAAGATTGTGCTGACCAACACGCTGCAGAACCCGAAGTTTGTACTGGATATCATCAAGAAGGACGCGGAACCCAATAATGAGGGCGAAGATGTGTTCTTGGAAGATGTTGAGTTCAAGCTGGAAAAGCTGGTCGAAACAACAACCGAAGGAAAAACGCAGTCGGTAGTAGATAAAAACTACCCATTCGATAACACAAACAAAGGTTCCATTACCGGTACAACCGGAGCGGACGGCAAGATAACCCCGAACCCGTTCACAAATCTGGAACCCGGTACATACCGCCTGACGGAAACCAAGGCACATCCGGGGTACAACCTGTTGGCACAGCCAATTGTGATCGAATTTACCCAAGACGGCACGTGTTCTATTGATGGGCAGGTAATTCCGGTCGGAGACAAGTTTACGCAGTCCGGCAACACCTACACCATGACCCTTACCGTTCTGAACCGTAAAACGCCTGAGCTGCCCCACACGGGTGCAGACGCGCCAAGCCTGTGGCTGCTGATCGGCATGCCGCTGGCGGTGGCAGGGCTGTTGATATTCACATTCCGCTACAACAGGAAAGGGGGCCGGCGACATTAACCATCCCCCGGAAACCCAGCAACCCCCAGGGTACAGGGCCTGCCCGCCAGTGCGCGCCCGTTTACGGCAGGCGCAGCCATAAGCCGGGGTGTATAACTGAAAAGCGGAAAATATCGCCTGTTTCTATAAGCGCAGCCGGATGTTGTGTTAAGGCTTAAAAAGCCTTGGGATCCGGAAAGGATTCCGGCGGCTCTTTGCCTTACATCCTGCTTGTGGCTGCGAAATATCCGTTATTTCCTTTGTTTTCAGATGCACCTTAAGCCAAGTGGGCAAGCGGCCCAGTTTTTCCTCCTTTTTTCTTCACGGCACAGTGCGGGCGGCGCGGCAGCGTTTCCCCGCTACAGCGCCCCGCACTGCACGCCGTGCTGATGCAGACCCCCTAAGCCGGGCGGCCCCGCCGCCCATCCGATGATGATTTTTTTTAAGAGAAGAGGTACTGAAATGAAAAAAGCAAAACGTTTTCTCACAGGCCTGTTGAGCGCCGCTCTGGCCCTCAGCCTGTGCGCTATGCCAGCAATGGCAGCGGACAACGGTGAAACACCGGCGACAACACCACCACAGGATGTTTGGACGCAGGATACCGGTTCCATTACGATTCATAAGTATGAGTACAATGGCCAGGTAAAGCCGGACAGCACTGGTGAAGAGAACGATGTAAATAACCTCCCCGATGGTGCTACACCATTGGAAGGTGCAACGTTCAGCATTTATAAGGTTATGGACCGTGCCGCGCTCCGGAATTACTATGACGGTACGGATGGCCAAACAAAGGTTACAGTCGATACATACCTGAACGACACCAAGGATGCGATTAAATCTAATGAGAGCTATTCCACTGCGGTCGCTACAGCAACGACTGGCGAGGACGGCATTGCCGAGTTTCCCAATCTCCAGCTTGGTTTGTATGTAGTTGTTGAAACTGGTACCCCGGATAAGGTTACAAGCCCGGTGAAGCCGTTCCTGGTATCGGTTCCTATGACAAGAGTAAACAACCCCAATGAGTGGTTGTACGATATCCATGTTTATCCGAAAAATGGAACAACTTATGGCGAAGTGAAGATTGTTAAATACGGACGTGTTGGCTCTGATACGGACGGCACACTCAGTGGTGTAACCTTTACGCTGGAAAAGTGGGATGAGACTGCCAAGGAGTGGAAATCTGTAACAGTCAGTGATAAGGATGGCACTGCGTTCAATCTGAAAACCGATAAAAACGGTGAAATTTCCGTAAGCGGCCTGTCTCAGGGCAAGTACCGCTTTATCGAGCAGTCGATTGAAGGAAATAACACCTACATTATTGACCAGACCCCCATTGAATTCGAAGTAACCAAAGAAGGCAAAATCCAGTACAAAGGCGGAGAACCCGAGGCAGCGGTTACTTTTAATGTTACCAATGACAGGCCGGATGTTGAAAAGAAAGTAATTGATAAAAACGATTCTCCCAAGACCGAAGCAGACTACAGCGTTGGCGACAAGGTTCCTTACCAGATCACGGTAACGGTTCCGGAGAACATTACCAAGCTGACGACCTTTACCGTAAGCGATACGCCCAATAATTTGAAGTATAATAATGATGCGGAATTGACATGCAAGGGTGCTGCTGTGGATTCGAGCGTATATACCATCGCTACCGAGGGCAATGGATTTAAAATTACATTTAAGCCTGCCAAAATGGGACTATATGCCGGCAAAGAGATTATTATCAAGTACACTGCAACTTTGAAGAGCACTGCTGACCAGACGGGTGCAGGCAACCGGAATGACGTTTCTCTCGTTTATAGCAATAAAATTGGTGTAGACAGCGAAGGCAACCCGACGGAAAGTGAAAAGAAAGAAATCCATGATAGTACCTTTGTTTACACTTTCAAAGTAAAAGTGCATAAAATTGCAGACGATACCCAAAAGGGACTTGAGAACGTAGAGTTTGACCTGTACAAAAAAGATGAGAACGGCACTGTAACTGGCGCTGCTGCAAAAGCCTTGGGCCTGGATCCCAATGAAAAGTGGACCAAGGTCAATGAAGCGCCGCTGAAAACTAATAAGGATGGCTATGTGGAACAGGGCGGCCTGGCAAACGGTGAGTATTACCTGGTTGAAACCAAGACTGCCTCTGGTTATAACCTGCTGAAAGCTCCTGTCAAAGTTACCTTGAGCATTCAGGCAAAGACGACATGGAATGAGGAGTACATTTATGATGCGAACGGCAACATGCTGAAGCATACGGTTGATAAGAAAAACACTACTTTTAGCGGTGGCGATGAAGGTGGTAAAACGGAGTATACAGTTACCGTTGTCAACCGCAAGGGCTTTGACCTGCCCACCACCGGTGGTTTCGGCACCCTGCTGTTCAGCGGCATTGGTGTGCTGCTGGTTGTGGCCGGTGTTGGCGTGCTGCTGAGCCTGAAAAAGAAGAACCGCACCTGATTCACCTGCCGCAAGGCAAAACAATGTTACAATTCACCAATAGGGTATAGAGGGATAATCCATCATACACAGGGGGAGGGCCGGATTTGGCCCTCCCCCTATGGTGGGTTATTGGGGAATAAATTCTTTTGGGTGTACATGGCCGTTGTTCGGTTGATTTTTAGGTTCTGCGTGGGGAACCACCCCATGGCCCCGGAACGGATGTCTTTTAGGTTTGTGGCGGGGAACCACCCCACGGCCGTTAGGTTTGTGGCAAGGAACCACCCCT
>ADJS01000511.1_pt1 | contig 15509 bp, 10 predicted proteins | sample 268128 | NCBI WGS metagenome assembly ADJS01 (sample SAMN00007486, study PRJNA43253) | human gut metagenome | isolation source: feces sample TS28 | reverse complement strand
GCGTCCTGTATGCTGTGCAGAAGCATATACACTCAGCCGCTGTTTCTCATCCGGAGAGAAATAATCAAATTTCGCTCCCCCGCTATTGATAGTATGCTGCAATTGTTCGGCTATATCCGCTTCATGGGGAGGTCGGTTCAGTTTATTCCCGCCACGACGGAACTCACTGAGATGATGATATTCAAAAGTCAGTTTTGAATATGTACTTGTTTTGATAAAAGAACGAAAACCGACTGTCTGATTTTTCAGTTTTGGCAATTCGGTGTAGCCATCGCCATCATTGTCATAACCGCTTCTTTCTCTGTTCTGTCCAAAAATATACAATCCTGCCTTATGATTATCAGTCACTAACGAAGCATTCAGTGTCGTATTATTATCCCAAGAAGAAGTACCGCCTATGCCTGTCAGAGTATGTGTCAACTGCCCTGAGTTCCGTACAGGCTCCTTGGTGATTATATTAATGGTTCCCGCAATGGCTGAAGAACCGAACAAAGCCGAACCTCCTCCGCGCATCACCTCTACACGCTCAATCATATTGGCAGGTATCTGTTCCAATCCATATACACCGGCCAAGGCACTGAATATAGGACGCGAGTCAATCAATATCTGCGTATAAGGGCCATCCAACCCATTGATACGTACTTGCTGGAAACCACAGTTCTGACAATTATTCTCGACCCGCACTCCGGGCTGAAAATTCAGTCCTTGCGACAAGGTGGAGGAATTAGTGTTCTCAAACACTTTCACATCCATCACATTAACCAACGTAGGTGCCATGCGGCGGGTGGTCTCACTACGATTGGCAGACACCACCACTCCGTCCAATGCTATCAAATCCTCTTCTATCTCGAAGTTCTCCTCCAAAGTTTTCCCTTTTCTTAAAGTTACTTTCCGGCTGACCGTCTTGTAACCGACAGCACTTACCTCCATGGTAAATTCTCCTTCAGGCAGATTTTTAAGAAAATAGTGTCCACTGGCGTCAGTCATAGTTCCTATGGTAGTTCCTTTCAGCGATACGCTGATAAAAGAAAGATGCTCTTCCGTATTCTTATCCAATACATGACCTATGATATTGGCATCGGACTTATTCAATTCATTGGCGTGCACAGCCGATGATGAGAGTAGAAAACACACTGCTCCCATCAAGAAAAATATATATTTCTTCATGTGTTGTTATTCTGTTTATTAATAAATAAAAGGATAGCGGTCAGAAGAATGAATCCGCAAACAGATAATGTAACGGAAAATCACTCCACCAACATAAAAATATACTATTTAACAAACAGCGGGAGGCGCACGCAAATAAATGCCACAACCGGTTCGTATCAGTTTGATGCGTTCTACAGCCGGCACAGCCAGCAAACACAGCAATACCCAAAAGACCGTTGTGGAAGACGGAGTGAACAAACTACCGGAAGCAGCAAAAGAAGAAAGGAAAAAGATAGTTTCCAATTCCACTTCCGTATGTTGATGCTCCCCTTTAAACGGATGCGAGTGTACGATAATCACCCCATTTACCACATGCGAGTGAGTAAAAAGGGTAATACCTCCCAAATAGGCAATAAATATCAGTGGAAGGAAAAGCTTTAGAATATGAATCAAATGCTTCTTCATCGTAACGGGGGCAAAGATAGAACTATTTCCAATAGCAGTCAATACCTATTAATAGTAGTTATGGATTTAAAACCGGAAACAAGCCTCTCATCCTGCCAAAGAAAATGCCCATTCGTCCTTAGTTGTCCCTTCCTTATATATTAAGAAGCCTATAAATCAGTATCAAACATCACAAAAATGTTTCTTTTATTTTCAGAATCCCAAAAGATTTTAAAATAAAACCCTACCTTTGCATCAGATTTGGTGATGTAAGTACTTTCCGTATTTGCATAAAAGGGAATTCGGTCATAGAATCCGAAGCAGTGCCCGCTACTGTGAAACCCGTCAATGAAAAGCAACTCTCGCCATGCCACTGTTTCCTTTGTAAGAAATGGGAAGGCGCTTTTCAGGGTGAAGCCAGGAAACCTGCCAGGTCTGAACATAGATAATTCACGCTTTCCCGGGGCCAGGAAAGCTAATTATTAATTCTTAAATTATTTCGATGAAAAAGAAATGTTTACTGACAGCCTTATTCGGCTGCATGGTGGTGTGTGCGTCCGCCCAGATATCGTTAAGTGGAAAAGTAGTGGATGCCCGTACAGGAAAGCCGGTGGAAGGCGCTAACGTACGTTTGGAACAAACTACAATAGGATGTGCTACCAATCCTAAAGGAGAATTTTTGTTGAAAGACATCAAAGAGGGAACGTATACCCTGCGTACCAGTTGCCTGAATTATGCTCCTGTCACTCAGAAAGTCAGTCAAAGTCAAAAAGAAATGGTGATAAGGCTGAAAAGTACCACTTTCAACATGGATCAGGTAGTGGTAACCGGAACCGGAACTCACCACAAGCTGAAAGACAGCCCTGTACCCGTAGAGGTCATTTCCCAACGTGATCTGCAAAATGCCAATCCATCCAGTTTCCAGGATGCCTTGGTGAAACTGGTTCCCTCTATCTCGGTGCAAACCACCGCTATGGGAACAACCCTATACGTAAACGGACTGCCTGATAAATACCTCCTCGTATTAATTAACGGTAAAAAAGTAGCCGGAGATATTTCGGGATCTATAGATTACGACCGGATCAATATGGATGCCGTAAAACGTATTGAAGTATTAAAAGGAGCATCTTCCGCCCTTTATGGCAGTGACGCCATCGCAGGAGTAATCAATATCATTACCGATGATCCTAAATCTGCATTGAATGTATCTTCCAATACCCGTGTAAGTTCTCACGGACGAATTTCAGAATCAGTCAACGCAGACGCCAATGATGGAAAATTATCCGCACACTTGAACTATAATTACCGCACTTCGGATGGATGGCAACTGAATCCGTATGAGGAAAGCAAGGGAGAACTGGTGGAAACCACAAAGAAACCGGTCTATAAGAAATCATTCGCATAATGTGAGCCAAACCTTGAGCTACGCAGCCACAGAGCGTTTAAGCCTTCATTTGAACGGTAATCTTTTTATCAGCGAGAACGACCGTACCGGAGCCTACGATTACAACAACCGGCATCAGTCCTATACAGTGGGTGGAACAGCCAAATATCTGTTGGCTAAGCGGGCTTCATATATAGAAGGGAATATAAGCACCACCAATTTCCGTTCTTTTTATGACTATATAAATGATGCAAAAACGCATAAAACCGGTGACGAAGTCCTCAGTAAAGACCAGACTTACACCAATGCCAATCTAAAAGGTGTATTCAAAACCCACAAGAACAATACACTTTTTACCGGACTGGACTATGTATTCGAAGGCTTGGAGCCGACTGAAACCAGCAAGATGCTGAATAATGAATACCAAAGTGTTTATACACTGGCAGCATACGTACAGGACGAAGTAAAACTACTGGATGCAATCAGCGTAGTGGCAGGTATACGGTATGCCTATAATGAAAAGTTTAAAAGCCAGTTCACGCCCAAACTATCCTTGATGTACCAATATTCAGAACTGAATGTACGTGCATCCTACGCTGCCGGATTCCGTTCACCTACCTTGCAACAAATGTATGCCGTTTCTGAAAGCCGTGGACAAATCACGGTCGGAGACCCTGGCCTGGACCCGGAAAAGAGCAATTTCTATAATTTGAATATAGAATACAATCATCGTTTGTTCTCCATTGCCGCGTCCATTTATCAGAATGACCTGAAAGACAAGATTGAAGCGGAAGATATAGGAACAACGCCCGAAGATATTGAAAACGGCATCACTCGCAGACGCCAGTACCGCAATATAGAAAAGGCACGTGTGAAAGGCTTTGACATAGGTTTTTCAGTCCGTCCCTTCACAGGCTTCATGTTCGGAGCAAACTATATTTACACGGACGGGCGCAACCGTACGGAAGACATCCGTTTGGAAAGAACAGTACGTCACTCGGGTAATTTCAATGCCAGCTGGCGAAAAACATGGAATGATTATACATTCAATATTGCAATCAACGGACGCTATCAAGGTACACGCTGGTCTAAAACTTACGGCAACGCCCCCGCCCACCAGCTTTGGGATATCAACACACGCCATTCATTCAATTTAAAATCTGTTGCTCTGGAACCCGCCGTCGGAGTTGAAAACATTTTCAATTACACAGATGACCGTCCTTATAACAGTAATTATGCAACTCTGACACCGGGACGCTCTTTCTATGTCAGTCTGCTGGTTCGTTTCAAGCAATAAAACTATTTTTAGCATGACCTCTAAAACCAGACTTGTCTATCTGCTCATAACAACTTTCTGCCTGGCAGGTTGCGGCTATAAAAGCCGCAACCCGGTGAGTGAAAACGGGCTACCTTCCGCAGATACCATACAAACAGCCCTGGCCCCCCGTTATGCCAAAGGCTTCAAAATAACTGTTCGTCCGGATGGAGTAAAGCTTCTGTCCATCTCGGAGCCGAACAATAACCATGCAATACCCGAACTTTTCGCCTTAGTTCCTAAAGGAACAAAAGCCGAGATACCCGATGGCTATACCGTTATTCCGACTCCGACAGACAGAGTGATCTGCATGACCACGCCGCAACTGGCAGGTTTTACCGGTCTGAACGCTTATGACAAAGTGGTAGCGACAAGTACCACCCGCCGGATGCAGAATAAGGAATGGCTTGCCCGATTAAAAGACGGACGGGTGAAAAAGATAGGAATGGAAGGAAACTTTGATACGGAAATTATCATTGCATCCCAACCCGATATCATTTTCGTATCTCCCAACCGCCGGGGAGGGTATGAAGTGATGAAAGAGCTGAACATCCCTCTGGTCCCCTATTGGGCATTCAAGGAAACATCACCATTGGGGCTGTCCGAATGGATCAAGGTAGCAGGTATGTTTATCGGTAAAGAGGAAGAGGCATGCCAATTATTTGCACAAATGGAACAACGCTATAACCTGTTGAAAGCCAAAGTTTCCAATGTAAAACAGCGTCCCAGTGTATTCAGTGGAGAAATGAGAAGAGATACCTGGTATGTACCCGGAGGACAAAGTTTCTATGCCCGCTTGTTCGCCGACGCAGGGGCCGATTACTTTATGAAGGATAATCCTGAAACAGGAGGTGTACTCATGGATTTTGAAACCGTATACGCCAAAGGATATAATGCCGGCTACTGGAGAGTGATGAATGGTTATAAAGGAGAATTCTCTTATGAAGCATTAAAAGCTTCCAATCCACAATATGCTGATTTCCGGGCTTTTAAAGAAAAGAAGGTTATTTATTGCAATCTGGAATGGATACCTTTGTATGAGAATCTTCCCCTCTCACCCGATGTTCTTCTGAGTGACATGATAAAAGCTTTTCACCCGGAACTACTTCCCGATTATCATCCTGTGTTTTATTCGCTTCTGGAAAAAGAATAAGTATTCCAGTTCTCATGCTTATGGTAACAAACAGTTTTAATCCGGCTTATCTATTTCACTATTACAAAAATGGCTGAAGTCTCGGACTTCAGCCATTCCGTAAAAGGTTATTCCAATATACCGGCAATATCCTCCGCCATCTGCTTGTCAGTCAACCGGTTGGCTTTCATCAGCTCATCCAGATTATAGCGGTCTGCAAATTCTTTACGAAGTCCGTAATTCAGCACCCGCATTTCAGAATTACCATAATAACGCGCTATCTTCTCGCCGAATCCTCCATCCAGCACCCCGTCTTCCAACGTTACGACAATACGATGCCCCACTTTCAACTCTTCCAGCATCGGTTCGTCAAGCCCTGTTATGTAACGGGGATTAATCAAAGTAGCCTCAACACCCGACTCTTCCCGAAGCTTATTCTTCAAAGCCTGTCCCAAATCATAGAAAGAACCCAATGCAAGAATAGCGACAGTTTCTCCCCTGGCTGTCATTTTGTAGCGGTTTAACTCGCTATAATCCGTGTCAAACTCTTCCTTACGATGCACCACTGCCACTCCCGGCACACGGATGGCAACGGGATATTCCGTCTGGCGGACAGCCCATTCCAACATAGCAAAATACTCTTCGGAACACGTAGGAGCCAGATAAACCATATTCGGGATATTGCTGATAAGCGGAATATCGAAGAAACCCAGATGAGTCACATCGTTCATTCCGGCTACTGTCCCCATAAACACAGTGATCACCGCCGGATTTCCATTGATACACAAATCCTGAGACAACTGGTCATAGCAACGCTGGATAAAAGTACTGTAAACCCCGTACACCGGACGTCCGCCACCGGCAGCGATACCCGATGCCAATGCCACGGCATGTTCCTCGGCAATACCTACATCCACAAACTGACGCCCTGCCTGTTTCCGGCGTTCAGGAGTAAAACCTATCACAGTAGGAGTACCCGAACTGATGGCAACAACCGTGTGGTCCTCCTTCATCTTCTCCAACAAAAACTTCCCGGTCAGGCTATGGTAATCCTCCATACCGCTGCAATCCACCTTCGGCTTACCCGTTTCCAGATCGAAAGGCATCTCCCAATGAAATTCCTCCCGGTCGGCTTCTGCCGGAGCGTATCCCTTTCCTTTCTGTGTGTGAATATGAACCACTGTGGGACGTGATGTATCTTTCACCTTGGCAAAAGCCGCAACCAAAGACGGAATATCATTCCCCTCTCCCACATAAAGATAATCCAACCCCAGAGAACGGAAGAAATTACAGGACGACCGTCCCTCCGTGTCGCGCAGTTCTTTCAGGTTCTGATAGAGCCCGCCGTGGTTTTCGGCAATGGACATTTCATTATCATTAACCACTATAATAAGGTTGGTTCCCATTTCTCCCGCATTGCTCAGACCTTCATAAGCTTCTCCGCCGCTGAGCGATCCATCCCCTATCACGGCTATGATATTCTCGTGTCCGCCTTTCAGATCTCTGGCTTTGGCAAGACCGCAAGCCAGACTGACAGAGGTGGAAGTATGGCCGATAGTGAAAAAATCGTGCCCGCTTTCCCGGGGATTGGTGTATCCGGACACCACATCATAATCCTCCGGATTCAGGAAAGCACCCTTACGCCCGGTCAGCATCTTATGTGTATAACTTTGATGGGATACATCATATACCATCTTATCCGTCGGTGAATTGAATACATAGTGCAATGCTATTGTAGCCTCCACCATTCCCAGATTAGGTCCCACATGTCCTCCGTGAGCACTTAACTTGGTCAATAATGCATTGCGGACTTCACCTGCCAACTGTCTTAACTGTTCCGCAGAAAACTGTTTTATGTCTTGCGGAGAATTTACTTGTTCAATATACATCGTTCTACCTGTTTAAATGATTTCATCTGTTGTCTTGCTTCATTCCGATGCGGACAAAGCCGCTTTCATTTCACAATGCAAAGATAAGCCAGGCCCCATTCATTCTTTGTAGATAAATTACAGATAGAATTACCATTTTTACAGAAGGGAACTGTATCACAAAAACATGGTACTGCAACCCGGTTATCAATTCTGCGAGAGCCGGTAATCACTGGGGGCGACACCTGTTATTTTCTTGAAAAGCACACTGAAGCACTGCACATTAGGATAGCCTAACTTCCGTGCCACAGCAGCAGGCGTATGACCGTCCTGCAACAACATGTGCCTGGCTATATCCAGCCGCTTCAGTTGCAAATATTCCTCCAAAGTCTTGCCGGTTTCAAACTTCAGCAGATCATCGAAGTAAGCGACAGACAAATCAAGCTCTCCCGCCATATAGCCGGATGTGGGCAACTTGCCGCCTTGCAACCTTCCGGATGCGATATATTCCACAAACAAACGTTCCATGTTTTCCAAAAGAGCCTTGTTCTTATTCTCACGGGTAATAAACTGGCGTTCGTAATACCGGGTGCAATAATCCAACAGAAGTTCTATATGCCGGGAAAGAATAATACTGCTATGAGTATCAATGGGATGATGCAACTCATCCTCTATATTCGAGAGGCAACACGTCACTTTCTCTGTCTCACGCCGCGAAAGATGCAGCGCTTCTTCCTTGCGATAATGGAAAAAGGTATAATTTTTAATATGATTCTTCAGTGAGGTGCGGAACAACAGGTCAGGATGAAATGCCAAAAGATATCCTTTATCCGGCAACGTATTCTCCTTACTCATACGAAAGATCTCGCCGGGAGTGAGAAACACCATGGTAGCATTGGAGTAATCATAGTATTTCCGTCCGCAGCAGCAACAACCGCCCGGACAATCCTCAATCAGCAAGACAGCATAGAATTCAAACTTCACCGCATCCTCTTCCAATGAAGGATTCTCCAGATTGATGATGCCCACCTGCGGATGCAATGTCTTGCAACCCAGACAGCGGTTACATTCATATACAGTCCTCAAGTCCAACATAGTCTCTTGCATTGCTTGTTACGACAGAATACTATAAAAGAAGGTTTTGTGCCCGATATTCATTCGGTGTACAGCCCACACGCTTCTTGAACAACCGGCAGAAATGCTGCGGATATTGAAATCCCAGTGAATAGGCTACCCTGCTGACGGTTTCTCTCCTGTCGGACATCCGTTCCTTTGCCAGTTCTATCACTTTTTCCTGAATATATTCCTGTGGAGTCTTGCCGGTTTCCTTCTTGAACATATCCCCGAAGTAGTTGGATGAAAGGCACAGTTTGTCAGCAAAGTATTTCACGGTAGGTAATCCGTCACGCTCGGCAAGTTCGCCCTCAAAATAATCGTCAAGCAACCCTTCAAAGCGTGTCAACACATCACGGTTCGAATGACTGCGGGTGGCGAACTGACGTTCATAAAAACGCATACAGTAATTAAGAAGCAGTTCTATATAGTTTACCAGCAAGGTCTTACTGTGCTTGTCCACCCCCCGTTCCAGTTCCATACGGATAATCTTCAGGCAATCTGTCATAATATTGCGCTCATCTTCCGAAAGGTGCAGCGCCTCGCTCACTTCATACGAAAAGAAGGTATATTTCTTTATTGTTTTTCCAAGCGTGGTCCCCCGTAACAAATCCGGATGAAAAAGAATGCCAAGCACATTCAACTGCACACGGTCAGTGGTCAATGTGGTTTCCGTTGTTTGTCCCGGAGCAAAACATACCACGGTTCCCTCCTGATAGTCATAACTCCGACGCCCGTATTTGATATCACAAGCTTTCTCCAATTTCAGATAAAGTGCATAAACGCCATAGTTCCAGTGCACATAGTCCATCTGCCGGGTAGCCTTGTTCAAATCAATGACACTGACCAACGGATTCAGTGTTTCAAGTCCGTATAGACTGTTATATTGGTCCACACTGTCTAAATTTAATATCTTATCCATCATTCTAACTTGTTTAATGTCTGCTAAAATACAGCTTTTTCAGTTATTTGAAATATTCCGGTCACAAAAATAAGAAGTTATCCGGACAAGGTTATAACCCCAATTACGGATTATCTTACCTTAGTTACCGAATCTTATCCCATCCGGGAATAAAAAGAAGAGCCGGAATGTTCCTGCCGGGCTACCCACTCCATATATATGGCAGAATCTGTAATTAAGGTCAGGATACCCGTAATTTATCTACAAAGAACCCAAGCAAATATACCTAAATTTGCAACATCATAAAATATTAAAACGTATATTTGAACCAAATAACATAAATCGTATGAAAAGACTCGGATTATTTATGACGGTAATCATGATACTGTGTATTACCGTAAACGCACAGAAACAGAGCAACAGAACATTAGTAGCTTACTTCTCGGCGACAGGTACAACAGAGAAAGCCGCCAAACAGATAGCGGAGGTGACAGGCGGAGCCCTCTACGAAATACAACCTGCAAAGAAATATACCTCCGCCGACCTGGACTGGCACGACAAATCCTCGCGCAGCAGTGTGGAAATGGCAGATGCCTCGTCACGTCCCGCATTGCGTTCCCAGCCCCAAAACTTGGCAGCCTATGATACCATCTATATCGGTTTCCCCATTTGGTGGAACCTGGCTCCAAGAATCATCAACAGTTTTATAGAAAAAGGTGATTTCACAGGCAAGATCCTCATTCCATTCGCTACCTCGGGTGGAAGCCGCATTTCTAACGCCGAACAAGAATTAAAGAAAGCCTACCCCAGCCTGAACTGGCAGAAAGGCAGGCTGATGAACGGTGCTACCAAAGAAGAGATTAAACAATGGACTAAAAAATAAATAGTATGAGAAAGAATTTAGGAGCAAAACCTTTTACCTATCCGCAACCGGTATTTATCATCGCCGCATACGATGAAAACGGTCTTCCCAATGCCATGAATGCGGCTTGGGGCGGTATCAGTGAAATGAATGAAATCAGTATTTGTATCAGCGAAGGTCACAAGACAACGGCCAACATCCTGAAACGCAAAGCATTCACAGTGAGCATGGCAGAAGCCGGGCAAATCATCGCTTGCGATTATGTAGGCATTGTTTCGGGCAACAAGGTTCCGGACAAATTCGCCCGTGCGGGATTCCATGCCACCCGGTCGGAATTTGTGGATGCCCCGCTGATTGATGAATTATCCGTAGCTGTGGAATGCAAGCTGAAGGATTACAATCCCGAAACCTGTATCCTGCGCGGCGAAATAGTCAATGTAAGTGTAGATGAACGTGTACTGGATCAGAATGGAAAAGTGGATGCCTCCAAAGTTATTCCCGTCATCTTCGACCCGTTCAATAATGATTATCTGAAAGTAGGAGAAAAAGTGGGTAATGCTTTCTCGGATGGCAAGGCCTTAAAATAACGGAATCCGATATGATACAAACAGCGGAGGCAGCTTCTTCCATACAGAACAAACTCCGGCAAGCCGATTCCTAAGCTCTCACATCCTTGTGACTAAGCCTTTTTGAACGAATGATTTCTATCTCCCAAGCTTGCGGAGTTAAATCCATAGCCTTTGGAGTTATCTCCATAAGCTTGGGAGTTAACTCCAAAGGCTATGGAGATAGAAATCATCCGTTTAAAAAGGGTTAAGTGCAGGAATAAAAAGGCTTAACCATCCCCATAGTGCCCCCCAATGATTCCGCCAACATTTTTTCTTCAAACTTATCTATCAGCAAATCTCTATAATTCTTAGTTCCTTTTTAATTCTCACCGGCAATATCCTCTGCTTTGCCGACTTCCCGACTACGGCACATTCTGAATGATGCCTTATTCATTGTTAAGCCTGATAAAAAAAAGATTTCCATAATTTATAGAAAGAAAAGACTTGTTTCTCCCGCTCAAATAAGTAACTTTGTACGGTTAAGTTTGGCTCCTCATGCCAGCCACCACTTTCAGTCCGTCGATGTAAAAGCCTGAAAGCAAGATGAAGGAACTACTGTCAGGACAGCGCATTGTCATTCAGAGGATTATATTGGCTGAAAGCACTGAAGGAAACTTTTAAATCAGATTCCGGAAAGGAATAATTATATAATAAAAAATGAAAAAGGCCCAATTAATCGTAGCCGGCATTGGTCCCGGCTCACCCGAAGATATAACCCCCGCTGTAATACAAGCAGTCAAGAAACAGCGATGTAGTAATCGGCTATAAATACTATTTCCAGTTTATCGAACCCTATCTGGAACCGGGCACCGAATGTATAGACACCGGAATGAAACGTGAAAAAGCACGTGCCGAACAGGCTTTCGAGCTGGCGGAACAGGGAAAGACTGTATGCGTTATCAGCTCGGGAGATGCCGGAATTTATGGCATGGCTCCGCTGGTTTACGAAATGAAACGCGAGCGTGGCAGCCGGGTGGAAATAGAAGTATTGCCGGGTATCAGTGCTTTTCAGAAAGCGGCTTCCCTGTTGGGAGCACCCATCGGTCACGATTTCTGCGTGATTTCCCTCTCCGACCTCATGACACCATGGGACCGGATTGAAAAACGCATCCATGCAGCCGCAACGGCAGATTTTGTAACGGCGGTCTATAATCCCAAAAGCGAAGGGCGGTATTGGCAACTCTACAGATTAAAAGAAATTTTTCTGAAAGAGCGTGACCCCGAAACCCCGGTAGGCTTTGTGCGTCAGGCCGGACGTAAGGAAGAAACCGTGACAATCACCACCTTGCAAGAGTTCGATCCCGAACAGGTGGATATGTTTACAGTGGTATTGATTGGCAACTCCCAGTCTTATCATCAGGAAGGGAAATTAATCACTCCACGTGGTTATTACCGGGAAAAGACCACCGATGCGACAGGAATCGGTCAGGAGATTATGATAAACAGTTTCCGTACTATTGAGAAAGAATTGAAAAATAAAAATATTCCTTCGGATCACAAATGGGCATTACTGCATGCCATCCATACCACAGCCGATTTCGAAATGGAAAACATATTGCATATAGATCCTCTTGCCGTAGAATGTCTGTATAAAATATTGAATGAAGGAAAAGTACGTACAATTATTACGGATGTGACGATGGCTGCCGCGGGCATCCGTAAAGGTGCTTTGGAACGGATGGGCATCGGGGTGAAATGCTATCTGGGTGACGAACGCGCGGCAGCATTGGCAAAAGAAAAAGGAATCACCCGTACACAGGCCGGTATACGTATGGCAGCAGAGGAACATCCGGAAGCTTTATATGTATTCGGTAATGCCCCTACAGCATTGATGGAACTGTGTGACCTGATACGGAAAGAAAAAGCGCATCCATGCGGCATCATCGCTGCTCCGGTGGGCTTTGTGCACGTTTGCGAAAGCAAACACATGGTGAAACCTTTCAGCCATATCCCCAAACTGATAGTAGAAGGACGCAAAGGGGGAAGCAATCTGGCAGCGACTCTGGTAAATGCCATCCTTACTTTTGATGATGCGGAACAACTGAAACCGGGAAGAGATGTATAAGTCCATGCAAACATTCTATATAATAGGTATAAGCGATGACCGGAATCAATTTCTTTCTCCTGAAATCCGGAACTTGGTTTCTCAAGGGAAAGTCTTCTCGGGAGGAAAACGTCATCACGAACTGGTACACGCTTATTTGCCGGAAGATGCCGTATGGATAGACATCACCGTCCCGCTGGATGCGGTATTCTGCCGTTACGAGGAACATTCCGAAATAATCGTTTTCGCTTCGGGCGACCCGTTGTTTTTCGGCTTCGCCAATACCGTCATGAGAAAACTCCCGTCGGCAAAGATTATCTTATTCCCCACCTTCAACTCGCTGCAAATGCTGGCACACCGTATATTGCTCCCCTATCAGGAGATGCAGACCTTGTCGCTGACCGGACGTCCTTGGGATGCATTCGACTCTGCTTTAATCAGAGGAGATAAACTGATAGGCGTGTTGACCGACCGGAAAAAGACACCTGCCACCATTGCCGCCCGGATGCTGGAGTATGGATATGACAACTACCGCATGACCGTGGGGGAAGCATTAGGCAATGGCGAGGAAGAATCTGTACGTACATTCTCTTTAGAGGAAGCCTCCCAATCTGCTTTCCGCTTTCCCAATTGCCTGATACTGCAAAGAAACAAGGTGCATCCCCGTCCGTTCGGAATTCCCGAAAGTGAGTTTCATCTGTTGAACGGACGCAACAGAATGATTACCAAAATGCCTGTCCGCTTGCTTACTCTCAGTATGCTGACATTAAGGGAAAAGAAATCATTCTGGGACATCGGTTTCTGCACCGGCTCTGTTTCCATAGAAGCCAAGCTCCAATTTCCGGAACTGAAAGTGACAGCATTCGAACAGCGTCCGGAAGGTAAAGAGTTAATGGCACGCAACAGTCGTAAATTCGGCACGCCCGGCATTACAACCGTCATGGGTGATTTTCTGGAAACGGAACTCGGCGGGCTTCCCGCCCCCGATGCCGTATTTATAGGTGGTCATGGAGGAAAAATGATAGAGATTCTACAAAAAATCAAAGAAGTGCTGTTGCCTGACGGAGTCATTGTATTCAATTCGGTTTCGGAAGAGAGCAAGGCCCTGTTCACAAAAGGTATAACGCAAATCAACAAGAAGGTAACACAGTGTACCCGTATTGCTGTGGATGCCTTTAATCCGATAGAGATAATGAGAGCGGAATAAATGATTTAAAACAGATAACAAATGAAAGCAATCATACTGATATCAGAAGCCAGCCTGCCGTTGGCAAAAACACTACAAAGAGAGTTGCCGGATACCCTTATTTATACCAAAAACGAATGCGAAGGCTGTATTTCCATCACATCCTGCCATCGGTTCATAGAGGAGCATTTCAATGACTTCGACAGCATCATCTTTATCGGTGCCATGGGAATCTGTGTACGCAGCATTGCAGGATGCATAAAAAACAAATATAAAGATCCGGCAGTGGTCTGTGTGGACAGTACGGGGCGCTTTGTCATTTCAGTACTTTCCGGGCATGTGGGGGGAGCCAATGAACTGACCCGCCATATTGCCGCCATTACAGGAGGAGAAGCTGTGATTACCACCCAAAGTGACAATGCCGGGTTATGGGCGCTGGACACGCTGGCTGGAAAATATGGCTGGAAAATAACTGTTCCTCATGCAAAAATGAACAGACTGGTCACACTTTTTGTCAACCGGGAACCAACGGCGCTGCTGCTCGATATAAAGGATAAAGGTACGGAGTATCTGGAACGCACGCTTCCCGCACACGTAAAAGTGTTCTATCATTTCGAAGACATGCCCCAATCGGAATTCAAGTTGATTATTGCTGTTACACCTTATATATATAGTGCGGAGATTCCCATGCTCTGTTTCCATCCCGCCGTCCTCCACTTGGGAATAGGTTGCCGGAAACAATGCGATCCTTCGGGCATTGCGGAATACATAGAAGCCGTGATGCACAGACATGGTTTGTGTCCGTTCTCTCTCGCCTCCCTCAATACCATCGAACTGAAAAAAGACGAGCCTCTGCTGGAAATCCTCCACCGGCGATGGGCCGATACGGAAACCCATATTTATCCTGCGGAAGAACTGAAAGATATCACAGTTCCCCATCCGTCTGAAAAGGCATTCGAAGTGACAGGCGTCTATGGAGTGGCCGAAAGCACAGCCTTGAAAAGCAGCGGTGAAGGAACACTTGTATTGGAAAAGCAAAAGGGCATGCTGACAGAAGGAAACCACTTCACTTTTGCCATAGCCGTCAGTGCGACAGCCATGCGTGGCGGACATATAGAGATAGTGGGTGCAGGTCCCGGTGATCCCGAACTGATTTCGGTACGCGGAAAACGAATGTTGGAGAAAGCGGATCTTGTTCTGTATGCCGGAAGTCTTGTTCCCCGCGAACTGACCTTTTATGCTAAAGAAGGAGCGACCGTACGCAGTTCCGCCGGTATGGATTTGGAGGAACAGTTCGCCTTGATGAAAGAGTTTTATGATAAAGGATTGTTTATTGTACGCTTGCACACGGGAGACCCTTGCATTTATGGAGCCATCCAGGAACAAATGGCTTTCTTCGACCGCTACAAGATGAGTTATCATATCACTCCGGGGATCTCCTCGTTCCAGGCGGCTGCGGCAGCATTAAGGTCACAGTTCACCATCCCCGAAAAAGTACAAAGC
>ADJS01019347.1_pt1 | contig 15533 bp, 15 predicted proteins | sample 268128 | NCBI WGS metagenome assembly ADJS01 (sample SAMN00007486, study PRJNA43253) | human gut metagenome | isolation source: feces sample TS28 | reverse complement strand
TCTTCTATAGCAAAGAAATTTGCAAGGCCCAGTGGCTCAGTTGGTTAGAGCGCCGCCCTGTCACGGCGGAGGTCGTGAGTTCGAGTCTCATCTGGGTCGTTCATACCGAAGGGTATGTACGCTAATTAAATATGTGGGATCTTAGCTCAGCTGGGAGAGCATCTGCCTTACAAGCAGAGGGTCATAGGTTCGAGCCCTATAGGTCCCATATAAACCATGGGTGGATTCCCGAGTGGCCAAAGGGGGCAGACTGTAAATCTGTTGGCACCGCCTTCGAAGGTTCGAATCCTTCTCCACCCACTAAGCCTTATCATTGGCTAAGCCGATGTGGCTCAATTGGCAGAGCAGCTGATTTGTAATCAGCAGGTTATCGGTTCGAGTCCGATCATCGGCTTTTAATTTTATAATTATCGCGGGGTGGAGCAGTCTGGAAGCTCGTCGGGCTCATAACCCGAAGGTCACAGGTTCAAATCCTGTTCCCGCTATTTTGCCCAGATAGCTCAGTTGGTAGAGCAGAGGACTGAAAATCCTCGTGTCGCTGGTTCGATTCCGGCTCTGGGCATTTGATTTTCCTAAGGGAAGGTCAAATAATTGAATATGGGATATTAGCTCAGTTGGTAGAGCACTTGACTTTTAATCAAGTTGTCCGGGGTTCGAATCCCCGATGTCTCATGAATTTAAGGTACTATCGTTATGATAGTACCTTTTTTAGGTTCTATAAATTACGTGTTTGGCATATATTATATTACATGTGTAGTAGTGGGAAGTGCGCAGTCCTGATGCTGGACATGCTGACTGGAACTTAAATGACTGGAAATAGAAGGAGGATCATTATGAAGAAAGTGCGAGAGTGTTTTCATATGCTGATAACCGCGGTCATTTGTCTTATGGTAAGTATGGTTCCTGGAAAGAATGTAACCGCTGCAATAGCAGAGAATAATGCCGCTTCAGAGATTTTATCCACCAGAGAGAGACATGTGGCAGATAGATTTACACAGAGCGTTATGGATAAAATGCGTAGTTTGTGGATAAGCAGTTATCTGAAACGCAATCGAATGTGGAAAAAACTCTTTTTCTGGCTTCAGGGTCCGGGTGATATAAAAACAAAAACTGTTTCCTTATTATATAGGAATAAGAAAACAGTTTTTGGAAGTGCTTAAGAGTTTTTCAGTTGAATATTAATAGAACAGATTTCACTGTCAGTGCCGATACGCATTGCCGGCCCCCAGACACCGGCTCCGGAAGTCGTAATATTAGTCATGTTGTCTTTGCTTAAAAGACCACATGGATTCTCCCACATCAGTTTGATGGTAAAGTTTCCGGGGAATGTCTGACCGTTATGTGTATGTCCACACAGATCGAGATCTACGCCTGCATCAGCAAGTTCCTGTAATTCTTTTGGCTGATGATCGATCATAATAATGGGTTTGTCCCTGTTCAGTTTTTCGGTAAGCTGGGCGGGGGCTTTTCTAGTTTCATGAATCTTTTCTGTGAGGGAGGCATCTTTGCGTCCGATTACGTAGAACTGATCATTGATCAGAACAGATTCATCTTCCAGTATATGAATATTGGAATCTTCAAGAAATTTTTTCATGCGGGGATCTTTTATGTCGGAAAGATCTCCATCTTTATGTTTAAAGGTAAAGCCTGCAAGAATTTCTTCATTCAGATCATGATTTCCCCAGCAGGCATATACACCATAAGTGGACTTTATGCCACGAAGAGTTTTTTCAAGTTTTTCCGGGTTTCGAATCGCATCGTATTCATTATCAAAAATATCCCCTGCAATACATACCAGATCAGGTTTCTGTTTATTGATCTTACGTACCAGTTCTCTGGCATGGAGAACACCGGCATTGTAGCCAAAATGTGTATCGGCCAGAAGAACAACTTTCATAGAGGTGCGCTCAGGAATTGTTTTATTTATTATTACGTCATAAGAAGTTGTTTTTATATATTTGGCATGAAAAATTCCACATGCACTTAAGAGAAGAATCAACAGTGCACAGATTGCACCGGCAACTGTAAAAGCTGTTCTGGAATGAATCCATGATGCATGAAATACATATTTCAGAAGGATTCGTCCAAAATCGGCAAGCAGAATGATTACAAGTGTATAGAGAAAGATTCCCAGGAAATAGTTTCCGGTTATTTTCAGCATTCGATGAAGAGATTTTGGATTTTTAATAAGAAATCCTGTAAGCAGACTTGTGGAGAGCAATACATAGATTACTGCGAATATAAGTCGAAATCCCAAAGTACGGAGAATACTGTGGCATGTGCCCATCCATAGATATGCCCATCGCAGGATATACAGATTCAACAGCAGGTAAATGGGGGAAAGATAAATTGCAATCATACAGGTCACTCCAATAATTTAGTATTCCTATTATAGCATGAACATATCATTTAAACAGATAAAAATTGTGAAATGATGGTTAAAAGAAACATAGAATACATATAGTATATAAACTACATAAAGGTTATCTGTATGAAAAAAAACAGTCGTATGTATTTTTCAAATATTGTTGTATTGCTGTTGCTTCCGTATTTGATAACGATTCTGATAAATGGATACGATATGGCGGTTCTGAATCAAAAAGCGGATTCTGAGACAGTCTTACCGGTTATTCTGGCACTTCAGATTTCTTCAGATTATGAGCCGGAAACTATAAAAGCACAGGCTGTTATTGCAAGAAGCAATCTGTACAGGAAAATTGGAGAAAAAGAGAGTATAAATAGAAATGGAGATCAAAATAAAAAGAAAGAGATGCCAGAAGTGAGAAATTTTTTGAGACTTGCCGGGAACTCAGAGATGAACTTCCGTCCTGCTGGAGTGTGTGGGAAAAAGTAGACAAAGTTTATGAAGAGGCAGTAGAAGATACTTCCGGTCAGGTGCTGACATATAATGGGGAATTGAAGCTGGTTCCATATCACCAGATCAGTGCCGGGCAGACGAGAGATGGAGAAACCGCATTTCATAATGAAGAATATGCCTATCTTAAAGCAGTGGACAGTAATTCAGACAAAACAGCACCAGGGTATCTGAATAGTACTTACATAGCGAAGCAGCAGCTTCCGGTGGAATTAAGAATTGTGGAGAGGGAAGACAGCGGGTATGTGGTCAGTCTTATGGCAGATGAAAATATTGTGGAAGCAGAGTCTTTTGTTACAGGGATGGGAATTGCTTCGTCTGATTTTTCCATGCAGAAAACGGGAGAACAGGTACGTTTTTTGAGTAAAGGAAAAGGACATGGGCTTGGTTTTTCTCAGTATGGAGGTAATAAACTGGCAAAAGAGGGAAAAAACTGGAAAGAAATCCTGAATACATATTTTCCTTTGATGGATATTACAAAAAATTAAATAGAACGGTATATTTTGCAGCATTCTGGACACCCTGTAAATATAGTAAAAATGTGACAGCAGACAAAAGGTGTGGTCACGAAACGATTATGAGCAGAGGTGAAAAGAATATGACAAAAGGCAGAATCGCAAAATATGTAGCAAATACGGCCCTTCTGGCAGTTCTGGCAGCGGCCGGCATAGGAGTTTATCAATTGGGAACTTCCGGGAAGGATGAGTCAGTTCCGGAAAAAGTTCCTTCATATTATGATGAAAGTCTGAGTACAGAAAACACGACGGATAATGCTGTAGATGCAGGAACAAGTCTTGTAGAGGCTGAACTGGAAAGTAATATTTCGACAGATCATACGTCAGAGAAAGGAATGAGTCAGACAGAAGGTGAAGATGCAGGAAGTGAAACCACGGAAGCAGGATCTTCATCAACCGAAAGTACATTTACGTCAGAAAGTATACTTTCGGCAGAACAGAGTACAAATGAGAATGGGACAGTGAATACATCTGCAAGTGTACAGGAAGCGCCAAAATTAAGTTTTTCAGAAGATACATTGATGGAATGGCCGGTAGACGGTAATATTCTTATGGATTATAACATGGACCAGACTGTGTATTTTCCAACTTTGGATCAGTATAAACTGAGTCCGGCAATTGCTGTTCAGGCGGTGGAAGGAGCTCCTGTTCTGGCATCTGTTCCGGGAACCGTGTATTCTATTGAAGAAAATGCCCAGACTGGTACAACGGTGACGATGGAGATCGGAAGCGGGTATCAGGCGATTTATGGACAGCTGACAGATTTGACGGTGCAGGAAGGAGATACAGTTAAAGAAGGGGAAGTGATCGGATATATAGGACAGCCGACAAAGTATTACAGCAAGGAAGGCAGTAATCTTTATTTTGCGATGAAGAAAGACGGGGAGCCGGTAGATCCGATTGCCTATCTTCCGTAAGATATTCACAAAAACAGAATTGGAACGTATAATAAAGCAGGTAGGAATAGTAAAAATTCGCAGCCGGTATTTGCCTGCCTGCCTGTTGTTTCTTAGAGAAAATACAAATCTTTGACCGGCTGCTTTTTATAGAAACGAGAACGGTGGATGGAATTTCAAAATTCCGGAAGCTGTTCTTTACATAGAATGAGGTATTTTATGAACTATACGTATATGGTGAAGTGTGCTGACGGAACACTTTATACAGGTTGGACAAACTGTGTGGAGAAAAGGCTGAAAGCGCATAATGAAGGAAAAGCCGGAGCGAAATATACAAGGGCGAAACGTCCGGTGGAACTTGTATATTATGAGGGATATGCGACAAAAGAAGAAGCAATGAGACGGGAATATGCAATCAAGCAGCTGACAAGAAAAGAAAAACTGAAACTGATGGAGTTCTGGACAGAGACTTCTGCGGACTAATAAAAAATACCCTGCCTCAGACTGGCAGGGTAGATATAAAGCAATACATTACAATAAAGTGGCAGGCACTTCCAAGCATAATAAATACATGAAAGATTTCATGAGAGCCGAAATTTTTGTGACGTGCATTAAATAAAGGAAGTTTCAAACTATAGATCACACCACCGATCGTATAGATGATACCACCGGCAAGAAGCCATCCAAATCCGGCTCGCGGAAGGGAATGAAAGATAGGAACGAAAGCAAGTACACAAAGCCATCCCATTCCAATATAGAGTACGGAAGAAAGCCATTTGGGACATGTGATCCATAATCCTTTGAGAAGAATACCGAGGATTGCGATACTCCATACAAGTGCACAGAGGATATAGCCGGTTCTGTTATGAAGTGCGATGAGACAGATTGGAGTATAACTTCCTGCAATCATAACAAAGATCATCATGTGATCCATTTTTCTGAGCCGACGGTTTACTTTCTCTGTAGAATCTACAGAATGGTAAACCGTACTTGCTGTATAGAGAAGGATCATAGTGAGAATAAAAATAGCAAGTGCTGTAATATGCAGAGGTGCATTTTCACCATGAGCAGCTTTTAAGAGTAAAGGTGCTGCACCGGCTGCTGCAAGAAGTAATGCAATGCCGTGTGTGATAGCACTCCAGGGATCTTTTAATTTAAGTTTCATAATAACGCCTCCTGATGATAGAAATATCGAAAAATATTTAAAAACACATCATGTAGTAATCAATACTACGTATCGAATATATTGAAACTATAACGCACTTGTACATAAAAGTAAAGGGGTATCAGTAAAGTTTATAAAAATATAATATTTTAGACACCAGATGAGTAAAACAGTACTGTTTATTGAAGTACTGTTTTTTTAATGGTATAATTGCATGCAATGGCATAAAAATAATTATGCACAAGCGGTTATCGGAAGGAGATAAACATGAACAAAAAGAAGCTGTTGCAGACTTTATTTCAGATGAATATTTTGATAACTGGTATGAAGAGACGTTAACAAAACTGCAGGCTTATGAAGATGGACAGTAATCTATTTGAGACAATACAGTCTCTGATTACAGAAAGGGAGGATTTCTCTGAATGAGGCAGCACAGGAAACAGGGAAAATCCATTTTTCAATTTATATTTGCGGCAATGCTGATCGTTCTCGGGATAGAAGTGGCACTTTTGATCGGAACACTGTATTTTGGAAATGTAGGAATGCAGATGAATCGTAATGCCATAGAGATTTTGAAGAAACAGGTGGAAAACCGTCAGAATTATCTGCAGAATACGCTGGAAGAAACCCAGAATCTTTCATCCCTGGCAGGAACGATCAATATTGCTGTCGAGAATCAGACTGCAGTGGAGAATATCAGTGTAGAGGAATTGGTAAATAATGAAGATCGAAGTACAGAACTTCTGGAAACAGTCAGTGACAGCCTGATCAATGTGATGAGGCACAGATCTGTAAATGGAATTTTTGTGATTCTGAACACGGATGATATGGATGAATGTGAGATTGATTCGTTTATGCCCTGTGTTTACATCAGAGATCAGGATCCGACAACGACTGCATCGGAAAGAAATTATGATCTACTGCTGGAACGTTCTCCTGTAAAGCTGGTAAAATCGCTGAGAATTTCTACGGACAGAGGATGGATGCCGGCGATCAAATATAAGGGTTATGGCAAAAATGGAATTGTTTATCCTGTTTTCCAGACTGCATATAAAGACAGTGAAAAGCTGAATGTATCTGATTATGGACACTGGACACCGGTATCATATACACTTGAGGGAGATGATCGTCCTGTTATTGCATATTCGATACCGTTGATTCTGTCTGATGGAACGGTTTATGGTGTTGTCGGTGTAGAAATGATGACAAGCTATATTCAGGAACTGATTCCATATGAAGAACTGCAAAACAGTGGGACTGGAACTTATCTGCTGGCTGAAACCGCAGACACACTCAGTGATTCTGAGATTTCTGTAAATGTAATAAATCCTTCTTCCAGAAGCAATAGATGGTTAAGTATTCCGGATGAAGAGATTAAAATGACACGTACGGAAAAAAATATCTATGAGGCAGAGATATGGAAGGATAATTATATTGCTTCTGTCTATCCACTGACTCTTTATAATAAGAATGCCCCGTTTTCGGATGAGCAGTGGCTTCTTGTCGGAATTGTACAGGATAAAAATCTGTATGCATTTACAAATCATGTTATGCTTCTTGTGAAACTGACGATCTTTGCGACATTACTGTTTGGTCTGCTCAGCAGCTTTATAGTAAGTCGCCGCCTGGCAAAACCGGTAGCGAGCTTATCGGATGAAGTAGAAGCGGCACAATAAAATCAGGGAAGCATTCCAAATCTGTCAGAAACAGGGATTCGTGAACTGGATAAGTTTTCTACTGCGATCACTGGACTGAGCAGAGAAGTGCTGAACACATCTACCAAATTTCTGTGGATCATGGAAATGGCAAGTGTAGAGATTGGAGGATATGAACTCCGGTTTGATACAGGAAGTGTTTTTTATACGGAGAACTTTTTCTCTATACTGGGAATTCCGTTAAGCGCGGAGCTCCCCATGAATATAGAAAAATTCAGAGAGATTTTAAAAGAGTATACAGAAAAGAATCTTTATAAAACAAAATCAGGTAGCACAAAACTGTACTGTATCCGAATTCCGGAAAAAGGTGTTCGTTATGTGCGAATGGAAGTCAAAAATGAGAACTGGGTACAGATCGGTCTCGTGGAAGATGTAACTGTTTCTATGAGAGAACGCCTTCGTATTGAACATGAACGAGATTATGATACGTTGACAGGCCTCTATAACAGACGTGCATTCAAACGTGAAAGCGAATCCATCTTTGGCAGAAGAAAAAAAATCAGACATGCTGCATTTATTATGTTGGATCTGGATAACCTGAAATACATCAATGACACATTTGGACATGACTGGGGAGATGAGTATATCCGCCAGGCTGGCATGTGTCTGGAAGAAGGTACTCCGAAAGGAACCTTGTGTGCACATATTTCAGGAGATGAATTTAATATTCTGTTTTATGGTTATGAGAGTCAGAATGCGATTCGTAAGGAAATAAGTAAACTGAAAAGAGAAATTTCTTCCAGGATCATTCGTCTTCCGAACGGACAGGAATTCCACTTAAGTATCTCCGGAGGAATTGCATGGTATCCGGAGGACAGTAACAGCCTCGGTGTTATGAGAAAACATGCAGATTTTGCCATGTATCAGGTAAAACAGACAGATAAGGGAAGAATTGCAGAATTTGACCAGAAGGCATATGAAGAGAAATACCGTGACAGTCAGATTCGTAAAGAATTTCATCGTTTTGTTAAAGAAGAGCTGGTTACTTACTATTTCCAGCCTATCATATCGGCAAAAACAGGTAAGATTGAAGCATATGAGGCATTGATGCGTGCCAATCTTCCAATATTAAAACGACCGGATGTGGTTATGAAGATCGCACGTGAAGAGGGTGCATTGCGTGAAATTGAACGAATGACCATGTTCCGGGCGACAGAAGCCTTTGCTGATCTCAGGGAAAAGAAACGAATCAAAGGCGATGCGCTTCTGTTTATCAATTCTATTGCGAGTCAGCATATGGCAGCAAAAGATGAGATAGAATTTAATAATCGTTATGCAGAGTTGCAGAAACAGATTGTTATTGAGATCACAGAAGAAGAATCTATTGATTATCATGCACTGGAAACAAAGAAAAATGCACCAGGATTTGAGGGTGCTTTTGCACTGGATGACTACGGAAGTGGATACAGTAACGAGAAGAGTCTTCTTGATCTGGCACCGAAGTATATCAAAGTAGATCTTTCGATCATCCGTGATATTGATACGGATCCGGATAAACAGCAGATTGTGGAAAATATTGTCGCATATGCACATAAACGTGATATGAAGATCGTTGCAGAGGGACTTGAAACACCGGAGGAGATCCAGAAAGTACTGGAACTGGAAGTTGATCTTCTGCAGGGATTTTATCTGGCACGTCCGGAACCAGTTCCTGGAAATATCAATGAAGATGCACTGAAAATAATTGCGGCGTTTTATAAGTAAAGTACATAATTCTCCTTTTTTTCCATATAATATCCATACATCACCTGGGGCAGATTCAGGAGAAGATATAAAATACGGAAAAACAACAGGAGGAACATAAAGCACATGAAAGCTACAGGAATCGTCCGGCGCATTGATGATCTTGGAAGAGTTGTTATTCCAAAGGAGATTCGGCGTACACTACGGATTAAAGAAGGAACTCCGCTTGAAATTTTTACAGATAAAGAGGGGGAAGTGATCTTAAAGAAATACTCCCCGATTGGAGAGTTGAGTGTTTTTGCAAAAGAATATGCAGAATCGCTGGCACAGACAACAGGTATGATCGCATGTATTACGGATCATGATCAGGTGGTTGCCGCATCCGGACAGGGCAGCAGGGAACTGATGGGAAAGGCAATCAGTAAAGAACTGGATCGAGTGATCACGGAGAGAGAAATGAAATGTTATCATACAGGAGAAAGAAAAATACTGCCGCTTGTGGAAAATCAGAAAGAATCCTCATCAGAGCTGATCGTACAGCCAATCATTTGTTCCGGTGATGCGATTGGTTCTGTGGCGTTGGTTGGAAAAAGTGCAGGAGAAAGATTTGGAAATTCGGAGCAAATGCTGGTAAAAACAGCAGCAGGATTTCTTGGACGTCAAATGGAACAATAAAAGGGGGCTGAGCCCCCTTTAGCATTTTTCGGCAATATCATAGAGCAGACGTTCTGTATCTTCCCATCCCAGACAAGGATCGGTGATAGAACAGCCAGGAGTCATATGGTCGCTGATATCCTGACGGCCTTCCAGCAGATAACTTTCAATCATGACACCCTTGACGAGTTTTCTTACATCAGGATTGTAGTTGCGGCTGTGAAGCACTTCACTTACAATACGAATCTGTTCTTTGTATTGTTTGCCGGAGTTAGAATGGTTGACATCCACGATAACGGCCGGATTTTGCAGATCTTTTTTGCTGTATAAGTCATAAAGACGCATGAGATCTTCGTAATGATAATTAGGGATTGTCTGGCCATATTTATCAACGCCGCCGCGGAGAATCGTGTGTGCCAGAGGATTACCACTTGTTTCCACATCACATCCACGATAAATGAAATGATGTGGATGCTGGGCAGCGATTACGGAGTTCAGCATAACAGACAGGTCACCGCTGGTAGGATTCTTCATACCAACCGGGATATCCATACCGCTGGCAGTCAGACGATGCTGCTGGTTTTCTACGGAACGTGCACCGATTGCTTCATAAGAAAGAACATCATCCAGGTAGCTGCGATTTTCCGGATAGAGCATTTCATCTGCAGAAGAAAGACCAGTTTCCTGAAGTACGCGGATATGCATTTTGCGGATTGCAATGATTCCGGCAAGGAGATCCGGTGCCTTATCCGGATCCGGCTGATGGAGCATTCCTTTGTAGCCATCACCGGTAGTTCGAGGCTTGTTTGTATATACTCGTGGGATGATCATTAATTTATCGGAAACTTTGTCAGAAACTTTTTTCAGGCGATTTACATATTCACATACGGTATCTTCGTTATCTGCAGAACATGGTCCGACCAGAACGACGAATTTATCGGATTCACCTGTGAAAATACGGCGGATTTCTTCATCACGCTGTTGTTTGATTGATTTCTGTTCGTTGCTGAGCGGGTACTCATTTTTTAGAACCTCCGGAACTGGAAGTTCATGATTAATCTTGATAGACATTGTATATTTCCTCCATGGTTCCTTTGTGCAGGAACATTTTTTTCAACTGAATAACAGTATAGCACGTTATCTGAAAAAAATAAAGGAAATTAACGCGTTAAACTGCCATAGTGCAACACTTGATCAGTCGAGAGCCTTTTCACTCATTTCTTCGAGCAGGTTTTTCTTGAGATCATATAATTTCTGAGAAAGGTCTACGTATACTTTCTGCGGATTTACAAGACGGCGGGATTCATCCCACAGGGTATTCTGCTCTTTCTGGCAGTATTCACGCAGATCCATAACTTCGGGAGAAGTATAGACACGTTTACCTTCGCGGATGACCGGAACCAGAAGTTCACGGAGTTCATAGGTGCCGCCCAGAACCTTGGTCTTTTTCCAGGTATCTGCAGGGTCAAAAATAATCATGGTTTCTTCCGGATCAAAGACTTCATCAGCCAGGCAGATCAGGTCAGCCTTAATCTTGCCGGTAGACTTGCTGTAAATACGGTAAACTGTTTTATTGCCCGGATTTGTGACTTTTTCGGTGTTTTCGGACAGTTTGATCTTTGGTGTAAAGTTTGTACTGTCTGCATCTTTGACTGCAGCAAGCTTGTATACACCACCGAACGCCGGATTATCTTTACTCGTGATAAGGTTGGTTCCGACCCCCCAGGAATTGATCTTGGCATCCTGCGTCTTAAGACTGTCGATCAGATATTCGTCCAGATCACTGGATGCGGAAATGGTAGCATCATCGAATCCGGCAGCAGCCAGCATCTTGTAGGCTTCTTTGGAAAGATATGCAAGGTCACCGCTGTCAATACGGATACCATAGTGTGTAAGTTTGACACCTTCTTCTCTCATTTCTTCGAAGACACGGATCGCGTTTGGAACACCGGATTTCAGGACATCATAAGTATCTACCAGCAGTGTGCAGGAATTTGGATACATTTTGGCGTATGTTTTGAAAGCTGTGTATTCATCTGGGAAGCTCATGATCCAGCTGTGGGCATGTGTTCCCAGAACCGGTACGTTAAACATCTGTCCGGTCAGTACGTTGGAAGTTCCGGCGCATCCACCGATGACAGCTGCACGTGCACCATAGATACCGGCATCCGGACCCTGTGCACGACGCAGGCCGAATTCCATGATTCCGTCCCCACGGGCTGCATAGCAGACTCTGGCTGCTTTGGTAGCAATCAGACTCTGATGATTGATGATATTCAGGATTGCGGTTTCTACAAGCTGTGCCTCCATGATCGGAGCGATTACTTTGACGAGTGGTTCTCGAGGAAATACGACAGTTCCTTCCGGAATTGCATAAATATCTCCGGTAAATTTAAAAGATCTCAAATATTCCAGAAAATCGTCTTCAAAGATATGAAGGCTTCTGAGATATTCGATATCATCGTCTGTAAAATGAAGATTTTCAATATATTCGATCATCTGTTCCAGACCTGCTGTGATCGCAAAGCTGCCACCGCATGGATTGACACGATAAAACATATCAAAAATTACAGTCTGATTGGTTGGGTTCTTAAAATAGCCCTGCATCATGGTTAATTCATATAAATCGGTGAGCAGGGTCAGATTAGTTGCTCTCATCTGATTTCTCCTTTTTTATTTGCTAAGGTGAACTTATTATGCTTATTACTGTAAATAGTAGTTTTCATTATACCATTATTCCCGTAGAACGGCATTAAAATTTTACATAATATAAGAAGAAAAAAAATTTGGAGAAATTTAAAAAAAATTAAAAAAAGGGGTTGCTTTTTTTGAATTCCTGTAATATAATAACATTCGTCGCGAGCGATGAGCGAGCGAAAACAAATAAAGGGCTATCGCCAAACGGTAAGGCAACGGACTCTGACTCCGTCAGTTCAAGGTTCGAATCCTTGTAGCCCTGCTAAGTTGAGCACCTCGGAAGAGGTGCTTTTTTATGTAATAGGAAATTACTCCGTAATGTTCCTATTACACAAAAACGCTCCGCGAGGATGTGACCAGATGCATGTGGAATATTGCTGCTTATGATTGCAATCTTTTCATTTGCATCCAAGAACTTTTTCAGAACTTCCACAATGTTTACGATTCTGAAACAGGTTTCTATTACAGGTATTGTATGTATTGGTCAGACAATGGTTATGCTCACTGGAGGTATTGACCTGTCGGTTAGTTCTTTTGCACAGGGAAGTATTGTAGGTATTCCGAATCAGGTTATTCTGACAATTATTTTGTTTATTATCTTTATCTATGCATTAGCTAAGACGACATTAGGACGTTATCTGTATGGTGTTGGCGGTAACGAAGAAGCATCTCGTCTTTCAGGTATTGGTGTAACAAAGATTAAGCTGATGGCATACGGACTCAGTGGATTCCTCGCCGGAATCGCTGGTCTGGTACTGTTATCAAGAACAAGTTCCGGACAGCCATCTGCAGGTTCCGGATATGAAATGGATGCAATCACAGCTGTAGTACTTGGTGGTGTTTCTCTGAATGGTGGAGAAGGTAAATTACATATGGTTGTTATTGGTATGCTGATCATGGGTGTACTGACAACTGGTATGATCATGTGTGGTATTAACGATTATGTACAGCAGTTTGTAAAAGGTATCGTACTGATCCTTGCAGTTGCATATTCTGAAATCTCCAAAAAGATCAGAAGCAGAATGATCGTAACGGAATAAGAAGTTAATCTTGTATAGTTTTATATGACTGAATAAAAATATCTCTGGCTGTGTGGTCAGAGATATTTTTTGTTGATTGACCTTAGTATAAAATACATGATAAAATAAAAAGTAAAGCAAAATTTTGCAGAGAACGAGTCGATAGTTATAAATGAGGAAAGAGAGTGAATGCATGGCATATAGTTTCAGTGGACGTGTCCGCTACAGTGAAATTGGAGAAAATGGATTATTGACACTGCCGGGAATCCTGAATTATTTTCAGGACTGCAGTACCTTTCAGTCAGAGGAAGTCGGACTTGGAATCGATATTTTGAAGGAATGGAAACGTATCTGGGTATTGTCGGCATGGCAGGTGGTTGTAGATCGTTATCCATATATGGGAGAACGAATCAAAACATCTACCTGGGCATATGGATTCCGTGGATTTATGGGATTCCGTAATTTTACAATGGAAACAGAGGGCGGAGAACGTCTGGCGTATGCCAATACTTTCTGGACTTATATTGATGCGGAAAACGGACTGCCAGTCCGTCTGGAAGCGAAAGATACAGATGCTTACAGAGGAAAAGACGGGAAGATGGAATCGAAACTGGATATGGAATATGCACCGCGTAAAATTGTACTTCCGGAAGATTATGAGCAGCAGGATTCTTTTGCTGTGCAGAAACATCATCTGGATACGAACCATCATGTAAATAACTGTCAGTATGTACAGATGGCAATGGATTATCTGCCGGAGAATTTCAAGATACATCAGATGCGTGCGGAATATAAGCAGCAGGCGAGACTGAATGATGTGATCTGTCCGGCAAGAGCAGTAGATGAAAATAAAACAACAGTTCTTCTGAATGATCAGAAGGGTGAACCGTATGCAGTTGTTGAGTTTAAATAAAATTGGAGGAAAAAAATGATCGAATTAGGAAAGAAACAGACATTACTGGTTGTGAAGTCCGTAGAGTTTGGCGTATATCTTGCAGAAGATATGAATGCAGATACAAAGCATCAGGTACTTTTGCCGGCCAAACAGGTTCCGGCAGGGACAAAAGCAGGAGATAAACTGGAAGTTTTTATTTATAAAGATTCTCAGGATCGTCTGATCGCGACAACAAATGAACCACTTCTTATGGTGGGGCAGGCAGGACTTCTGAAAGTAAAACAGGTAACAAGAATCGGAGCATTTCTTGACTGGGGACTGGAAAAAGATCTTTTGCTTCCATATCATGAGCAGACAACTCGTATCTTTGAGGGGCAGGAATGTCTGGTAGCTGTTTATGTGGATAAAAGCAGCCGTCTCTGTGCAACTATGAAAGTTTATCCTTACCTGTCCAAAGAAACACCTTATAAAGAAGGTGACCAGGTAAAAGGCCGTGTATATCAGATCAGCGAGAATTTTGGAGTATTTGTTGCAGTCGATAATAAATATTCTGCACTGATCCCTGCAAGAGAAGCAAAAGGTAAATATCGTCCTGGTACTGTTCTTGACCTGCGTGTGACCAGAGTCAAAGAAGATGGAAAGATGGATGTCAGTGACCGTCAGGAAGCATATCTTCAGATCAACGAAGATGCGGAAAATGTTCTGGAGATCATCGAAGAATTTGCAGGAGTACTTCCTTTTGATGACAAGGCTTCACCGGAAGTGATCCGCAGAGAATTTGGCTTAAGCAAAAATGCATTTAAGCGTGCAGTCGGACATCTTCTTAAAGAAGGAAAAATTCAGATCAAAGACCGCAGGATCTATCTGGTGAAATAACAGGTAAAGGATGAGAGTATGAACTTTACACATCTTCATGTCCATACAGAATACAGTCTTCTGGATGGTTCGAATAAAATAAAAGAATATGTGGACCGTGTCAAAGAACTTGGCATGGACAGTGCGGCTATTACGGACCATGGTGTGATGTACGGCGTGATCGATTTTTACCGTGCGGCAAGAGCTGCGGGAATCAATCCGATCCTGGGCTGTGAAGTTTATGTTGCACCGGGATCCCGTTTTGACCGTGAAACAGGAAGTGGAGAAGACCGTTATTACCATCTGGTTCTTCTGGCAGAGAACAACCAGGGTTACAGTAATTTGATGAAGATCGTTTCCAAGGGATTTGTGGAAGGATTTTATTATAAACCGCGTGTGGATCTGCAGCTTCTGGAGAAATATCATGAGGGAATCATTGCGTTGAGTGCGTGTCTTGCAGGTGAAGTGGCAAGATTCCTTACAAGAGGTATGTATGAAGATGCAAAAGCAGCCGCACTTCGGTATCAGGACATTTTTGGGAAAGGGAATTTTTTCCTGGAATTA
>ADJS01020443.1_pt1 | contig 15803 bp, 11 predicted proteins | sample 268128 | NCBI WGS metagenome assembly ADJS01 (sample SAMN00007486, study PRJNA43253) | human gut metagenome | isolation source: feces sample TS28 | reverse complement strand
GCATTACGAAGTGCCAGATAGCCATCCGCTACTGTAACTGTGTAGGAAGTGGTGGCCGCCCATCCTGTCTGCACCGTCATCGGCATAACAAGTGCAAGTGCGATCACACATGCGAAAATACGTTTCAGGACTCCTGACCTCTGCATTGTGGAAAATCTCTTCTTCATAATGTTGCCCTCCTTTGTATTTAGTTTTTGCTCCCCGTGACAAGTCTTCGAGTAAATACGACACCGAACCGTTCTTGCCAAATTTTTTATTATAGTTTATCATATAGGAAACAACTTTCTGTAAAATAAAATTTCTCGGGAGGATATATATTCATGCGCAAACTATTATCTGTTTTTCTTGCCGGATGTCTGCTTTTACTGCTTCCTGCCACGATCTGGGCTTCTGCGGAAACCACCTATGAAAGCGAACAGGGACAGGCCATGATCAAGGCTCCATCTTCGGCTTCTCCAAATGCTTCTGCCAATACTGAAGCCGATGTCGATTCTTCAGATGACTCCGAAGGTACTTTGAGTCCTTCCGGTTCTTCCTCCGGCATGGACTGGTCTGCCGCAAACACGGTTTCAACTCCGTCTTCTGGTTCCAGACAGTTTACAGTCTGTATTGATCCGGGACATCAGGGAAGCTGGGTAGACATGAGTGCACAGGAACCTATGGCTCCAGGTTCATCTCAGACCAAAAATAAAGCTACGACCGGTACTACCGGTAACTACTCCAAGGTTCCGGAATATGAAGTCAACCTTGAAGTTTCTCTTGTCCTTGAAAAAGAACTGGCATCTCGCGGGTACAAGGTTGTCATGACCCGCGAGGATAACGACAAAGCCATCAGCAACAAAGAACGTGCAGAATTTGCCACAGAATCCGGCGCCGATATCACGGTCCGCATTCATGCAAACAGTGACAACAGTGCTTCTGCTGCCGGTGCTCTTACCATGGCCCCAACCAGTTCCAATCAGTATCTGGACAAGGAACTCATCGAAAAAAGTAATACGCTTGCATCCTGTATCATCGACAGTTACTGCAATGCCACCGGCCTTGCAAACAAAGGTGTCATCTCTGCCGACAATATGACTGGCACCAACTGGAGCACAGTTCCGGTTGCCATCCTCGAAATGGGATTTATGAGTAACCAGAATGATGATCTTTACATTACCAATTCCGCAAATCACGAAACTATGGCAAGGGGAATTGCCGATGGAATCGATGCATATTTCAATACTGTCGAACCGGCTATTACTACTGTCGGAGAACACCTCGCCGATCTCACCTCACAGCTGGAAAAGAACTATACGGATCCGCTTGAACAACAGGGAGAACTCTGGGCAATCGCAGCTATGGATCTGAAGACGCAGGCCTACAGCACAGTCAATGCCGAACAGTCCATGCAGTCTGCCAGTGTTATCAAAGCATTTATCATGGCCGCTGTTTATGACAAACTGATATATCCAGATGAAGGAACTACAGTTTCATCCGATTATGAAAGTACTCTGAAACCTCTCCTCACCAGTATGATCACAGTCAGTGACAATGACTCTGCCAACGAACTGGTCCGCAAGCTCGGTGGAGGCGATTTTCAGACAGGAGCTGCTATTGTCAATGAGTTCTGTCAGGAACGGAACTACACCTCCACGCATCTTGGCCGCGAGTTCCTGGCTTCTGATCCAACCGATGACAATTACACAAGTGCTTCCGATTGCTGCCGACTGCTCTCTGAAATTTACAACAGTTCTCTGGTAAACGCAGATGCATCTGCCGAAATGCTTGCACTCCTTACGAGCCAGACAAAGACAGCCAAGATTCCGGCAGGTGTTCCTTCCGGCACCGCAACTGCCAACAAAACCGGAGAACTTGCAGACTCCGGAAAACTCGGTGTTGTCGAAAACGATATTGCCATTGTCTTTGACAAAGAGCATCCATATGTGCTCTGTGTACTCTCCAATAATATCAAGAATAATTCCAGTGCACAGAATACGATCAAAAAAATCTCTGCGGATGTGTATAACTACATGGCCAATCAGTAAGATTTCTGCACAGATATACAAAGCTCTCCACACTTTCAGCATGGAGAGCTTTTCTTTTAGTATACAACTAATGTCTTGATCTCAAACGGTCTGATCTCAAGAGAAACTTTATTCTCTTTCACCGGAATTTCTTCCTGCTTTTCTTCCAGAAGATTGGTTTCATAAACATATTCTGCCGGTTCGGACAGCTGTAATTCAAAGCGGCTTCTTCTGTTCCAGCACTCATACATACGGATAATCGTTTCATCTCCGTCCTCTGCTTTCTTGACTACTTCGATGACCACGTTCGGTACATTTACAGAAACTGCCGAATATGTTTTTGCAAGGCTGCCGCCGTCCTTCTGTTTAATGACTGCCCTGTACGGATTATTCAGAAGATAAGCTTTGGCTACTATCTGATTCTCCTGCCATCTTCCGCTGTGCGGGCACAAGGACCAGATAAAGCTGTGGTGTTCTTTATCGGCATCTGGATTCGGATAGGTCGCAGATTTCAGCATGGTCAGACCGATTCTTCCGTTATGGACATCACATCCGTATTTACAGTCATTTAATACGCTGATTCCATAGCCATCCTCGCTGACATCCAGCCATTTGTGTGCACATACCTCAAATCTTGCCTCATCCCAGGAAGTATTATAATGTGTCGGGCGTCTTACATTTCCATACTGGATCTCATAAGTTGCCTCGTTTGTATGAATATCGACCGGGAAATATGCACGGAGAAGGATTTTTTTCTCATTCCAGTCGATCTCATTGCGAATATCAATCTGACACAGATCACGGTAGAAATATACATATTGCACAACAGTAGATTCCAGATATTTCCGTTCAAAACGTACACATGCACGAACCGGTCCCTGCTCTTCTACAGAAACAGAAGTCACATCATCCACTTCCCATGCTTTCTCGGTATAGTAATGGTTGATATCCCACGCATCATAGTTGTGCGGACGGTCTTCATAGCTCATGATCACATTGCCCTTCTCTCCCGCAGGAAGAAGTTCACGGTTTGCCTTTTTATCATAGATGCTGGTAAACTGTCCCTTCTCATTCCATGCCACATGGAAAAACGGTGTCTCTGCATGACTCTGATCCACGCAAAGGATTTCTTCATCCTCATCCGACTGTTCCACAACTTTAAAGGCTGCATATCCCTTGGAAGGAATGTGGTCTACAACTGCCAGCTTACTTCCATCGATTTCCTGTATCTGATAGCTTCTCTCTCCGTCTGTCAGTGCATTTCCACGGATCTCTGACGGCAGGATCACCGGTGCCGGTACACTCTGGCTGTTCGGGTTGAAGATCACCAGATCCCCGGCATCCCCTGTAATCGCATTTGTCAGCCCTTCCATGATATCTTCTGTCGCCGCATGGTACTCTGCAAATAATTTCTGATACTCTTCTTTGGATTCTTCATAGACTTCTTTGATCGAAGAACCCGGAAGAATGTCATGGAACTGATTGCGAAGCAGTACCGTCCACATCTCATGAAGTTTACTGTCCGGATATTCTTTTCCTGCTTTTTCTCCGAGGATACCGTATAATTCCAGATCCTGACAGGCAAACTCCGCGCGGCGGTTGAATCGCTTGTTGCGTGCCATCGAAGTGTAGGTTCCACGATGGTATTCAAGATAAAGTTCTCCTACCCAGTGCATCAGTTCTTCTTTGCCTTTGACATGTTCTTCAAGCTTCTCAAAGAACTGTAATGCCGTACATGGTTCCGTCTTCGGGCATCCCGGGATTCCCTTGGCAAGTCGTCTCTGATTCTCCAGCATATCTTTGCTGACACCGCCGCCACCATCTCCATAGCCGTAGCTCATAAGTACTTCCTGGTTCAGTTCTTTCTGGCTGTAACGCTGCCATGCACCCATGACCTGAGACGGATTCAGATAGCCATTGTACGTCGTAAAATGCTCGGTCTCCGTTCCGTCTTCCTGTGCTTTCGCGCCGTAATCTCTGGTCGGGATAAAATGTGTCAGCACTTCTGTCCCGTCAATTCCTTCCCACATAAAGGTATCATAAGGCATCTTGTTGCGCTCATTCCAGCTGATCTTTGTCGTCATGAAATAATCAATGCCGCTCTTTTTCATGATCTGTGGAAGTGCCGCTGAATAACCGAATACATCCGGAAGCCATAGGATCCGGTTCTTTACCCCGAATTCCTTTTCAAAAAATCTGGTTCCATACAGGAACTGTCGAACGAGTGCTTCACCGGAAGAAATATTGCAGTCTGCTTCCAGCCACATACCGCCTTCTGCTTCCCAGCGTCCCTCTCTAATCTTCGCCCGGATCTCTTCGTAAATCTCAGGTGCATTCTCTTTGACATATTCATAGAGCTGTGGCTGGCTTGACATAAAGATATATTCGGGATAATTTTTCATCAGTTCCAGCACGGTCGTGAAGCTTCGGACTGCCTTGTCCCTGGTTACACCCAGCGTCCACAGCCACGCTACATCGATATGGGTATGTCCGACGCAATAAACCGTCGGTACCTCCTGTCTTCCGCAGTACTTATCATAAAATTCTTCCTGTATATATTTTTCCGCATCTTTCAGGCTGTCATAGAATTCCCTGGAATAAGCTCTTCGAAGGTCAAGACGGCGCAGAGACTGATCCAGACATCTTATGATCAGAGTTCTGTTTTCATCGGTCTCCGGCAGAAGTCTTGCCACCTGATACGGCACTGCCAGGTCGTAATAATAAGTCTCAATCTCTGAATCAAGAGTCTTGATCTCAGAATCCATATGCAGGGAGAAATTATTGTCTCCCGAAAATGCCTGCAAAAGAATCTCGAAGCGCTCACCACCTTCTGCGCATTCCGTGAGCAGGATCTCTCTGTGATTTACATCGAGTCCCATCCGCGGCACACCATTTACATAGGCATAAAACTGCGGATTGATCGCATCCCATTCGCCTTCCCGTCCTGTCCGAAGTTCATAGACGACTTTACAGTTCCTCCATTCTTTCGGAATCACAACCTCGGTCTGAAAATAAAAATATTCCCGGTTTCCGCCCCAGATGTCCTCATTTTTGAGCGTATCCCATGAGGGAATATCTTCTCTGTCAATCGCGAGCTTCTCTGCACCTGCTTTTTTGTATCGGTATGATTCCACAGGTTTCTTCTCGCGGTAGAGCAGTTCTTCCACATCGGAGATCAGTTTCCCGACATGTTCTTTCATCAAAAACATCATTCATCCTCCTGCTTTTTCGTTTTTATCAAAGAAGACCATAAGCAATCAATGTCACCTATGGTCTCCTTTCTGCCTTTACAGGCAAATTCTTATTGTTCTGTGTGCTGCTGCCGGAATTTCTGTCGTTACCTTTCCGTCCGCAACTTCTATTACTTCTGCTACCTCTTCAAGAATATCGGTAAACTCTGCGCTTCTGACAGAAGTTCTGCCCGCGCTCAGAGTGATTTCTGAAGGTTCTTTTTCAAGATTATACAGTCTAATAATGATGCCGTCTCCGTTTTCTGCTTTTTTGAGTACATCGACTTTGACATTTCCTGTCACATTCAGAAGGTTCTCTGACAGTGGCAGTTCTCCCTCATGTACACTGTTTGAAACAGCATACAACGGATGAATGAAGCGGTCATATTTCTCTGTCAGGTCTTCTTTATCCCCGACAGCCGTAATGCCGATCTTCATGTAATGTTCTCCCTGATCCGGGGTCGGGTCCGGGTCATACGGAGCTCTCAGTAACGTCAGAGATACCGTATTGTCATATCCTCTGAAACCATATTTGCAGTCGGAAATCACCGCAATTGAACTTTCTCCAGCATCAACAGCCTCCATGCATCCAAGACACGGAACATCCTGTGCCCATCCCTTACGGTCAATGATGCCTCCCGGAACGGTACAGCGGTAGGTATCTGTCTGATAGGAAACCGGAACACGGAATACAAGCTGCGGAATTCCTTTGGTCTTATTGCCAAGCTCATGCCAGTCAAGTTTCACATTGAATTCCAGCACACTGCTGTCCGCTTTCAGGAAAACTTCTGCCTCAATCCTGGATGCCTCAAATTTCAGTTCATAGGTCACACTCTGGCAGATCTTTCCGTCCGTTCTCTTAAGGATTGTAACCGGATTTGTTTCATTCAAAAGGATATCTTTTTCATACGGTCCGATTCTCCACGCCGTCATCTCATTGACAGTATTTTCCAGGATATACCGGAATCCGCCGGCATCTTTTCCGGCCAGTTCCTTACCGGTCGCTTTATCGGTAAAGGATGTAAGAAGCATCGTCATCGGATCAAAAACAGCCTTTACTTTGCTGTTTTCCAGAACGATCGGTCCATCGTTGTACTCGTCAATTCGCGGATCCATACCGCCTGTGGTAGAAAACATCTCCCAGTCGATATCAAGCTGTGCTTTTTCTTTCTGGCTGATCACATACGTCGCGTATCCGAATGCCGGAACCTCCACTTCCATAAGGAGTGTAAAGTATTTGTGTGCCCAGTAATTCTCAGGATCTTTTATCACCTGAACCGGTACTTCATTTTTCTTTTCATCAAATGCACAGATTTCAGTAAGATCACCGTCCCAGTCCCAGAGAACGATTTTCATACATTCTTTTCTCGTATACTGTGTCGGGTTAAATACCGTCATAATACGGTTATGTCCGTAACTGTTGCTCACAAATCCTGACAGGTATCCCGATTCATCACCGGTTCCGAATCCAACTCCGGCACCAAATGAATAATCTTCTTTGTCTTTGATTCCAAGTTCTTCTGTGTTGATCTTTGCACAGATCTCTTTCATGGCATGAGTCGTATTGACCTGCGCTGCAGCCATTGCACGCTGCGTTTCACCCAGTGCATGCTGGTAGGTTCCGATCACACCGGAGCCCGGCAGAATATCATGGAACTGATTAAACAGAACCTTCGTCCACGCATTTTTGATATCAGAAGGAGTTTTGTAATCTGGCACAAGCACACCAGCCATAGTGTCGGCAATATCTGCCTCACTCAGTCTGTCCTCTCCGAGTTTGTTCGCACGTTTAACCCTTGCCTGTGTGGTATAGCATCCTGAGAAGATGTAATTCAGTTCCTGCTCTACTACCGGGAACTGTTCTCTCTTTTCTTCTAGACTTGCATAAAATTCCCTCAGTGTTCCAAACTGAATAGTCGGCATCAGTGGCCATGTCTGCATTTCCAGCCAATGCTCGATTTCTTTTCTTGTCGGTCCGCCGCCATGGTCACCAACACCATAAAATTTCATGGTCTTTGTGATGCCGTATTCTTTGCAGAAAGAAGGGACAAATCCCAGAGAATCATATCTTGCAAGCTCATCGTTGTACCATACCGGCTCACGGTAAACCAGTACTTCTGTCCCTGACGGTGCTCTCCAACGATAAATATGTTCTTTGTGATAGCCACGGCAATGATAATAATATTTCACACCACCCTGAGAAAGAATCTCCGGGCCATTTTCTGCATGTCCAAATGTATCCGGTTCAAAATCAATATTGAGACTTTCTTTGTCAATATCCAGTAATTTGGACAGGTAATTTCTGGTATACAAAAGATGTCTTGCCATGGACTCTGCCGAGGACATGTTCTTGTCATTCTCAACCCATGTAGATGCGGTTACTTCCCAGCGTCCTTCCTTGATTCTCTGCCGGATTACCGGAAGGAGATATGGTGCATACTCTTCTACGATTTTGTACACAGATGCCTGTGACTGCGAAAATTTGAACTGTGGGTACTCTTCCATCAGTTTGAGCATGGTTTCAAATGTGCTGACTGCCAGTGAGACAGTCTCATTGAAGCCCCACATCCAGTTCATATCAATATGTGCATGTGCGATCAAAAGAACTGTCAGTTCTTTTGCCGCCGGAGCCAGAAAAGAGAGTTCCTTTTCCAGCTCCGTGCAGATTTCTTTTGTAATGCATCCGTTTTCAGATACATAGGAATCCAATTTCTGTATCGCTGATGCAAGAACTTCATCATGTTTTCCTTCTTTTGCCCTTGAAAGTTCAAGAAGATACTGAAGTTCTGAAAGCAGTCGCTTTCCCCATATTCCAGACCAGGCGGTTTTCCTGAGTCTATTGTAATTATCTATCATGGTCATTAATTTTTCCTCCCAGTTTTTCGTTTAATAACAGGCAGTCTGTATCACAGGATCAGCCTTTCGCTCCACCTTCCATTGCAAATCCCTTGGACATGTATTTCTGTGAAAGTACATAAAGGATAATGGACGGAACTGCATAAATGATCGAGAATGCAGCCAATGAACCATAGGAAATTGTATGACTTCCGAAGAATCTGTACAGTGTAACAGATGCCGGCATCTTTTCGCTGGTGATCAGCAGCAGGAACGGTGCCTGGAAATTGCCCCAGCAGTTGGAAAATACAAAAATACCTACGGATGAAACACCTGCAAACATCAGTGGAATAACAACTTTGGTAAGTGCTTTTAACTTGCTTGCTCCATCAATCCATGCAGCCTCTTCCAATGAGATCGGCACAGAATCCATAAAGTTTTTCATCATCCAGATTGCATAAGGAAGGTTTGCTGCTGTCATAAATAGAACAACACCGGCAAGATTATCGTACAGCTTTACCATAACAAACAGTTTGTACACCGGTACCATGACAGTTGTGATTGGTAAGGATGTCATAAAGAGCATTCCTAGCATGAAGATTCTTTTATATCTCATCTCATATCTAGAAAGCGGATATGCAATCAGACCTGCAAGAACAACGGTAAGGACTGCGCTTCCCAAAGACAGAATCAGACCGTTTTTCAGTGAATACCAGGTTGTGCTGGATGTCAGGATATCTTTATAGTTATTAAGTGTCAGATCCGGTATCTTGGCAGCGATATTCGCATTGGAATCCAGAGATGCAAGGATAACCCAACATAATGGCAGAATAAACAATATAGCAAAAATAACAAGTACAATATAGGAAAGTTTTTTTCTTTTTTTCTGTTCATATGTCACGCCTCCTTTCCGTTCATCTTTGTATAAATCAGACCAAAAATTGCCGAAACAAGCAGCAGAATCATAGAAATAGCTGTTCCATATCCAAGCTCATAATTCTTAAATGCCTTCTGATACATAAGAATCGGAAGTGTCTGTGTCGCATCTCCAGGTCCACCTGCAGTAATGATCCAGATAAATCCGAATGCACCAAGTGTCATCAGTGTGGTGAGCATTGCGTTTGTCATAATCGTGTTCTTAATCAATGGCACCACTACATACAAAATTGTCTGGAATTTACCAGCTCCATCAATCTGTGCTGCCTCTTTGACATCACCGGAAACATTATCAAGTGCTGCCTGATATACCATCATGGAATAAGCTGTTCCGCGCCAGATATTTCCTACGATGATAGCGAACATTGGCATTTTGTACAGCCAGGAGATTTTTTTAATTCCAACCACTGCAAGAATTGCATTTAAAGTACCCTTATCTGTAAAAAAAGAATACACACAAACTGCACTTACAACTTCAGGCATAACCCAAGCTGCCAGAAAAACCGGACCTGTGATTTTTCTGAACAGGGAGTTCTTTTTCTGCATCAGATATGCGATGGTAAATCCAAGTACGTTCTGCCCGATTACGGATGATACGGTAAAGATCAGTGTTCTTATCAGAGATCCTTTTACTGCGGTATCTTTAAAAAGTCGTATGTAATTCTGTAATCCGGTAAATTCTAGATTAGCTGCTTTGCTTCCTGTCAGTGACAAGTTTGTAAATGAATAGAAAATCGTCATCGCTACAGGAAGGGCAAAGAAGAAAATCATTACCGCCAATGCCGGACACATGAATGCTATAATTAATTTTTTGTTTTTATTACCAGTCATCTTTTCCTCATCTTTTCTTCATTTTGTCTGCTTTGCTTTTCATTTCTGTTTTAATTCTTAATGGGGTCACCGCCCAGTCTTTTTTCAGCTTTGCGATGGCCCCATTATCATTAAACTACAACATTTTCGTCAGAGAATGTGTATCAGTGTTCAATTGTATTCTCTTCTCCAACCACGCTGATTACATTATCTTTATATGTATTCATTGCACCTTCTGCATCCATACTTGTTGCAGCATCTTCACTCATCTGCGCGATGTAGGTGGATACAGATGAATAAACTTCGCTCTTCGGACGGAATAAAGCGTTGTCAAGGAAGGATTCAGCCGTTTCCATAAATGGTTTGGAAAGTACGTCCGGATACTCACTCATATCGATTGTAGGAAGGTTAGACTCAGATGTAATATATGTGTAGTAATTTTCCGGTTTCATCATTTCAGTAAGGAATTCAAATGCAAGTTCCTGATTTTCAGACTTTGCAGGTACAGCCCATGCCCAGCCGCCTGACATTGTGATAGTTCCATCACCGGATTCTGTAGGCATTGGGATGAATTTCAGGACATCTGCATAATCTGCCCATTCATAACTTCCCCCTTCCTGGTAGTTTGCCGGGAACCAGCTTCCTACAAGGTAGATACCAAGTTTACCTTGACGAAGGTAATCGCATGCATATCCATCGCTTCCTGTATCAAGCATTTCAGAATATTCACCGGTAAGTTCTTCATCAAACAAAGTTGCCACAAACTGGTTTGCATCTTTAATGCTGTCGGAGCTTACAACCCATTTTTCTTCTTTTGTGTCATACAGAGAATCGTTTCCGTCTTCTGTTCCGTAAAGAATCATTTCATATCCGTTCATGCTGGCTGCTTCGCCGTTTGCTTTACCAAGAATCATCCAGAATGGAATAACATCTTCACATTTTTCTTTAATCTGGCGGCATCCATCAAGTAATTCATCCCAGCTTGCCGGCTGCCAATCAGCGCCAAGACCTGCTGCTTCCAGAACTTCTGTATTTACTACAAGTCCTCGGGAGTCTGTACAGGATGGAATTCCATAATAGCTTCCATCATAATAAGTAGCTGCTTTTGTTGCCTCTACATAGCTTTTTCCATCGTTCCATGCATCATAATTTGCAAGGTAATCATCCAGATTGGCAAGATATCCTGCCGCCGCATCAGATGTCAACTGGAAAGTATCTTCATATACAAGATCACCACACTGGGAATCATCCTGCATCAGAAGCTGAATCTTTGTAAGATAATCACTATCTGTGGATTCAATTTTATTTAAAACAAGTTCTACGTCATCTTTTTTGTCCCAGTTTTCATAAGTCTTGTTGATGTATTCTTCGTAGGTATCTCCCTGCTGAGTTGTTACCGGACGATAGGTGATCGTCAGTTTCTGTTTGCCATCCGCTCTTACAGTCAACCCGCCACATAATGAACTAATGCATACTGCTGTCAATAACACAGCCATAACTTTTCTTTTCTTCATAAAATAATCCTCCTGTCTTTTCATCCATTACGATTGTTTTATTTGTTTCCTAAGTTTTCCCTCATATTCAATTTTCAGTCTCATCATGTTTGCCTGTAATTTAAAATGCATCGGCCGATCCAATGTAATATTGCATAATAAATTACTTTTTTTATGTGTTTCTTTGTTTCATTTGATGATATGATTGTAGAACATTTTTATTTGATGTACAATAAAATATATCTGAAATACGATTTTAAATATATGTTATTTTTTTATCATTATAAAAGGAGGTTTTCATGAAGGAGCACGATAATATCCAGCAGAAATATATTGAATGGGAAGACCATTTCCAGACAACCAAAGAGAAGGTGCATCTTACCTATAACGAACTGAAAATCCCTGGTTTACGACTTTTCGGTATGCTACATCCTCTGACTGCTACCGAACCCTTAAGATTGCATATTCACTCTCATGCCTTTGAGATTACCTTTGTGACACAGGGTGAAATGGCATTTTACACAAATGGCATAGATTATACAGTTCCCGGCGGCAGTGCTTTTATCTCTTATCCGAATGAACCACACAGCACAAACCAGATACCGCTGACCCCGAAGCAGATCTACTGGTTTCAGCTCGATATCAGTGACCCAGAAAACTTTCTATTTCTCAGCCCGCCGATTGCCCGCAAGCTGATCGATGACCTTTACAATATCAACAAGCATATGGTCAGTACCGATAACAAAGAAATCACACAGATTATGAAGCATATCTACGACCAGTGCATGGGAGAGCGCAACAGTCTGGAGATTGCCAGCTATATCATAATTTTTTTGCAGCGTCTGATCTACTTCTCCCAGAATGAAATCCAGCACCGCTCTTTTGACATTGATCTGGCGGTTTCCTACATTAACGAACACATTACCGAAGAACTGAATCTCACAGAGATTGCCAGACAGAGTATGCTGTCTCTTCCGCAGTTCAAACAGAAATTCAAAAGCTACACCGGTACTTCACCAAGAAACTATATCAATATCAAGAAAATTGAATATTCCAAGGATCTGCTCCGAAACGGTACTTCGATCACAAACACCGCAATGCAGCTCTCCTTCAATACAAGTACTTACTTTGCAACGGTATTTAAGAAATATACGCTACTGACCCCATCGGAATATGTAGCCAAGTGCAGGAACAAGCGCAACGCTTCTCCATCTTCCGGTGACAGTTCGCAATAAATTTCTGTTGCACATGGATGTAAAATATAGTAATGTTGGTATTAAGAAGTATCCCTCATACTTCATTCAGTCCATCCCTTGAAAGAACACATAAAAGGAGACAATATTTATGAGCAGTTTCTCTTCAATCGATGCGATGATTTCCAAAGTAAAAGAAAGATTTGGTGCTGAGCACAAAATCTCTGTAATGTTTGAAAACTGTATTTCCAATACTCTTAATACAACGATCCACCGTGACGAGCAGGGACGCATTTTCGTCATTACCGGAGATATCCCCGCCATGTGGCTGCGCGATTCTTCCTGCCAACTGCGGCCGTTTCTCTTATTTGCCAGAGAAGAACCTGCGATCCGTGATATCATTGTCGGTCTTCTCCAAAGACAGATGGAATGTATTCTAATTGATCCGTATGCCAACGCTTTTAATGAATCTGCAAACGGCAATGGTTTTCAGGACGATGATACACAAATGAAGCCGGAACTCTGGGAGCGCAAATATGAGATTGATTCTCTTTGTTTCCCATTCCTTTTGTCCTGGCAGCTCTGGAAAAACGCCGGCTGCACAACTCAATTTGATGAGAACTGGTACCTAGCCGCCCATACGGTTCTCGATCTGTTTCACACGGAGCAGTATCATGAAGAAAAATCCCCTTACAGATTCCAGCGTCATAACTGCGTCTATACGGATACCCTGTCCAGAGACGGCAAAGGTGCTCTCGTCAAAAGCGGTACCGGCCTAATCTGGTCCGGTTTCCGTCCAAGTGATGATGCCTGCACCTACGGATATCTGCTTCCTTCCAATATGCTTGCTTCTGTGGTTCTTACGGATATGACAGAGATTGCCGCTAAAATCTATCATGACGATGCTTTTGCCGGACAGCTTCGCGCCCTCGCATCCGAGGTAAAAGAAGCCATTGACAAATACGCCCTCGTTCCGGGACATAAGAAAGAATTTTATGCTTACGAAGTAGACGGATACGGTCAGTATCACATCATGGATGATGCCAATATTCCGGGACTTCTTTCCATGCCGTATTATGGCTACTGTACACCGGATGACACGCGTTATCTCAATACCCGTGATGTAATCTTAAGCGACTGGAATCCATATTATTACAGCGGCAAAGTTCTTCACGGAATCGGAAGTCCACATACTGCTCCCGGCTGTGTATGGATGATGGCACTGTGTATTCAGGGGCTGACCAGCCAGAGCGAAGAAGAAAAGCAGCAGATCCTCGATATGCTCTGTAATGGAGATGCCGGAACGAATCTGATGCACGAATCCGTCAATGCCAATGATCCCTATGATTATACGCGTCCATGGTTTTCATGGGCAAACTCTGTATTCTGCGAATTTATCATGCAAATAATCGGGTACTCCGTAATAATCTGAATATACAAAACCGGTGTCAGGAGAATCTCCCGACACCGGTTTGTTATTTCTTAAAACTTATTCTTTATTCTTCTGTCTTTCCTGCGGTTTCTTTTTCTTTCATTCTGGAAAAGACCATCTCATATCCGTCATTTCCGTAGTTGAGAGAACGGTTCACACGGCTGATCGTCGCGGTGGAAGCACCGGTCTTCTCTGAAATATCCAGATATGTGCGTTTGTCTGTCAGCATCTTTGCAACTTCAAAACGCTGTGACAGAGAAAGAAGTTCATTGATCGTACATACATCCTCAAAAAATGTATAACATTCTTCTTTATTCTTCAGACAAAGGATTGCTTCAAATAAATGATCAACCTCTTCTGTTCTGATTTTTTTACCCATAATCCCTGCTCCTTTAGTTACATTGTTTGTACTGTTTCATATACATGGTATTTTAACACTTTAACATGCAAAAAACAAGGACTATTTTGACGCATTAATTGTAGTTGTTTTTTTCTGATGAATCAAGTATACTTAAGAACAAATGTACGTGTTTTATAATTTTTGATTCAGAATGGAGCATCTGCTATGGATTTATTTGAATATGCCAAATCAAAAACACTTGACCGCGAATCTCCACTGGCTTCCCGGCTTCGTCCGACTACGCTGGATGAAGTCGTTGGGCAGGAGCACATCGTTGGCAAAGATAAATTACTGTACCGTGCGATCAAAGCTGACAAGCTGACTTCTGTTATTTTCTATGGACCTCCCGGAACCGGAAAGACTACCCTTGCCAAGGTAATCGCAAATACTACCAGTGCAAGTTTTACCCAGATCAATGCGACAGTCGCCGGTAAGAAAGACATGGAAGAAGTCGTAAAAGAGGCACAGGACCGTCTTGGCATGTACGGCAAAAAAACGATTCTTTTCATTGATGAGATTCACCGTTTCAACAAAGGCCAGCAGGATTACCTGCTTCCATTTGTGGAGGACGGTACGATCATTCTGATCGGTGCAACTACTGAAAATCCTTATTTCGAAGTAAATGGAGCTCTCCTTTCCCGCTCCATCATTTTTGAACTGAAACCTCTCAGTAATGAAAATATCCGCACGCTGATCCTCAGAGCCGTAAATGACTGCGATAAAGGCATGGGAAATTATGGTGCCGTAATTGATGACGATGCCCTGAAATTTCTGGCTGATATGGCAGGCGGTGATGCCCGCAGTGCCCTGAATGCGGTAGAACTTGGTATCCTTACTACCCCCAAAAGTGAAGATGGTTCTATTCATCTGACACTGGATGTTGCGTCTGAATGTATTCAGAAACGAGTCATCAAGTACGACAAAAAAGGCGACAATCACTACGATATCATATCCGCCTTTATCAAAAGTATGCGTGGTTCCGATCCTGATGCAGCAGTCTACTATCTTGCCAAGATGCTCTACGCCGGAGAAGATGTCAAATTCATCGCCCGACGTATCATGATCCTCGCCTCAGAGGATATCGGAAATGCAGATCCACAGGCATTGCAGGTCGCCGTTGCTGCCGCACAGGCTGTTGAACGTGTCGGCATGCCGGAATCACAGATCATCCTTTCTCAGGCAGTCACTTATATGGCCTGTGCTCCAAAGAGTAATGCCGCTGTCAATGCCATTTTTGCCGCCATGGATTCTGTGAAACACACACAGACAACTGTTCCGGTTCACCTGCAGGATGCTCACTACGGCGGTCATGAAAAGCTCGGCAAGGGAATTGGATATAAATATGCTCATGACTATCCAAATCATTATGTTGATCAGCAATATCTTCCTTCTGAGATTGAAGGTTCTCATTTCTATGAACCAGGTGATCTTGGCTACGAAAAAACGATAAAAGAATATTTACAAAGAT
>ADJS01014975.1_pt1 | contig 15831 bp, 17 predicted proteins | sample 268128 | NCBI WGS metagenome assembly ADJS01 (sample SAMN00007486, study PRJNA43253) | human gut metagenome | isolation source: feces sample TS28 | reverse complement strand
AAAAATAACCAGACATGAAATGCTAAATTTAGCTCTAGCTCCATTTATGAGCTCAAAAAAACCATTAGACAAACAAATAGAAAAAAACCGTGAAAACACTAGATGAAGTAAGAAAATCAATGAAATGCAGCAGTGATTTTGTATTTGGAATAAAATTATTAATAGTAGAAAAATTCATCAAAAATGAAAGACAACACAAAAAATTAACAAACATACTGAGGGATACCATGAAAATAATCGATGAATGGAGACAAGAAGACTACGAAAACGGGAAAAAAGAAGGAAAAGAAGAAGAAAAAATAAATACCGCAAAAAATATGCTAAAAGAAAATTACACCATAAAACAAATAGCAACAATAACTCAATTAAACATTGAATCAATTAAACAAATAAAAGCAGAATTTGGAAAATAAAATAAAAAACTTTTAAAACCAAAAAATAACACAACAAAACTAATTTAAAAGGAGATCTTATTCTCCTAAAACTTTTTTTAATAACTAAAAAAAACCTATTAGTAATACTTTACCAAATTTACACCAAAAAATATTCGTTCACCAGACTTTCGCAGAATATTATTAAATCAACAATTTTTCTTTAAATAATTCTATTAATTCGTTTAAATTTTTATATACTGATTTATATCTATAAACGTTGTAATATTCTTTGTACTCATCAGTATTTATGCAATTTCAGAAAGACATAAATGTTTTTCAATTTTATTATTAAATTTCTCTATGAATTACTATATCTCATCATATTCATCACAAAAAAAAATTCAGACTCTCAAAATAATTTTATATAATTATTAATCACTTAATCAAAATCATCGCTGTCATCGAAGTCATATCCCCAATCCTGACTATCTGATAAGTCAGATCCACATTCTTCACATATTGCTCTTGATGAATCATTTAGATGGCCACAAACACTACATGTAATCATCATAATACCTCCATTAAATTAGTTTAAAAACTATTCAAAGATATTTATCTATTAAAATAGCTGTGAACTAATCAATTAAATAAGCTTTCATTTCCCTATAATTATCAAAAGATAAAATAATCATAAGCTGATATTTATTAATATTATATATGGAAGAACAAGTTTATATTTATTAAGTTATTGTTGTCCTATTGATTTTAAGATAATTTAAACATTATCTATCTTTATCAAACCCTTCTGATTATTAAAAAATAAAATAACTATTTCTTATTTAAAATATAATAAACTGTTCTAAGGGGAATATCTAATTTTGAAGCTATTTCCTTTGGTTTTAAACCTTCTTCTTTTAAAGATTTGACTTCATCATGATTATGTTTTTTAGAGTAATTATCAAATTTGACCCCCTGTTTATTTTTCCTAAGGAGATAATAAACTTTATTTTGAGAAATGTCCAATAAACCAGCTATCTCTTTTGCTTTTTTACCTTCTTTGGCTAAATTCAATATATCCTCTTCCAATGAAGAGTATTTAGGTTTAGCTCCCCAGTTATACTTTTTAGAAACAGTAATGTCAAGCTGGTCCAAAGCATCAATATAATTCTTGGAAATTCTATTAAAAATACTAGGACAACATGTAATCTCTTCCAGATTGGGATATTCTTCAATTAAATCCAAAATAGTTGAAGAGGTTAATCCTTTTGTTATATGTACAGAAGTAACATCTTCATCCATAAGCATCACTTCTTAATTAAATCTAAAAATTTCTTGGATTTTGCACTTTTCGGTTTTCTGATATGCTCAATATTTTTAAGTTCCTTTTTAATTTTAGAATCATTAATGTTTAATACATTCCCTATAGTTTCAATTTCTATATTGCCGTGTTCATGTATCAAACCAGCCCCCAAAGCTGGATAGTTAAATAAAATATTTGAGTTTTTGGACTGTTTTTCAAACTTGAATTTTTCATATAAAATAAGATCCATATCAGGAATTGAAATTATTTTTAAGTCTGTAAACTCATTTAAAACCTTAATAACCTTTTTAAAAGTAGTCTGGAACACTTTACGTTGCTGACGGTCAAGTTCTGCTCTAATATATGGAAATGGACCATTGCTAATCTTACGGTTATTGTGTGATGTTGTTAAGTAATATCTGAAAATATCCCACATCATTAAAGTAGGAGCCATATTTTCAAATATGGTTTTTTCAATATTTTCCCTTATTTTTAAATCTCTTTTTAAAGAACGGTTGTAATTACCGAATTTATCAATGAAATGAAGCTTTTCAAATTCTTCTGTAATCTTTGACTGTCTCCAGGCTTCTATTTCTCCAATATCATATTCTTCGATAAATCCCGGAATTTCATTTTCATACTTATATCTGATAGCGTCATATTTATTAATTCTTTTGAAATCAGACAGTTTCCTTTTTAAAATAGAATCTTTAATACTGGAAATAATGTCTTCACTATATTTAACATAACTGATAGCCAGTGCATTTCTGACGTATTTATCATCAATAATAGCAGGTTTGGTTCTGTGGAATCTTAAAACTTCAATTCTGACATCTTTTCCGTATCTGTTTCTAACCTCTTCCTCATAATTACTGATATATTCTGAATCCAGAGTTACATTCTTACGAATCCAACGTCCATTTTCATCTCTAAAACGGATAACTAAAGAAATAGTTTTTACAAGACCTTTACGTTCCTGTTTAAGAATATTTAATACTTTTTTAAATGAATTTCTTCCATAACCTGACAATTCACTCATCAACACCAAATAATTACCGGACAAAGGCAAATATGGAATAATTTCCAACCTGTAGGTTGCATCCTTATTTATTTTAAAAGAGAATTTTTCATGACCGCAGCTGCATTTTTCACATTTAAGTCTGAACTCGCTGAGGGAAAATTTCTTATAACATGAATCACATTTAAGATAACCGCATTGTTCCAAATGTCCAATTGCAATTTTATGAGCATCAATAGCTGATTTTACTCTGTCCAGAACATTTTTTTTTAGCATTAGCTTTCATTCTAAACATCTGATTATGTCTACTGTTTTCACTCATTTCCTCAAGTGAAACTTCAGCTATTGCTTTTGTACCATATTTATTTAAGGATGTAAAAGGAGTGGTGTATCCCTGTGCATCCATATTCTCTTTTAATTCCTGTAAACTGTTTAATCTGTCGTCTAGTTTATAGTATAATCTTTTGAAATTTTCAAACTCTTCAATATTATCCAAGCTAATACTGTCATTTGAAATCTCTTTGAGATATTTTTCAGCCTTTGCAACTAGAGCAGATTCTTCCATTAAAATCACTGAATTAAATTAAGATTATTGTATTCTTTCACCGACTTCACATTCGTCTGGAGATAATAATGCTGCACTTTCTCCAGTTGCAAGAATCATTCCTTCAGATAAGGTTCCGAATAATTTTGCAGGTTGCAAGTTAACAACAACAGCCACTTTTCTGTCAATTAATTCTTCAGGAGCATACTGTTTTGCAAGACCTGCTACAATTTGTCTTGTTTCATCTCCAATATCCACCTGTAATTTTAATAATTTATCGGATTTTTCTATTTTTTCAGCTTCTTTTACCTGTCCAATTTTAATAACTACTTTGTCAAAATCATCAATACTAATTAAATCACTCATATTTTCATCCTCACTTTCTTTTAAGTTTTCTGCAATTCTTCTTTTTGCTTGTTAATTACATCATCTTCAATTTTTGTAAATAACGGTTTAGCTTTATTTATTTTGTGTCCTTCAGCTAATGGGACTTTAGCATCTTTCCACTCATCAGGAGTGGTCAGATTAATAATTTTAGCTATAGCATCAGCTTTATTTGGAATATAAGGTTTAAGTACATAAGCCAATGTTTTAGCTAGTTGATTTGATAAATATAAACAGTTGGCTGCTTTTTGCATATCTTCTTTAACAGCTTTCCATGGTTCCTGATCATTGAAATATTTATTACCAATTTTAGCTACCCTATAAATCTCAAGCAATCCGTCTCTAAATTCAAAATCTGAAATATATTCTCCAACAGTATCAGGAAGTTTTTCAATGATTTCCTTGAATTTGTTATCTTCTGCAGAGGGATTTTTATATTCAGGTATTTCACCGTCAAAGAATTTATGGGTAAATGTAAAAGTTCTATGTAAAAAAGTTACCTATAACATCTGCCAATTCATCATTGTTTCTTCTCTGGAAATCATCCCATGAGAAATCAGTATCTTTGTTTAAAGGTGCATTTATAGTTAAGTAATATCTAAGTAAATCAGGGTCAAATTTATCAACAAAATCTGCTATCCAAACAACCCAATTTTTACTGGTGGACATTTTTTCTCCTTCCAAAGATAAAAATTCTCCAGCATATATGTTATCCGGCAATTTACATCCGTATGCCTTAAGAAGACCTGGCCAAAAGATGGAATGATGGTAAATAATATCCTTACCGATGAAATGGATTGCAGTATCATTCCAATAATCTTCCCATTTAATGCCAGTTTCCCTTGACCATTGTGCAGCTGATGAGATATAACCCAAGAATGCTTCAACCCAAACATAAAGTACTTTGCCTTTAGCTTCATCAAGAGGTAAAGGTATTCCCCAATCCATATCTCTTGTTAAAACCCAGTCATTTAATCCTTCTTTAAGCCAATTTTTAGCATAATTTCTAACATTGGCAGGAAGATTTTCATTATTATCAATATAATCTTTCAAATCATCTTCAAACTCGCTTAACTTAAAGAAGTACTGATAAGTATCCTTAATAACAGGAGTGGAACCGCAGGTTAAACATTTAGGTTCATCAAGTTCAGTAGGTTCCAAAGCCCTTCCGCATTTTTCACAATGGTCACCGCGTGCTTCAGATCCGCAAACAGGACATATACCTTCAACATAACGGTCAGGTAAAAACTTATTACACTTTTCACAGTACAGCTGCTGAATATCCTTTTTATAAATTAACCCCTTATTATATAATTCTAAAAAGAAATTCTGAGCAATTTCATAATGTAAATCATCAGTGGTTCTTGTAAAGTTATCCAGGGAAATATTCATTGACTCTACATCACGAACAATCATGTCATGATATCTTTTAGCAATTTCAATCGGTTTTTTGTTTTCTTTATCCGCTTTAACAGCAATTGGAGTACCGTGTTCATCAGTAGCACAAACTAACAGAACATCATTATCAATCATACGATTATATCTTGCATAAATATCAGCAGGCAAGTAAGTAGAACGAATATGACCTAAATGACAGGGTCCATTTGCATAAGGAAGCGCACATGAAATAAAAATTTTAGACATTAATTTTTCTCCTAACTTTTTTAAGCATTAATAATTATGTCATTCATATAATATAAAATTAATATATGCGAAGTTAATTAAGAAATATTTTAAAACAAAATGATTTAAAAGATAATTTAAATCCAAATATTGAATTTCCAAATTAGCTATTTTAAAATAAATTCAAATATCCCAAAATCGTTAAAAATGAAAATAGAAAAATGATAAATAACCTCAGGTCAGATATTAAAAATCAGTTATATCTGTTTAACAGTATCATTTTCTTTATTTTTTAAGCTTATCATCCAGAATAGCTACAGCTTTAGATTTGGCATATTTATCTGTTTTTTTAACACCAATCATTTTAGAAAATCCAGGAAAATCCAAATCGGCCTCATCACTAAACCAGACTTTTCTTAAAAAGTACCATGAATGACCTTCATCATCTACAAAACACCATTGATTCATAGTTTTGGGATTGATGTTTTTGAGATATTTAGTTAAAGCCTTTTTATTTGACATATAATCAAAAAACGGACATATTTTCATGGTTTTGGATAAATCCTTAAATTTGTCCCTAACTTTATCTTTATTGAATTTCCATATCCCGCTATCAGCAATTTGACCAAATCCATCATTTACATTGAAAATAGAACTGAAATATTCTTCAACATACTTGCATGGGAATTCAGCAGGATTTGAATCTCCGTATCTGCAACAGTAATCCCTAGACAATCCTTTATTTTCTTTTTCCAGAGCACATGAAAATACATCACAGACCTCATCAAGGATTACTTCTTTCCCGTCAAGCTTAATTAACATATTTCCATTATTTAAATTGTCCATTTCATTTTTCAGATGTTCAAAATCATCAATCATTAATTTATCTGATTTAAAGTTCTCTTTACCATTTTCATCCAGGTTAAATAACTCCAGTTTAATTTTATTTTCTTTAAATCTGTTTACAAATCTGGACAATGAGTTATTGGATTTATTGAAAGCAAATATTTCAACATTAAAGCCTAAATTCAATAAAAAATCAATCCATAGCACTTCCAAATCATCAAATTGTTTTTTAGATTCATTCCACATGAAACAAAAAGTATATCTTCCCCATTGAAAGCTAAAAAACGGATTAAAGGAGTTGAAACTTTCCTTATTTAAATTCATTCTGTTGATAATTGACAGCAGTTGGTCTTTAGAAAATTTGGAAAATATGGAGTTTACCACATCCATTGCAGAAAACTCTACATTGATGCCGTGTTTTTCCAATTCCTTATCAATGAATTTAAAAAACTTATTACCGAAATATCTCTCGAACATGATAAAATAATCATACCTTTTTCTTTCATCATAATGGGCTTTAAGATATTTGAAACCGTGGGAATGCAGAAAAGATTTTCTAACCTTTTTATTTTGTTTATCGAAAAAGACTTCCATAAAATTTTCAAACAGGCTTAACTCTTTTACATTTATCATATTGAATAAAGCATGCTCATTAAGATTTGATTGGACAGTAATTATCTTAGAAAATGTGTCAATTCTTTCGGAAATATCTTTTATATCACATGACAGGGAAATCTTATCTTCATAAAACTGAGAAGGAATATTCTTAAAATCACTTTTAGAAAATTCGCTGCCAGTTATATCCTCCCAAAAAATACAATCAAATAGACTTTTCCAAAAAGAACTATTTAAAAAAGTATAATAACCAGAATAAGTATAATAATCAGTTAAAACCTGAACATCATTTTTAATGTCGCCATCAACATCATAAGCCTCATAAACTTCATTATAATCACATTCAAATAATTGAAATGTTATATTTCCTTTACATACCATGTATACTACCCTTAAAAATCTTAATTATTATTTTAATAAACCGTAATATTAACAGTTTTCTATTAAAAAAGCAAAAATGACCTTAAAAATAAGATAATTTTTTAAAACATGAAATAAAATATAAAAAATATGGTTGAAGTTTCATTTATTAATCCGTTGTCCAATGAAGGAAGACAAATTGTTAAAGAGTACGGAGACTTAAATAAACTCTTTGATGAAGATGAAACACTTGTAAATGAAATAATGCATACTGCAAATCAGAAAATATCCGACGATTCCTTAATTCCTAAATCCTATAAAGATTTAGCTATAAAAAGAATACAATGGGCAATTGAGAAAAAAATAATAAAAATTACACTCAAAGTGAATTTGAATACCTGTTAAATAGCAGTTTATACAGGCAGGATGTTGTAACATTCCACATCCTATGTCAGGCTATAGCTATTCAGTTTAATGTAACTTCAAGAGAAACCCGACTTTTTATTGAATCCCAGGGAAAAATAATTGAAGAAAGACTGGCTAAAATTCCGCCAGGAAGCAGAAGCGAAATCATTGACGACATCTTAAGAGACATCAAAACCGACGGATCCATTAAATGGAAAGCCCTGAAAGATGTAATAGCCTCTAAAAGATTATCATTAACTGATTTGTTAATCAATAATGGGAATATTATTTTAGAAGAAGATGAATTTTTGGAAGAGTATTCTGATGAGTTTACAGATAGAAACCCTGACAGAATGTATAATATACTGGTCGGAAATAATATTAAAGAACTGATTCTTTCCAGACTTATTATGCAAAAAACAGAAGAATACATTAAAAGAATCAAAGAAATGTCATCCAGAATTGAACTCCACCCCGCCATTACTGAAATCGGAGAGGAACTAAAAGAGTTCATTCCTGAAGAAATCAGCAAATACAATACTTTCTATGCAGGCAGCGGAGGTATTTACGGTACAGTTAAAGGTGGAAAATTACTTAGAGAAGCATTTCCACCGTGTATTAGAAATACTATTGAAGGAGTCTCATCCGGTGGACGTAACGACGCTATTGTGCTATTATTAACCTCATTTGCATCATATGCAAGACTATATCCGAGAATCTTTGCAAGTGATGAAAGTGTTAAAGTATCAGATATAGATCCCGATTTATCAATAACAGAAAATGAAATCCTGCCTCTGATTTATGAAGCCGCAGATAACTGTTCACCACCGTTATTTGATGACCAGCCTCAAGAAAAAATCAATATCATATCAAAGTTGGGTTTTGGTATGCACAGTGAAGTTGACATCAATCATGAAGGAGAAACCAAATGGTATACTCCAATGAGCTGTGAAAAGATTAAAATTCATTTACCGCAGTTATGTAAACCTGACAGCTCATGTAAAGGAATTAATAACCCCCTATCATGTTACGGACGTAAAAAATATCAAATTGATAATAAAAAAGATTAAAAATCATTATCCATCTGTTTAAACGGATTATAATCATCCATAATAACATCATAATATTTATTTAAAATCTTTGATTCCCATTGATTGTAGTTGCTCTGTTCATTTTTTTCAAATTTATAAGCTAAAAGACCAATTTTACGTTCATTTTCATCAATACCCTTTTTTTGACAAAAATCAGAAACAATATCCGGAGTGTATTCACAGACTTCATCATCTTTAAATTCCAGGTATTCCTCATACTCCTGAGGTGAAAAAAGCTCTTCAACTTCAATCGGGTCTTCTTCCCAATCAATTGAATACAATTCTATATAAACAGTGTCAACAAGAGGTAACTGATTTAATTCTATCCCCAAACCATATATTTTCCCATTTTCAAGGTTTAAAATAGTATGTCCTGTTCTTTGGCAAGGATACCATTCTTTATAAGCATGTTTAACAATATCTTCAGGGGTTAAAGTAGATAAAACTGTTTTTAAGTGTTCAACACCAATTACTTCTCGTACTTCTTCATTCATAATATGAATTATAGTTAAATTTATTATATAATACTGTGCATTTGCACACCATAATTATTATTAAATACTTTAAAATAATAATCATATATATCTGATTATTATGTTTTCTAAAGCTACACTTAAAGAAAGAAGGCAGTATTACCGTGAGGAATGGTCCACTAAAGACCTGCCTGACTTTATTCTTAAAGATTTAAAGAAAAGGGAATTCGGTTTTGACCATAATGGAAAGGGACCAAATGACCGGTATAAAGTATTTAGAGGAAGAGAGTCCTTAAAGAAATTTTTAAGATATAAAGCTCCTTTTGCAGCCTATATCTCTGTAGCTTTTTATAATAATCCAAGAAGACGAGAAGATTGGCAGAAAGCAGAATATATTTTTGATGTTGATGCTAAAGATATTCCAATTAGAACCTGCCAGTGCGACGGTGTGTGTGAAGTTTGTTTAGGACAGGCTTTAGAAATTGTTAATTCATTAATTGATACACTGCAGGATGATTTAGGCTTAAATAATATTCACTTAGTTTACTCAGGAAGAGGATATCATATCAGAATTCTTGATGAAGAAATGATGACCTCTGGAAGTGAATTAAGATCAGAAGTTTTAAAATATGTGGCAGGTGCAGAAGTTCCAAAATCCAACTTTTTCAATCCAGACATATCAAATAAAAGCTTTAATTTTGAGCATTTCAGCATTCCTGTCGGATACTCCAAAATTTTTACTGATAAATTAAAATATAATATTCAACATTTGGTAGGAAATGAAGAATTAGATGAAATTAATCCTAAGCTAATGAAGGATATCATAAAATATAGGCATCATCTGGATAATGACAACTGGGGATATTTTAAAAGGGATATCGGTCCTAGAAGATATAAAAATTTAACAGAAGCTATGGCAAGAGTTAATTTGTCCACTATTGATGCTAAAGTATCTATCGATTTAAAAAGAATATTAAGGCTTCCGTCATCACTTCACTCCAAAGTAAGTATGAAATGTATGGAAGTTAAAACAGAGAAACATTTGACCCTCTGCAGGAAGCTGTTCCCAAATTTGTTGAAGAAAGAGGAGAGTAAGTTTTATGGATAAAGTATTAAAAGATATTTTTCGTAAAATCCGTATTTTAAGGAAATGAATGAAAATAGTTTTATACCTCAATACAGCGAACTGATAATTAATGGAGTAGTGCTTCATAAAGTAAATTGGATTACATTCATAGACAAAGAGCTTTTATTTATGAATGAAGATGCTAAAAATATCCCAATCAGTTCAATTAACTTAGAAAACCTTAATTCCATAATGATTCACACCAATGAAGGAATAAAAGAAGTTTTATAGTTTTTCTTTTATTTCATTATTAACTTTAGCTATGCTGTTATCTGCATTTATAATATTCCAGTCATAAGTAACTTTTTTTGATTTGATTCTGGCTTTTTCAAGCTCTTCCATATTTTCAAACATTTCAGTTTCTTCACTACGCTTATCAATTCTTTTTAAAGATTCTTCAGGACTTACATCCAGGAAAAACATATAATCTGATGTTGGAAGAACAAATGAAACAAATTTATAAATAATTATATTAATAACATTTGGAAGATAAACAACAGACATAATATATCTTGAAAATATTAAAACATCAATATTATCATTATTATAATATTTTCTAATTGATCTGATTGCATCCAATCCAAAATAAACCGTAGCTTTTAAATGGTTAATTTTTACCAGTTTTTTAAAAGTTGCCTCTTTTGATTTTATACCATATTTATTATCCATAGACGGATGTGAACGTACAACAACATTTTTTCCCTGTTTTTCATACATTTCAGCAAGCAGTTTAACCTGTGTGTCTTTTCCGGAACCATCCAAACCATCTATAACAATGAACTTGTCCATTAAATCACACCATCAAAATATAATACAAAATCGCACTGACAGATGAAACACTTAAATTATCCAGACCTCTTGGAGTAACGGCTTCACAAACAGTAGCTACTAAACTTATAAAGGCCACAAATGCAAAATTATACTGCGGAATATCATATCCAATTGCACCGTAAACTAAAAATACCACACTGCACATTACACAAACCATTATGAACATGGTAAGTGAACCTTCAACGGATTTTACATCACCGGTTAAGTTAAAATGATGTTTTCCATATTTTTGACCTATTAAAGACGCAAATCCATCTCCGTAAACCATAGCTCCAACAGCTACTCCCACTATCCACAGTTTATCAGGAAGTAAAAATATTAAAAGTGTCCATATTCCGGCATAGTAAACTAAACCTAAAGCATGCCCAGCATCTGTAACTCCACTTTTAATTTTAATTGGAGAGTATTTAGTCAATAAAAATGCGGCTATTGTAATTGGAAGTGTTAAAAACCACACCATAGCATAAGGGTCGTTGAAAAACGGCATTACGAAAATACAGTTTCCCACCATAATATGGACAAAACGGCGGGAAAAAGACGGCAGGTCTTTTAAAAACTTCTCTGAAACAACAAAAATTGCGATAACATAAATATACACTAAAACTAATAAACCTATATCTGCCATATTCATGTTATCATCTTTAAAACTTTATTTTGATACTATTTTCACATCAGAACTTTTAGATTCAATCGGATAAAATTCTGTGTATTTTGAATTCCTCTCAATAGGGTTTCTACCTAAATCTCTAACCATATTACTTAAAGTATCAATAGATGCCTCAACTCCATCCGGTGCTCCTGAAGCTTCAGACAATTCATCTCCACCTAAAGTTCCACCCAAATCATTTGCACCAGCTGTTAAAGATACCTGTGCAAATCTGAAACCCATTTTTACCCAGGATACTTGGATATTTGGAATCAAATCCTTAAGCATTAATCTAGCTACTGCATATAATTTTAAATCCTCAGTACCTGTAGCTCCCAAGTTTTGCTGACCTTCTAAAAAGATTGGAGAATACTCATGCATAAATGTCATCGGAATAAATTCTGTAAAACCGTGAGTTTCCTGCTGAATTTTTCTGATAATATCAATGTGTTCTACACGTTCTTCAGGAGTTTCCACATGCCCGTACATAATAGTAGCTGAGCCTGGAATTCCAACTTCATGAGCTGTTTTTACAATATCAATCCATTCCTGTGTTGTTACCTTTTCCGGACAGATTATCTCTCTGGATCTGTCAGTCAATATTTCTGCAGCAGTTCCAGGCAATGTATCTAAACCTGCACTTTTAAGCCTTTCAAATGCATCTTCAACACTTATGCCTGATACAACACTGGCATCTTTAATCATAGTTGGTGAAAAACCATGAATCATAATATTGGGAAATTCCCCTTTTAACAATTGAAGCAAATGTTCATAATATTCAACATCTGCATCAGGTAAAACTCCCCCCATGACACAAAACTCATGAGCTCCTTTGTCAACAGCCCCCTGAGCTTTTTTTAAAATAGCTTCATCATCTAAAATATATGCTTCAGGGTCATCTGCATCCTTACCAAATGCACAAAAACCACATCTTACAGTACAAATATTTGTGAAGTTAATATTACAATTATTAATAAATGTAACGTTGTCTCCAGCAATTTCTTGCCTGAGATAATCAGCAGTTGCAAGTAAGGGATACAAGTCAGACCCTTTAATATTTATTAAATAGTTTGCATCTTCAGCAGAAATTGGTTCATCAAGAGATTTAGTTAAAATTTTTTCTGTTTTAGAAGATATAGGTAGTTTATCAAACATAAAATAATATAATAATTTAATTAAATAAATATCTTTCCATATAATTGAATCAATGCAAAGTTAACAAAATGAAAACATAGTAAATTCATTCAATATTTTATCCAAAATAATTATATAATTGAACAATACAACATTATATATTAAAAACTATGAAGAGGACAAAAATGGATAGTACTGAAGCTATTTATAATGGATTAAAAGATGCTGAAATTGATTTTGTTGTTAGTGTCCCTTGTGTTAACTTAAGTAAACTGTTAGAAATGGTTGACGAAGACGAAGAAATTATGCATATTCCAGTTACAAGAGAAGAAGAAGGAATAGGCATTTGTGCAGGAGCATATATGGGCGGTCGCAAGCCTGCAATATTAATGCAAAATTCAGGACTTGGAAACTCCATAAATGCACTTAAATCATTAATGGAATTATATAAGTTCCCATTAGTAATAATAATAAGTCATAGGGGAACTGAAGGTGAAACTATCTGTGGACAAATTCCAATGGGAGAATCCACACCAAGACTGTTAAACGCTATGGATTTCCATTTCTTTGAACCGACTAATTCTGAAACCGCATATGAAGATGTTAAAAATGCATGGAAATTATCTGTTGAAGAAGGTAAACCCGTATCTGTATTATTAGAAATTAAATATTGGTGATTTGATGAAAAGAAGAGATGCAATTGCAAAAATAATGAGTGCAATCGATGATGAACTGGTATTGTGCAATATAGGATTTCCTTCAAGAGAATTATACGACATAGATGATAGAAATGAAAACTTTTACATGATCGGTTCCATGGGACTTGTTTCCTCAATAGGCCTCGGTCTTGCACTGGCTAAACCTAATAAAAAAATTGTCATTATAGACGGTGACGGATCATTTTTAATGAACTTAGGATCAGTAATCACCACTTTTGCTCAAAACCCATCTAATTTAACATGGATTGTTATCAATAACGAAGCATACGGTTCAACAGGAAATCAGGAAACCTATGCAAAAAACTTAAACCTAAAAGAAATGGCTAAAAGTGTAGGTATTAAAAACTGTTACAATTACGAAGAAATAGACTTAAATGAAATAATAAACAACAATGAATGTAACTTTATCTGTTTCAATACAGAACCTGGAAACTCACCAGCACCAATTATCGATTTAACACCAATAGAAATTAAAAAAAGGTTTATGAAAAGTATATAAATTAAATGAATCTATTCAGACTCATTTAATTCCTTAATTTTCTTATCAAAATCATTTAACTTATTTGCCAATCCTGAATAATACGGGATGTAAACTTTTGAAAATGTTATCCTGTCAGGATTTTGATTAACTTCCCTAATCCTTTCTTTGACTTTTTCTATTTTCCTTTCAACTTCATCATACATCAAATCTCCAGGGAATTCACCAATAAATATTCCATCAGCTCCATTTTCAAGAGCATGTTTAATATGACGAGGCCTTACACGATTTACAGAAAGCACTCTAATGATATGGATGGATTCCGGATAAGACAATCTGTTAACTCCAATATTATCTGCTGCAGTATAACCAATATTATCAAGGAAAACTAAAATCATGCGTTCTCCAGGTTCTTTTTTAGCCAATACTCCATCAATTGTAGCTTTTATCTTTTCATCAATATTACCGTTAACTGTAATAGCAAACTGCTTACATCCAACTAAACATTTTCCGCAGCCTGTACAGCTCATCGGGTCAATGTAGATTTCATCATCCTGAATACTCATTGATTTGAATTTACAACGTTCAACACATTCACCGCAAACAATACATTTTTCTTCATCAATTTCTGCAATGAATGGTTCAATTTCTATTCCGCCATAATTATATTCAGATACTTTGGAAGCAGCTGCAGTAGCCTGCATAATTGATTCTGTAATATCTTTCGGATCCTGAGCTGTTCCACAAACAAAAGTTCCCTGAATATCAGTGGTTACAGGTTTGATTTTTGGATGTGCCTCTTTAATGAATTCATCTTCAGTAGTTCCAACATTTAAGATTTCTGCAATTTCCTTGGTACCTTCAGAAGGTTCCATAGCTGTAGATAATACAACCATATCTGCTTCAATTTCTGAAAATTCTCTTTTAAGAGTGTCTTCAACACGAACAATAAAGTTACCATTTCTTTTAACAACTTCACCAGGTCTTCCACGTATGAATCTTACTCCATTAGCCTGTGTGTGTTTATAATACTTTTCATACATACTAGGAGTTCTCATATCAGTATAACAGATAACAACATCTGTTTCAGGGTGTTTGTGTTTTATAATGTTTGCATTTTTTAAAGCAACACTGCAGCATACTTTGGAACAGTACAAATGTCCGTCGGGTTTTTCATCTCTTGATCCAACACACTGTATCATAACTACCCTTTTTGGAATTTCTCCGTTTGATTTTACCAGTTTACCTTTAGTCGGACCGTTTACTCCTGTAATACGGCCCAGTTCACTTTGAGTTATAACATCATCATATCTGGAATATCCGTATTCCGGTCTTAAATCAGGATCAAAGAGTTTATGTCCTGTAGCTATAATAATAGAACCTACAGAAATCGGAATCTTTTCCGGTTTTACTTTAAAACGGATAGCATTCATACTACATTGTCTTTTACAGTCCCCACACCTGTCACAATGTTCCATATCCACAACATATGCTTCAGGATAAGACTGACCAAAAGGACGATAAATAGCTTTTCTGTTAGATAGTCCGTCATTCCAATCATCGGGAACTTCCACTTCACAGACTTCCGCACACTTACCGCAGGCTATACATTTTTCAGTATCTACATACCTTGGAGATTTTTCAACAATTAGATTATAGGTTCCTGCCCTTCTTTCTGATTCAATGACTTTTGCATTAGTTATAATCTCAATATTTTCATTCCAAACAACTTCATTCAATATTGGATTCAGTAAACACATTCCACACTCTTCAGCTATTTTTACAGGAGAGAAAACTTTTCCTATTTTAGCCATATGTCCGCCGATAGATGGGGAACTTTCTATAATAGTTACTTTAGTTCCCT